>SDBV01002576.1_pt1 | contig 27045 bp, 30 predicted proteins | sample 2277081 | NCBI WGS metagenome assembly SDBV01 (sample SAMN10402039, study PRJNA504765) | marine sediment metagenome | isolation source: marine sediment core GS10_PC15, 223 cmbsf | place: Arctic Ocean: Southern Knipovich Ridge | collected 2010 | reverse complement strand
GTATCCTGGGCATCGTTATCTTCGGGTCTCCCTCGACGACGATGTAATCTAAGGACTGACCCTCCAGCAGGCGCATAGCCTCTTTGAATCTGGCGCCTTCTTCGATCTTCTTTATAGCGCAAACCTCCCTGGGGGCTGCGGAGACAACCATCTTAGCACCGGCGTTGGCGTGTCTCCATGTATCCTTGCCTTCTTTGTCCACGGAAAAGTCTACCTCGTGGATCTGCTTTATCGTCCCCACGCTGTAGCCCCTGGAAGTGAGTTCTCTAATCAGAGATTCTACCGTAGTGGTCTTACCGTTTTTTCTTCCTGCCCCAACAACTGCTAAGATATTCATTTCTCCACCGAGTCTCTATTTACCATTGCCCCCTCTATTTAACAAACTCAAGAAATGTTAAAGAGCCGGTCTATCATAGGTTTTTAAGAAGTGAGGATGGTTAAATGTCAACGTTTCCCTCAAAGAGACTTTTTGCTGAAGGCGCATTCTTCCTCCTCTTGGGAACCCTTTTAGGGGTCATAATTCAAACCTTGCTTTATACCGCCGCCCCGACCGTGGCCCATAGCGTGACTCACGCAAGCTACACTCTGATCGAGACCAAGGTAAGCATCTTTGAAAAACTCGGGTTTAAAAATATATCCTCCATCCTCATCATAAACATGATATCATGCGCTGTTATAATAGGCTTTCCAGAGCTTGGACTAAGGTATGACAATGCGTCCAAGCTTTACATCGACACACTCCCCCGGCTTTTGATGTTTGTCATAGGCTTTGTAAGCCTAGGGCTGATAGCCCCTCCACTCAAAAACATAGGGCTTTTCCTATTCTTTCTGGTTTACCTGATACCTCATGGAGTCACCGAGCTCTCAGCGATAATTTTGGCATACACTATCCCTCGCGAATACAGCCCAGATGAGAGGAGAATCATCCCAAGGGGGAGGATAAAAATGATAATTCTCTTGTTGGTCTACTCTGCATTAACAGAGACATATTTCTCCATAAGCTTCGCAAGAATGGTGCTTGTCCACATTGTTTAGGGTTGTAGAGTTAAATAGAAAGAATGTTTAATATATCCTGTGGACATAATTTGGTAACTTTCCAGAACCAGAGGATGTGCTATCGATAAATGCGGGATACTTACTTCACATAGTCCAAAAGAAGTATATACATCCAGCAAGAGAAGACCCTGTGATATTATGAGACGGATAATTTACTGGCTTTTTGCTGGGACCAAGGGTGGGGCAACAAGGACCCGGATAATAAAAGCGCTAAAAGAAAGGCCAAGGAATGCTAATCAACTCTCAGAGGATCTTGGATTTGATTATAAGACAATCAGACACCACATTGGTGTTCTTTTAGACAACAAACTCATAGTTGCCACAGGCGAAAAATATGCGAAGCTCTATTTTTTGTCTGAAGAATTTGAGGAGAACTATGATATTTTTGAAGAGATTTGGGAGAAATTTGGGGAAAAGTAGATTAATATTGCATATGGAGGTTGAAGTATGTTGCATCAGATATACATGGTAGCAACCCTTGGAAACGTAGTTTTATTGGTTATCTTATTATACCTTTTTTGGCAGAGCTACAGAGCTGTTAGGTCAAAATTTGCCCTGGGTCTTGTCATATTTGCCCTGATATTGCTGATCGATGCTATACTCTCTTGTCCACTCTTCTACCCCATATTAGGGTCCACGGGGCAGTGCCCGGTGGAGTTGTTCCACGCAACTGCGGCAGTATTTGAATTCGCAGCCCTTGTAGTCTTATTATATCTTGTAAGAACATAGTCGATGTTTCCCAAGCTGATCTTATCATAAAATAGATAGATGCATTAACCAAAAGATTTATACTTCAAACAATTCCTTTACTGACGGGTTCAAAATGGATCAGAAAAAGACAATCACAGTAACTATGCTTGTTGTAATAGCGCTTTTCATCCTGTATTCTTATAGTGTAACTCCCTTGATAAGTGATGCAAACTATACCTATATCTCGGGGCTGAGATGGTACAACACCTATGAGGTCGGTCAAGAAGTAGCCTTAAAGGAGGACAAGCCCATGCTAGTATATGTTTGGGCGATTTGGTGTCAGTTCTGTGAGAAGCTGCATACAGAGGTCTATCCCGTTCCACAAATTCAAAAGATGTTAAGGGAGGATTTTGTATTGGTCGCAGTAGATCTGGATACAAATAGAGCGGATGCTGATAGATTCGGAGTCTCATATCCCCCGTATCTTATTTTTCTCACACCCACTGGTCAGAAGATCACGGAGATTCCAGGTTACATACCGGCTAATGAACTTACAAACATACTCACTATCATAGTTAATCAGAAACAAGAGATCATCGCAGCCCACGAAGATCTGCCACATTCTTGATACTTGGAGGAAATAAGACGTGACTACTGGAGACCTCATTTTAAAGGCGAGCTTGGCTGTTGGGCTTTTTACATTGTTTCTGCTTTTAGTTGAGCAATTGAAGAAGGAAAATTTTAAGCGGCAGATAAAATGGCTTATCAGAGTTTATGTGGCTCTGCTGACTGTAGACTTTCTTCTATTAATCTATTACTTCTACACTACTAATTTGAAGTTCAATTATGTTTGGACATATACGAGCAGTGATCTTCCCCTTATCTATAAGCTGGCTGGGACGATAGCAGGTTCACAGGGGACATTGCTTTTCTGGGCAGCCCTAATAGCATTGGGCGCGCTCTGGCTGAACGAGAAATGGGGTGTGTTATCGGATTTTATCCAGAAGACCCAGATCGTAGTCATCTCCGTGGGGACCTATTTTGTAGGTCTTACTATGCTCGATTCGCCATTCAAAACGATCTATCAGGTGGATCCTAAGCTCCCTCTCGACTTCATCCCAGCAGAGGGATCGGGTCTTAACCCCCTCTTGCAGGACTTCTGGATGGCGATACATCCGCCTATTGTTTTCATCGCTTATGCGGCTTTGACCATTCCATTTGCCGTGGCTGTTGTGTATCTTTATAAGTCTATTAGAAAAGAATCTACAGGGACACATAAGACGTGGATTAAGATCTGTGTGTACTGGTGCAGGATATCATGGCTTTTCCTGACTCTTGCAATTGCGATAGGCGGTTTCTGGGCTTATAAGGTCCTTGGTTGGGGTGGTTTTTGGGCGTGGGATCCTGTGGAGACCTCATCGTTTGTGCCGTGGCTGCTTTTGACAGCGGCGATGCATGCGCTTTCTGAGCACAGGATCAAGAAGGAGAAGTACTCTATTCTGGCACCGGTCTTGGTGGCTTTGACGTTTGTGCTTGTGATTTATGCCACCCTTGTGACTAGGAGCGGATTTTTTGCCTCTATCCATGCCTTTGGTAAGGGTGCTGTGACATCGTATCTGGTCATCTTGATCCTGGTTCCGACTGTTGTTACGATTTTACTTGCATGTTTGAAATATCTTAAATCCGAGGAGTCAGATGGGTCTGCAGGGGATGCACAGCAGGTTGTGTCTAAAAGCTCTGATGAGAATCAGAAGCTTAGGTTTGTCAATAAGACCAACATTGTCTATGTCACTATCTTGCTTCTTGTTATTTTGACTATTGTTTCTTTTTGGGGTGTCACTTATCCTGCTTTAAGAAAGGTTTTACAGCAGGAGACCTACGGCGTCTTCATGTCTTGGTTTAACATATTTAGCTATATCTTCTTTATGCCCCTGATGCGGATTGGCGGGTTGTGTCTTAACTTTTGGTCAACAACGAAGAAGAAGCTGGTCACTGACTTCATATTCTTTGCTGGCTTGACCTTTGTGACTATGCTTATTAAGCCGTCTTTAGAGTGGAACATTGTAAACTATACAGCTATAATTGGGCCTGATAAGCCGCTGTTGTTTGGGCTTGTGGGCTCAGCGTCCATCCTCAGCTTCATCCCTCCCTCTATTTACATTATTTACAGTGCGATTGATCGTTGGGGCCATAATATTACTCCGTTGAAAAGGCGGGATTTTCAGCTCAAAGAGCTGGGTGTCTTCGCGATTCATCTGGGCATTATCTTCATATTGATGGGGGCTGTGGCAAGCTCTGTGTTTTCCACCCAATATGGTGCGACGTTGAATGTGAACAACATTGGCGAGATTGTCGGTGTTGATGGCGGTACTTATGGGGTTAGGTTGGTCGACTATGTGGAGTTCTCTGATTATTCTGAGATTAATTTGGGGCAATCTGAGACTTCCTACGGGCTTGGTATTGTCGAGTTCTATCAGCTTTTGGCAAGTGGTTCTGTGGCTAATGAGTTTACAGTTCATGGGACGGTAGGTGAGGTTCAGCAGGTGGCGGAGTACACGTATGTAACGTTGACAGAGGGGGACCAGGAGCTCTGGGTGGCAATGGGTAAGGTGGAGGATGTTCCTGTGGGTATTGAGCTCATGGTCACGGGCATGCTGATGTCGAACTTTCCAAGTCAATCTTTGGACAGGACGTTTGACATGATTCTTTTTGCTGAGAACGCTCAGTCTATTGATGGAGCTAGAAGAGAGCTGTTGAAATCAACAGAGCTTATCATGGTTGAGGTCTATAAGGGCGCAAAAAAGATTGCTGAGGGAAAGGCGACGCATGAGGTTTACCGGGGCAGCACTATTGACAGGGTTATGATTGATAGAGGGATATTAAGAGATGTTTATCTTATCTTTAATGGTAAGAATGGGGACTTGATTCCTGTAACTATTAAGTTTGTTCCGTTGGTAAACGAGCTCTGGTTTGGTATTATTCTATTTGTCGTTGGCATAGTTCTCATCCTGTTTTCGCGTCCGACAGGCTTTGTTGGTCTTGATGAGGATGTTGTGTTTGCGGGTCTCTGCTCGGGGTGTGGAGTCTGTGCTGCTGTGTGTCCGGAGAACGCGATAGTGGTGGATGAGTTTCCGAGGCTTGTTGGAGAGTGCACCGACTGCGGATATTGTCTGTATCAGTGTCCGAGGAGCTTCCTTGACTCTGAGGCTGTTGAGAAGGATCTTTTTGGTCAGCTTTCAAGAGACACCTTGGGTTGGTCTCTGGAGACTGTGGGTGTTAGGGCCAAGGGTAAGAAGGGCAGGGAAGGCACGCAAGACGGTGGATTTGTAACCGCGCTTTTATCTTATGCTTTTGAGAAGGGCATAATTGATGGTGCGTTGGTCACAGGTTCGACAGGGGACTGGAGACCTGTCCCGATGCTTGTTACCTCGGTTGAAGAATTAAAAGATGCTTCTGGGTCTAAGTACTCTAACAGTGCTGTTCTCTCGCCGCTCCAGGAGGCTAAGGAGCGGGGTTTGAAGAGGCTTGCTGTTGTCGGTCTTGCATGTCAGATTGAGGGCTTGCGGAAGATCGAGTATTATCCTATAGATTCTGTGGGTCTTATGGATCGGGTTGAGTTCACTGTGGCGTTGTTCTGTAAGGATAACTTCCTCTATGCGGGTTTGATGGAGGACTTGATCGGTAAGAAGTACTCTGTGGATTTGAAGAAGATTAAGAAGATCGATATTAAGGGTAGTGAGGTTGTTGTAACTGTTGGCCGAAAGGCTTTGAAGATTCCTTTGGATGAGGCTGAAGTGTATAAGAGAGAGGGTTGCAGTGTCTGCTCTGACTTTACCTCTAGGATTTCGGATTTCTCTGTTGGCTCTGTCGGTAGCCCTAAGGGTTACACCACTGTTATTATTAGGACCCGGGAGGCCGCTGATATTCTAAAGGGGATGCGTAAGGACAAGGTTGTTGAGACCACGAAGAAGCTTGACATGGACGCGGTTGAGCGGCTTCAGATGGAGAAGGAGAAACGGGTGGGGCTGTGAGATGTTGGGGGTTGCTCAGCCTTCTTTGATCCTGGCTTTCTTGGCTGGTGTGGTTACTGTTGCAACACCTTGTATTATTCCTATTCTGCCGCCGATGCTCGCTGGGTCTGTGGGTCATCGTCTGAGGCCTGTTTTCATTGTCCTTGGCAGTGCTGTTACGTTCACTCTTATGGGCGGCGTGTTCTCTGTTATTGGCATAGCCGCTGGTTCTACAGGTAATTTTTTGAGGATTTTCTTTGTTGTTTTCATCGTCGGTTTTGGCGTGACTATGGTAAATGATGATATAAACGAGTTTTATACTAGGTATTCTTCTTTGTTTGTTGATAAGCTGATAAGGTTTTTTAGAAGGGGCGGCGGTGTGTCTGAGGAGGGTCATCCTCTTCTTAGTGCTTTTGTTTTGGGTCTTTCTCTTGGGGTTGTCTGGATTCCTTGTGTTGGTCCGATTCTGGGTGCTGTTCTTATGTTCGCCACTATTCAGGGGAATCTTGTGGGCGGTTCTTTGCTTTTGGCGGTTTATTCTCTGGGTTTGGGTCTCCCCATGCTTGGTGTTGCGTATGGTGGGAAGTATGTGTCTGGTAAGGTTGAGTGGACGAAGCGTAATTCTGGGATGATACGTTTTATCGCTGGATGGGTTCTTATCCTCACAGGTGTTGCTATGCTTTTGGGTTTGGATAGGGTGGTTCAGACTAGGCTTCTGCCGTATTTTCCTGATTTTGAGACGAAGCTTGCGGCTTATTTTTAGGATCAACTAAAGAAGTGGGGTTTTGGCTGGGGGGTTATGGTTAAATACTTCAAGCTGGTAATCGGTGGTTAAGATGGGTAAGAGGAAGCGATATCGTAAGAAGTCTGAGGAGTCGGCGGCTGCGGAGAAGGGCCCTGGGAATAATACTATTATCCTCGCTGCTGTTGTGATCTTGGTTGTTATAGTTGGTGTGTATGCTTTTACAAGTCGTGACTCTGGTGATTCTGCTTCCACTGCTACTCGTGTTTTTCCTGATTTTGTCTATACCAGCGGTAAGTCGGTTGAGGCGTATACTGTTGCGACCGAGATTCCTGATGTCCTTGAGAAGATCCCCTGTTATTGTGGATGCGTGAGTGTCGGGCATGATTCTCTTAAAAATTGTTTCATCTCATCAAGCGGTGGTTATTCGGACCATGGGGCGTATTGTAATATATGTGTCTATGAGGCGTTGGATGTTGACAAGTGGCATAGTCAGGGATTAGATTTAAAAGAGATAAGGTCTAGGATAGATGAGAAATATGGTGGAGGCAGGTTTGCTGAGGGCACTGATACGCCCCCGGTTTAAGGTGATGATTTAATGGTGGCAAAGAAAGGTTCTGGGAAGAAAGAGGTTAAAGCTAAAGTTACCTCAAAAGCTAAAGTTACCTCAAAAGCTAAAAAGGCTACAGCGTCTGTGAAGAAGAGTGCGGCGCCTGTTAAAAAAGCTGTATCATCCACTAAAAAAGCTGCAGCGTCTGTGAAGAAGAGTGCGGTGCCTGTTAAAAAAGCTGCAGCACCCACTAAAAAGGCTGCAGCATCTGAGAAGATGGATATGGGGCAGGTTAAAAAAGAGGCTGATACGTCTGATGGATTTTTGAGCTTTTTGGATGTACTGGGAGTTACTCGTGTCTTGATTTGGGGCTTGGTGATCGGTATTATTGTTGGGGGTGTGTTTGCCTATGCTATTCTTCCTAGAACAGCGGCTCCTCAGGAGTGGGTTTTGCCGTCAGAAACTGTTGCCCCAGCTCTTTCAAAGGCTGAGATAGCGGATAAGACGAGGGACTATATTATCGCTAATATGGTAAGTCCTAGTACGTCTGTTGTGATCAGTAATGTAACCGAGGAAAATGGGCTTTATAGGCTTATGATTAATCTTGCTATCCCTGGGGGTCCGTCACAGGTTGTTGAGTCCTATGCGGCAAAGGATGGTTCGTTGTTCTTCCCGTCTGTTTTGGATATGACTGTCCATATTCCGACTCCGCCACCCACAACCCCCAGTGTTCATCCTACTTTGGCTCCGGCACAGCAGGAGACAGCTTTATCTGAGCAGCTTGTGGATGATGATCCCTCGATTGGTCCTGTGGATGCGCCTGTTACGATTGTGGAGTTTTCTGATTTTCAGTGTCCTTATTGTGCTCAGGCTTCTTCTGTGGTTCATCAGATCATTGATACCTATGGTGACACGGTTAGGTTTGTTTATCGTGACTTTCCCTTGACTAGCATTCATCCCTATGCTCAGAAGGCTGCTGAGGCTGCTCAGTGTGCTAATGATCAGGATATGTTTTGGGATTTTCATGATATTATTTTTGCAAACCAAGACGCTATGGCTGTTGATAATCTGAAGCAATATGCGGTTGACTTGGGTTTGGATTCTTCTGCGTTTGATGAGTGTCTTGATTCTGATAAGTACCAGGATGAGGTTTTGAAGGATGTGCAGGATGGCATTGACGCGGGTGTTGGCTCTACTCCTACTTTCTTTGTGAATAATGAGATAGTTGTGGGTGTTAAGCCTTTTAGTGCTTTCCAGCAGATCATTGATTCAATATTAAACCCCCACGCCATATCCGCTCCTGCCTCTGAGACTTCTACCTCTGAGACTTCTACCTCTGAGGCGTCTACTATCCTCCCCACTTATGCTCAGTCCACCCCTACTGTTACGCAGGCTTATATGATATCGACTGAGATTTCTGATGTTTTGGCTAAGGTCCCTTGTTATTGTAGCTGTGGCTCTATTGGGCATGATTCTCTTAAGGAGTGTTTTATCTCTGAGGATGGTGAGTTTTCAGATCACGCCTCTTATTGTGATATCTGTGTCTCTGAGGCGCTTGATGTGGATCAGTGGTATAAGGAGGGTGTTTCTGTTGAGGAGATCAGGACCCGTATTGATGAGAAGTATGGTCAGTATGGTGAGCCAACCGATACGCCGCTTTAGACCTTGTTGTTAGTTTTTTTTGTTGTGGGGATAAGTTTTTTATCTCCATGTGAAGTTTTTTTAGTAACAATAGATGATGGGCTTAAGTGTTTAAGCTGGTCTGATATTGTTTTAGAAAATTTGCGCTCGTAGCCTAGCCTGGATAAGGTGCCGGCCTTCTAAGCCGGAGACCGCGGGTTCAAATCCCGCCGGGCGCGCTTACCTTTTTTTAGTGCATTATAGGATAAAAAATAGGGCATGTTAAATTTATAGGGAATTGTATTTTAAGGCAGATTGTAAAATTTGAAAAAAAGGTGAGATGAGATGGAATGTGAAAAACCAGAAAAGCCAAAAGAAAAAGTCGCCTTTGTGAAAGTAGTTGAAGAAAGTGAAGCTACTGGAAAAGTTAAGGAAGTTTATGAGGATATAAAAAAGACTTTAGGAATTGACTTTATTCCAAATATGTATAAAGCTATGGCCAATAATCCTGAGTATTTAGAAACAACTTGGAAAAAAGTTCAGGCAATTATGACTAGAAAGGGCAAGCTTGACAGTAAAACCAAGGATATTATAGCTTTAACGGTTTCAATAATGAGCGGATGTGATTATTGTATTGGCGTCTATAATGAAACAGTAAAACACGCAGGTCTTGATGATGAGGCTTTAACAGAATTATATTCAATAGTTGACTTGTACAGTGGTTTAAACAGATTAAATATTGCATGGCAAGTTAAACCTGATGAAAAGCCTTGGTATGGTTGCGCGGGAGGTAAATGAAAATTATATATTTTTGGTAAACTAGTAATAAGGAAAAGGTTGGTTATATGCATCCACTTTACAAGATTATATTTGTTCTTTTTTTAGTATGTGTGGGTTTAAGTATACACTATAGAGAGGAGATTTTAGATTTTTGTGATCGGATTATGAAGAGAGATCAATAAGCAGGGATATTTACAGTTTGGTTGAAAAATAAAATCTCTTATGTTACATAAACTTCATATTTCCATTTTTTTAGTCCTGGAAATAGTTTTGGGATATCCACAACTAATTTAATATAATTTTCTCCTATCACAAAAAACCATTCTTTTTTTCCTCCCGTCCAGGGTCTTAAACTCTTAATTTTTTTACCAGCAACTTTGACTATTATAGCCGCCGTCCACCCAGTGTGAAGCGCAACCTCATTTTCTCCAACATTAAACCTACAATGCCTTTTAGGATAAATTATACGGAAAGTCCCCTTCGCTATTAGTTCAGGTTGTTTGTCAAATGCTTCTTTTATCTGCTCAGGAACAGGAATATAATTTGGGGTTTTACAGTATTCACACTTTATATGCCCATAGGCACCGTATGGAAGATTGGCTCCACAATCAACACACTTCATATATCCACCACAATCTAATCTTTCTTATTGTGTTATTTAAAATCTTTGAAAATAATACAAATAGACCTAAAAGTGGAGTGTTTTGTTACTTCTTCCATCCTTTTCCATAATCCTTTTTGACAGCAACAAAAACCCTATGAGAAGATGTCTGAAAAAGATATTTATACAACATCATAAAATCATAACTCTTTTTGGAGGTAATTAATGCCAGGTAGACACTCATCCAGGAAGTGGAAAAAGCGCGGAAAGTGCAGGTGGAAGACACGCAAGAAAAAGCTTAGAAGAAGGCGTGCGAAAGCTAAGAGAAGAAAGTAACGCACTAAAACATTATCCACGCAGGTGAGTGTAAGCCAAAAGGTTCAAAGAGCACACCACAAATTTTTTTGGCGGGGGTGCCCGAGCTTGGCCAAAGGGGACAGGCTTAGGACCTGTTGGCGTAGGCCTGCGTGGGTTCGAACCCCATCCCCCGCACCACTCACTCTCTATTGGCCATTTTAATTTAAAAAAAATAGCATCTGGGATAAAGAGAATAAAGAAGATGAAGAGGGGAATCATCCTAATTTTAATCACAACCACTAAAACCATCTAAAATCAAAACACCACCAAAAATAGAACAAGATGGTATAACTTTTCCATAAACTAAGGTTTCGTTAGCATAACGATACTTAAACTAAGATTTCGTTTTTTTGAGAGGATAGCCCAAGGTGAATATATTTTGACCTCAAAGGTAGAATTTATCGACAGCTGCCCTGAGTGCAACAGCCAAAACATATCCAAAGACCACGTAAGGGCAGAGATCATCTGCAACGCCTGCGGCCTAGTCATAGATGAAAGCATAGTTGACCTAGGCCCAGAGTGGAGGGCATTCGACAGCGAACAAAGGGATAAGAGGAGCAGAACCGGGGCACCCATGACCTACATGATCCATGACAGAGGTCTTTCAACAGTCATGGACTGGAAGAACAAAGACGCCCACGGCGGAGACATCCCGGTATCAAGCAGAGCACAGCTCTACAGGATGCGAAAGTGGCAGAACAGGCTCCGAGTATCCAACGCAAAAGAGAGAAACCTTGTGATCGCACTAACAGAGATGAACAAGGTCGCCTCAAGACTCAACCTCCCAAGAAACATCACAGAAGTAGCGGCGGTATTATACAGAAAGGCCTTGGACAAAAAACTCATAAGAGGAAGAAGCATCGAAGGAGTTGTTGCAGCCGTAATATACGCAGCATGCCGCCAACGCAATGTCCCAAGAACCCTGGAAGAGGTATCACAGGCCGCACAAATGAACAGAAAAGACATAGGCCGAATCTACCGATATGTTGCAAGAGAATTAGGATTCAGCCTCCACCCGACAACACCCATGGACTATGTCCCAAGATTCGTATCAGAACTCAAGCTCCCGTTTGAGGTTCAAAAGAAGGCTAACGAGATATTAAACGCAGCCATAAAAGCGCAGATAACATCTGGAAAAGGCCCAACAGGAGTGTCTGCAGCCGCCATCTATATCTCAAGCGTCCTGCTAGGCGAGAGGGTGACACAAAGCGAGGTGGCAAATGTGGCAGGTGTGACAGAAGTTACCATAAGAAACCGATACAAAGAGCTTGCAGAAAAGCTAGACATAGACATCGTCATCTAAGCTAAAAGACGACTAAAAAATCTATAACATATTAAGCCAGTTCTAATTTTTCGATGATACACAGAATAAAAGATTTTAAAACATCCTCTGTTGTAAGGCGGATTCCAGCCGAAGAACTGACAGATATTGAGCCCAGAAAGAAGCGTCCCGAAAGAGGCGACGTCATCGTCTGCTCCGTGAACAGAGTTGGCTGGCATCAGAAGCTGGAAAACAGGTTCGGGAGATACCTGAGGCTCTTCGAAGGGGATAATGTGGTTGTTGCCATTGGAAACAGATACGCTACCCGTGAGTTTGAGGGCAAGATACCTGAGGATTTAAGACACGGTCTTGATCTTTTAAACTCAGGAGGGGTTTGCGGTAGGATGATAGGGAAGAACCTCTTTGTCGCAGATCCAACAAGGCTGACCTTTGTCGGATACGTTATGAAAAACGGGGAGGTTGTAAACATCAAAGACTTTGCCGAGGAAGAGAAGAAAACCTACAAGACGGTGCCCATAATCCTGGTTGTAGGATCCGGGATGGACGCTGGCAAGACAACGACCGCTGCAACTATAGTAAAGTCTTTGGCCACAAGGGGCCATGTTGTATGTGCAGGAAAGCTAACAGGCACAGCAAGATCAAAGGACATTCTTCTGATGCAGGATGCCGGGGCAAAGACCGTTCTCGACCACGTGGACGCAGGATTCTCTTCCACCTATAAGTGCCGGAGGGAACAGCTCCTTAAGATCTTCAAGATAATATACAGTAACCTCGCATCAACAGACCCGGACTTTATAGTTCTGGAAATAGCCGACGGCGTTTTTCAAAGGGAAACAAACATCCTGCTTGAGGAAAAGGTGCTCATGGAGAAGGTTATGCACATATTCTTCAGCGCAAGCGATTCATTGGCTGCCTATGGGAGTTACCTGTATCTCAAAAAGATGGGACTTGAGATCAGAGCATTCTCCGGGCCTGTCGCAAACTCCAAGCTCACAGTAAAGGAGGTCTTAGAAAAGACAGGCGTACCGTGCATCGCGCCCATAAAGAGGGATGTGGGGGAGATATATTCGATGATAACAGGATAAAACATAAACACCCCCCCAATAGAGACCCTTGTCTATCAAGGCATATGCATTCTTCTACGCCTAATAAGATAAAGAAGAGGCAGGGTAACAGGGGTGGAGGCTAAACTTATCATCAAAACATCCATATTTAACGGACCATAAACACAGGCAACGACGTATAAAGCGATTGAAATAAACATCAAAAAATCTGCAATACGATATGACCACTTCTTACCCAAAAACACAACAACAGTCTTTAAATCCGCCCCCTTATCAGCATCATAATCCCGCAGCTGCTGAAGGATATGCGCCCACACATGCACAAGAACAATGATTACCCCCAAAAGCACGCTCGCCTCCTTAATATCCCCAATCAAACTCCAACCAGCAAGATAGGGAATCACAGCCATACCCAAAAGATTAGCCACAATATCAAAACCAGGCCTACTCTTCAACCTAAAAGGATACGCAGAATACAAAATACCCAGTATGTTTAGAGCAACCAACAACACAAAAAACATCTTATCAATACTATAAGCGATGCCAAACCCCAAAACTAGAAAACAGAGTACAATCAACAACCCCATCCTCCTAGATATAGCCCCAGAAGTTAAGGGCAGCTTCGACTTGACTTCATGGTTCATATCAGTATCTCTATCACAATACTGGTTGAATACGAAGACCGAAGCCATAACAAGACAAAAAGCGACAGCAGCCATTGCCACCCTAACATCAATCGCACCCAAAAATATGACAGGAAGCAGGAAACTTGTCAAGCCCCCAAACCAGTCCTTGAACCTGATAAGTTTCAGAAACTCCATAAATCTGACATCCTTCTACACACATTAAACAAAAGACAACGATAGATAACGCACTACAACGTCAAAACCTTTTCGGATTAACGTTTATAATATATACACGCCAATGATTTTAAGCCTCTCTGAAGCTATTTTAGGTTGATAGTGGAGATGGGGCCATTTACTTTATTCTTTTTGACACAGCTGCTGAGCGATAACACCCATCACAGTACACGTCTCCAAAGGAACATTACTACCCGTAAGCTCCAGATGATAAGGGACAATATCAAGCAAAGACTGCGGAAGACCACGCCTCCCAAGACCCATAATAAGACATGCCCGCTTGAGAGGATGCTTGGGCTTGGCAAGCAGGACAGCCTCCGCCATACCAACCTTCTTTTCTTCACGCGGATGAGACGTGGTGGCAACAGGAAGACCCAGACCACTCCAGTCCTCAGGAGGCCGTTTTTGGGTACATGCTACAAGAACCACCCTACCTTGCTTCACAAGCTCTCTAAGATACCGCCCCCCCCTGCCAATATTTGTCTCGGTGATCACCTTGCTAATCAAGTCTTCCAGATTTTCTGTGGGAAAGCCCATGAGAGCCAGATCCAGTCCAAAGGCAGCGCAAAGTGGAGCAGCCCTAGCCACAGACCTAAGATGAACAGGTTTAAGGGCCCCCTCATAGGTGTCATAAAGAGCTAAGATGTTATTAGAGGATTTCATCTGACTTACTACCTCAACTTTACGGGTTCTACCTGAATCTTGGTTCCCAGACACACTATGCCCAGAAGACTTGAAGCCATGATCCTCCATAGCCCTACATATCATCTCCTTCAATTTAACATTATCACCACAGTCATCCAAAGCTACCTGATAGATCCTTTGGGCCCCATCATCCTCGCCACACCGTATAAAGCCCTTAGCAAGATTCATCCGGATACTCACCCTACGATGAACATCCAATACCTGTGAACTCATACGAAATCCTTCCCTAAACCAGTTCAACGACAACTCCCCGAATCCCGCCTTATCTGCACTACCACCCAAGGCTGCCATGAGCCCAATCCTCAAAACAGGATCATCAAGCAGATCCAGCGCATGCGCTACTATCCCAAGATCCTCCATAGTAGAGGCATTCCCAGCGAGATACCTCAAAGTACCCAGTCGTTCCTCCTCACCTAAACTCAAGGCAGTCTCAACAGCTGCCCGAAGAGGATTTCGAGAACCAAACGACCTCCCGGATCTTTTGCACTGAAGATAAAAATAACCCAAAAGCCTAGACAGCACTGCTTTGTCATCAACCCCCATCAAAATGTCAAAAATATCATCAGGAGAAGGGCCTGCCTTCTTACAACCCTTTGCCCACTGTCTGATCACAGCTTTGACGTCTTCGCTCTCAAAACCCTTGTTCAGGACAGCCCGGGCAAGCAATGCCCTCAGGCGTTCACACCCAAGATAGGGTGCACAACCCGTGACAGCGTCGGATAACCCCTGCCCCCCTGGCATAGACTCCATACATTCAAATGCCCTATCCAGAAGCTTCTCCCTAGCTTGGACAGCCCCTTTGTCTCTCCATGAGCCAATCTTCTTACAAATAGTAACCAGAAGCTCAGCCCTACGCCAAAGCCTCTCCACATCACCCGCAGTTCTCACCGCCCCATCAGCAGCTGAGACCGCATCCTTCAAATCAAGCCTGGGATCAGAAGAGAGATCAAACAAGGCCAAGGACACATAATAGGGATCACGCAGCTGCCTAGCATCATCCAAGAGCGTGTCCGCCCTACGTTGACGTGCCTTAGACTCCCTTATAAGCCTCCGATACGTGGAAGGATCATGTCCCTCATGGTTTTCAGACATAACTATTAGAAACATCCTGATGGTAAATATACTATTCTAGTCAATAGAATAACACACACAAGATCTCCCACTATATGATCTACCCACTCCCAAAGGGCTCAAGCTTCTTCTCGATTATCCCCTCAACAACGTCTCTTTCCAAAGGATACACGGCCTTCATCGTCGCATGCCCACTCTCCACCTCAGTATTAAGAAAAGGATAGTAGGTTATAATAGAAACATCAATATCAACCAGAGCATTACCCCCCTTTGCGACTGTAAACACATAATTCTCAAAATCCTTAGCATTAACCACAAAATTCCTAATCCACAGCGTCCTACTACCCCCTGCAGGGACAACGTGGCGCTGAGATATCTCACCACTACCTGACCCAAGACCCCATATAGAAACATCAAACACGATCTTAGAAAACACAACATCCATATCCAGGGGATTCTCAATGACAATCGGAAGGTCCATAACGATCTTATTCTGCCCCGGCAACCAAGTAAAAGCGATATCAGGACTAAAAGAACCCCGCACCTCCTTCTCCTTGAAACTAAAATTGAGATCCTTTATACCACTAAACCTCCGGTACTCCCTGATACCCACAACTGGAACAATCAAGACCAAGAACACCGTAGCCAAGACGATGATCCTCCTCTTATCCCGAAGATACTCTAAGCTTATACAGAATCACTCCCACAAACCAATATTCTTCTCCTTCAAATCACCAGCCTTCCTCTGAAGAACCTTATAAACAACACTATGAGGCTTACCCAACGCCAACATCTCAACAGCCTCAGACGCCAAACTGACCTCGTCCGCCCGACCCATAATCGCAACAGTCTTCCCATAGACAGAGACACAGGCACCCGACATCTGCGAGATAAACTCCCGGGTCTTACCCTCCCGACCAATAATCCTACCCTTCTGCCGCTGCAACATCTTCTTAGACCTCCCCACAAGATCAGTAAGATCAATAATCGTAAGCATATAATCATCACTTTTAAGACGCAAAGCCCTATCAGGATTAATCCCCCGCCCAATAGCCTTGATCATATCCCGCGCCTTCCACTCCGCCAAAACATCCTCCCCCACATTCTCAACAGTAATATTACCCTCCTCGGCATCAATATCGATCCTGACACCAAGACAGCTCTCAATCCCCTCCTTCACCGCGCCATCCTTACCAATAAGAACACCCACCCTTTCCAAAGGAATCCTAACATACTCCATAAAAATCTCACCCAACCATTGAAGCTTACAACTCCCCTGTTACATATTTATAAACTTCCGCCTGGTCAACATCAAAAAACCGATTGAAAAACCTAGCCAAATTCGAGACATCACGAACCAAAAGCTCCTCAAACAAAGGATGATGCTTTAAAACACCCTGAGAAAAGTCAATAATCACAGGCTTATCACCATCCATAAGGACATTATACTCACTAAAATCACCATGAACAAAACCCCTCATCCTCATAATCTTAAGAGCCTCCCTAAGCTCCAAAAAGACAGACCGAGGATCCTCTACGTGACTGTTCTTAAGCATACTCGCAGCCTTCTCATCCCCCACAAACTCCATAATCAAAACATTGTTCCGAGAAACAACCGGCCGGGGAACCCTAACACCCGCACTAAGAGCCAGCTCCAGATTCTTAAACTCCTTCTCAACCCACGCATGTACAATGCCACGCTTCGTCCTCTTAATCTTACTAAACCGACGATCACCATCAATATACCGCCACATGTTCCTGAAATCACTGGTTGTCACACGATGAATCTTAACAGCATAATCCTCGCCACCCCTCCCAACAGCCCTGAAGACATTCGCCTCCTTACCAGTTTTAATAACACCCAAGAGGGTGTCAATAAAACCCTTATTTGCGAACCCATAAAGAGTTAACAGCGTAGACTTATCAAAGACCTCACTACCAACACGAACATCCTCCACGCCCTTGACACGCTTCCTATACTCATCAATAGATTGATCAATCTTCTTGAGGTCTTTCTCCATCAAATGAGGCACCCCTCAAATCAAACCCTGACGAGTAAGCCTATCAACCTGTGGCTTGGTAAACCTCCAGACCACATCCCCCTTCTTATCCCCTTGAACAGACCAAGGCTGAACTATAATAACATCACCTTCACGAATCCAGATCCGCCGTTTCATCTTCCCAGGGATCCTGACAGTCCGGATCTTATCATCAGCGCACCTGACCAACATCTTACTAGCACCAAGCATCTGCTCCACAAACCCAAAGATCTCATCCTCCTTAGGCAGACGCAAACGCCTCACAAGCTGATCATCATTCCTTTTATATACCAAGCAATTCCTCCTTGACTCACTCAATAGCCAAGAATTAATAACCCTTACTTATTAAGTATTCCCTCACCGGACCAAGGATCTCAACAAGATAATCCGCGGCAGAATTCTTAAGATCCTGTGGATGCAGATCACCTTTCTTATACACATCCTCAAGCTGCTTGTAGCTCTTAAACCTCAGATCTCCCCCAAACTTCTCAGGCCTCTCAATGACAACATCATCAACCCGGTTGAAGATATGATTCTCAAAGATCTCCAAAATCGGGTTGTTCTCAACCGTCTCCATAGGACAGAAAGCCTTCTTAACCTTACTCCGAATAACCTCCTCAGAATCATCCACAGCGATGAAGTTCTCCTTACTAGAAGACATCTTCTCATCACCATCAATCCCATGGATTATGGGCAGATGAATACAGATAGGAGGCGTATAACCCAACTTGGAAAGATTATCTCTGGCCAACATATGTATCTTCCTCTGATCAATCCCCCCCACCGCCACATCGATGTCCAAAGCGATCATGTCAATAACCTGCATCAAAGGATAGATCACCCTCGCAACCTTCGGATTATCATCCTCCTTACTCACCATATCCATACTACGCCTCGCCCTGAGAAGAGTAGTCACAAGAGCCATCTTATGAACATTCATAAAATATTCCTTAGTCAACTGAACCTCAGACCCCAGGACAAACTCAGTCTTCTCCGGATCCAAGCCCATCCCAATAAAACACTCCCGGTTAAACCTAGCAATCTTCCCTATCTCCTCCATCGTCCCCTTATCATTCAAATACGCATGAAGATCCGCCAACAACACTACAACTTTAAAGCCTGCCCGCTGAAGATCAATAAGCTTATTAACACTGATCATATGCCCAAGATGAATCTTGCCACTAGGCTCATAACCCACATACACACGCGGACAATCCTTCTCGGATAAAAGACCCTTTATCTCATCATCCTTTATTATCTCAACAGCATTTGATCTGATCAAACCAATCTTTTCATCCACGTTCATAACGGTCCTCCATATTTCAATCTCTTCATAATATGTACCGGATATAAACGTTTCTGAAACCAGACCAAAAACTAAATATGCCAAAGAAGGCAGTTAAAAGCCCATGGAGGATAGCTTCTCATTAAACGACTTAATAAAAAAGAGACGCGGACTGATAATCGCAGGCCTTGTGGCACTAGCGATAGTGCTGGCTCCCTCACCGGAACCAATCACACTAGCAGGAGAAACACTGGTCCTCACTCCTCATGGACAAAAGATGATCGCTCTACTTTTAGCATTCGTCGTGATCTTCATAACAGAGGCCTTACCCTTCGGCATGACAGTTGCAGCCGTATACATCTGGGTAGTGGCCTTTGGAATAATGCCCTACGAAGAAGCTGCAACCATCTTCAGCCACGACGCAGCATGGTTTATCATGGGCGCACTGATGATAGCGGTAGTTCTGATAAAATACGATATACATAAGAGGATACTCGTTATAATTCTAAAAATTGTCGGAAGCTCAACCCAAAACGTTGTAATAGGAATAGTCGGGTTCTCTGCCATAGCATCTGTTTTCATCTCCGACCACACAGTCGCAGCCTTGATGCTGCCAGTGGGAATAGCCATAGTCCAGATAAACGGGGGGATAGATGAGGTTCCAAACCTGGCCAAACTATTAATGTTCTCAATAGCATTCGGAGCCACCATAGGCGGACTGAGCTCACCTTCTGGAGGAGGCAGAAACGTCCTGATGATAGGATTTCTAAACGAGTTCTTCAACATAAGGGTGGGCTATGGACAATGGATGATAATGGCATTGCCAATAACCTTCATCCTCATACCTATAGTGGCATTCATACTTCCAAAGATATTCAAGCCAGAGGTAGATGACCTAAGTGAGGCCGCTAACAAAATCCAAGAAGAGCTGAAAATTAATAAAATGGACAGAAGAGACTGGGCAGTCATCTCGATATTCTTATTTATCCTGTTTTTATGGATAACCAGAAGCCACATCTACGGTATTGGAACCATAGCAATGTTCGGAAGTCTATTATACGTCATTTTCGGCCTGATAGATTGGGAGGACATGTCAAAGATACACTGGGGCGTTGTCCTGCTATATTTTGGCGTCATCGGCTTGGGCAAAGCATTGATTAGCACTGGCGCATCTAAGTGGCTTGCATTAAAAGCCCTGCAGCTGATAAGCTCTTTTGGACTAGCCTCCGGATATGCCCTTGTTTTTAGTTCAGCCGCATTCATGTCCCTAGTAACCCAAGTGATGAGCGACGGACCAGCCGTAGCCACAATGGGGCCTACACTCTTGGAAATTGCAAAAATCTCAGGCACAGACCCCATAGTCCTCGGCATCTCACTGGCCATATCCTCAGCCTTCTCATTCATACTTGTAATCGGAACCCCGCCAAACGCAATTATCTACGGAAGCGGATATGTTAACTCTGCCGACTTCAGAAAGGCAGGGATTTTGTTAGAAATCATTGCACTGGCAGTGTTGTTTTTAGTGATCTATTTCTGGTGGGGCTTCTTAGGAGTTGGAATATTGGGTTTTCATTGAGGTGATAAGATGAAGGTATTGATGTGCACAGGAGGATCGAGATTCGCAGAAGATGCGATAAAATTCGGCATAAGATTGGTCAAAAACGCAAGCCCTGAGATAACGCTCTTTTCAGTTATAGAGAAAAAAGTTTCTGTTGAAAAGCCCGAGGAGGCGATAGAGAGGGCAGCGCATATCATAAAAGAGAATGGCTTCACCCCAGAGATAAAGACAAAAGAGGGCTTTGTCACAGAAGAGGTCATCAAAGAGGCTGAGGATGGCTCCTATGATCTTGTGGTTATAGGATCACATGGTCAAAGAAGCAGTATTATAGGAGTATCAGAGTTTCTGTTAGGGGCTGAGGCATACAGAGTGATAAGATACTGCAAAACCTCCGTCCTTGTGGTAAAAGAATCTAAAAGTTTTAATAAGGTCCTGTTCACGACAGATGGCTCGAAATGCGCTGAAAAAGCCATTGATTTTGGCGCTGATTTATTGCAAGACACAAAGACAGCTGTGACGATCATCCATGTAATCCCAGCGTTTGTCGAGCATTTCAAGGACTATCTCGAGCCGGTGACATCAGATCTTATAGAAATACTTAAAACCTTGCCAAGGCGCGAAGCATGGCGGTTAGACAGGAGTAAAGACATATTCAAAAAATATGGCATTGTAGCCGAGAGAAAGGTAAGAGAAGGCGACGCAGCAGAGGAGATCCTTAAAGAGTCAGAGCGCTACGACATGATAGTCATGGGGTCTCTTGGACGAAAGAGTTCAGGGAAATTTATAATGGGCGATGTATCCTCTAACGTTGTGACTCATGCTAAAAAGCCGGTGTTGCTCTACAGGTCAAAACCTTAATCCCGCTGCTCTTTATATCCTAAAAGATTGACTTCAAAAACTCAAACATAGCAAAAAAAGGCTTTAAGGAACGATGATATTTTTTTCTATCCCAATGCTTGTATAAGGATAAGAGTTTTATATATAGTAAGAGTCTTATAATCTTTTACTAATAAGAGGATGGTGTTACAATGTGGATGATGACCTCAGGATTAAAGGAGCGGAGGAGGTTAAATGGCAAAGATTATGGTCGTTGACGACGAGGCCGACATGAGGTTTATGGTTAGAAAAATACTCGAGAATGAGGGACATGAGGTTATAGAGGCAGAGGCAGGCAAGATCGCTTTAGAGAAGCTTAAAGAAGTGAAACCAGACCTCATACTCTTGGACGTAATGATGCCCGGACTTGATGGCTGGGATGTGTGCAAACAGATAAGAGAAGATAAAGAAACAGAGAATATTACAGTGGCCATGCTCACAGTAAAATCTACCGACGAGGACAAAGTCACAAGCTTCGACGACGGACTAGCAGACTGGCATATAAGCAAACCATTCAAGAAAAAGAGATTCGTTAAGACTGTGAAATGGTTGCTTGAAAGTCCGTTAGAAAGAAAGTCAGCTCCTTAGGAGGGTTTGCACTGGGAATAAGCATATGCATTGCTTCAGGGAAGGGAGGAACAGGAAAAACGGTTTTAAGCACAAACCTAGGCGTTGCTTTAAGCGAGATGGGAATGAAAGTTATGATATTAGATGCGGACATTGAGATGGCAAACCTTGCACTATACATGGGGTTAGAAGGGGCAAACGTTACGTTGCACACCGTCTTATCTGGAGAGGCAGATATACAAGACGCAGTATATGAAGGCCCAGCAGGAGTTAAAGTAATGCCATCCGGATTATCTCTTGGCAGCTTGATAAAAGTAGATCCAGACAAGCTCGGAGGGGTTTTGAAAGAAATTTTGAAGAGCGTAGACATCCTCCTAGTAGATGCCCCCGCAGGCCTAGGCAAAAGCGCCGCAGTAGCACTGGCATCATCCCAAGAAGTAATACTTGTAGTGAACCCCGAGATATCCTCATTATCCGGCGCTTTAAAAACTAAAATAGTCGCAGGAAGATTAGGCGCGAATATACTTGGAGTCGTTGTCAATAGAGCGAACATCGCAGGGGGAGACCTGAATGTCGAGGAGATAGAGATCTTGCTAGAGACACCGATAATCGGCTTGTTACCAGACGACCCTGAAGTAGGAAGCGCGGTGGCCGTAGGAGAGCCTGTAATCCTAAAATCTCCAAATTCACCGATAGCCATTGCTATAAAAAAATTGGCGTCTGATTTAATACACGGTGATTATCTTAAGGATAATGATGGAAGCGATTCCCTCACTAAAAGATTAGCTGCCAGTCTGTCAAATGATAACTAAACCTAATATATAGTCTTAAAAAAGATTGGGGGGAGATGGGCTTACTTTGTAAGCGTTATCTCCATTGCAGAGACGTTCATTGAGGAACCGTCTTCTCTGGTGACTTCTTCCGTCAGAATTTCTATATTCTTTAGCTTTACGTCCGTCATGAAGCGATTTCTCACAATTTCCGCAGTATCAACTGCTCTGCTTATTGCCTGACCTCTGGCCTTGATTATTACTTCGTTTCCATTGCCAAATTGGGTAGTTACTGCTAGAACATAGTTCATCACAGGTTTCTTGCCTACGTATATCACATTGTCATCTGCTTTTTTGTCATCTGCTTTTTTTTCTGCCATTCCGTATCACCTCTGCGTTTTCCAAAAAGATGAGTTAACATAATATAAATCATTTTCGATGGGCAAATCTAGAGCTTTTAGATAGAATTATTTGAAAGTATTTTATATCAAACACATCATAAATAACTGGATGATAAAAAAAAGCGCAAAAACATATTTTAAAGGATTTGCAGCTGGGGTAATAGTCTCTATAGTTTTATTAAGGACCTATCCAAGCATCTACCACATCTTCACCGGAGCGTTGACAAAGAAGCTTGAGATCCAAAGGCAGATCATCCCAAGCCTGCCGCTGATGCTTATAGTAAACAACACTATAGCTGCTCTTATCTGTGCCTTCGGAGGATATGGTTTTACAAAGGTCTATCTAAAAAGGGGAATAGAAAAAGAGGGATTGTATAGTTTCACACTAAACATATTTCCAGTCATAGTCTTGTTTAGCAGCGGCTTTGCGGTAGGAGCATTCTTACCACCATTTATAAACGACCTCACAAGCTATTTTGCACTGCTATTACCACATGGCATCTTTGAATTACCTGCCACAATATTATCTGGGTCCATAGGCTTTGACATTGCAGACACATCACATCAAATCAGTCGTTCAATTGAAATATTTGTGGAAAAGATCGACTACAAGATAAAGAGCAAGAAAAATGAATATTTTACTATCTTAATCCTGATAGCACTGGGAGGAATACTGGAGGGCGTCTGGTCCCTTTAAACAAAGGAGAGGTCATTTAAGAGATAAAGATGTCCTATACGTAAAGCACATAGAGCATCAGATACACCGTAACACCGGTAATAAAAGAAACAGACCAAAAAACCAGAGTAGCATAGCCGATCTTTTTATGCATACCGCGCTCAGGTTTACTCCTGAAAACCCTCTTCTTTTTCAAAAGCGTGTGTTTGTAACCATAATAGACCGCGTATCCTGCCAAGACAAACGCAAGGGTGGAAGAGATGCCATGAACGATAACAACCGGGAGATAGACAGTTTTTCTTATATTCGCGGGACCCAGGAATCCAGAGCGTCCACCTAAAGTCCGGCTTCCTATCATAAAAAAAACTACAAAGAAGAGGTTTATGAGAAACCCCAGAGTCATCAACTTGGCATGGCGATTGCTCAAATGCTTAAGGGCATAGGAAAATCCAATTATAAAGACCGCGAGAATGACCACCTCAAGGATCAGACTGAAATCTGAAAAAAAGCTTGCAGCAGTTCCAAAAACGCCCATAGCAATCGACCGTATCTCTGAGAAGTCAATGTGATAATTAGCTTAGGTCATATATCTAAGTTCTTCTGCCTTACCAGACTCAAACTTCGATAATAAATCCTGATAATTCTTTATCATCATCTCATTAACACTTGGCCTGATCTTATCCAAAGCTTTGTTGAAATGTTCACTCATCACCCTAGAAGTTTTTATCTTCTTTTTATCTCTTAAACTCTCCCTTAATACTATCATAGCAGCTTCTCTGCAAAGAGCTTCCAAGTCAGCTCCGGTATAGTCCTTGGTCTTCTCTGCCAGCTGTTCAAGATCCACATCCGTTCCTTTCGGAATATTCTTTGTATGTATCTGAAGAATCTTAAGCCTAGCATCCTTGTCTGGAACCTGAACAAGCAAGAGTTTGTCAAATCTCCCTGGCCTTAAAAATCCCGGATCTAGAAGGTCAGGCCTATTCGTAGCTGCAATGACAATAACCCCTTGTGATGCATCTTCCAAGCCATCTATCTCAGTTAGCATCTGATTTACAGTCGTCTCAGTCACCCTAGAACCCGCATCTCCTCCCCTTCTCATAGAGGCAATGGCATCGATCTCATCAAAAAAGACGACAGTGGGCGCAGATTGCCGAGCCTTTTTAAAGATCTCTCTTATCGCCTTCTCGCTCTCCCCCACCCACTTACTAAGGATCTCAGGACCTTTAATAGAGATGAAGTTTGCCTCTGATTCATTCGCAACAGCCTTGGCCAATAGCGTTTTTCCTGTGCCAGGAGGCCCAAATAATAAAATTCCTTTAGGCGGCTTTATCCCCATCTTCTCAAACTTTTCCGGATATTTTATCGGCCATTCAACAGACTCTATCAGGTCCTGTTTGATCTCTTCCAGGCCTCCAACATCCTCCCACGTGACGTTAGGCACCTCCACAAAGACCTCTCTTAAAGCCGAAGGCTCAGCAGACTTCAAGGCATCATTAAAATTCTTCTTTGTAACCTGAAGTTTATCTAAAACCTCTGTCGGAATAGTTTCACTTTCAAGATCTATATCCGGCAAGTGATCTCGCAGGGCATTCATAGCAGCTTCTTTACAAAGAGCCTCTATATCAGCACCAACAAAGCCGTGAGTTACATTAGCAAATTCGTCTATGAAGTGGTCCATTATTATTCTCTGTATCTCAGTCCTATCACTCTCGGAAAGCTTGGAAATAATTGTTTGAGATGCCTTTTCGTTTTTGCAGTGAGAAAAGCGCTCAAGAAGTCTTTTACTTTTAGTAATTGAATAATTTAAATCGTTAAGGAAAACCTCAATTTTGGAGGTAACAACGTTTGGTTCAAGATGGGACTCACTTATCTTGTGTTGGGACTCTTCACTTAGCAATCTGTTTATCTCAGTCCGCTCATTTTTCGGAAGGGTATCTATGATTTCAGAAACCTCGGTATCACTCTTTGCATTGCTCACCAATCTCTTCATCTTTTCAAGCCGGTCAATTTTTTCTCTGGTTTCCTCATTCTTCTCATTTAGTTTTTGTCTGATTATACGTGGATCTGGTTTTGGAGTAATTGGCATTCCTCTGGTATGGACTTGGAGTATCTCCTTTCTCCCGTTTCTGTCCGGGACTCCTATGACAATCTCTCTATCAAATCTTCCAGGCCTTCTTAGGGCAGGGTCCAGGGCGTCTGGCCGATTTGTTGCACCTATAACTATCAGTTTTCCACGGGTCTTAAGTCCATCCATAAGGCTTAGTAGCTGTGCTACAACTCTCCTTTCAACCTCCCCTGTAACCTCTTCACGTTTTGGAGCTATGGCATCTATTTCATCAATGAAGACTATACTGGGAGCGTTCTCTTCCGCCTCCTGGAAGATCTTCCTCAGGTTTTCCTCACTCTCCCCATAGTACTTACTCATGATCTCGGGCCCATTAAGGGGGGAAAAGAAAGCATTTGTCTCGTTTGCAACAGCCTTTGCTATCAATGTCTTGCCGGTACCAGGAGGGCCGTGCAGTAAGACGCCTTTCGGCGGCTCTATTCCCAGTTTGTCAAAGAGCTCCGGATGTTTCATAGGAAGCTCGATAATTTCACGCACTCTCTGCATTTCCTCTACAAGGCCGCCTATATCCTCATAGCTAATATCCGGTATTCCTCCTTTTTCAAACACCGAGGGCTGATCTCTGACCTTGATCTGGGTTGAGGAGGTGACTTGCAAGATCCCTGGGGGGGTTGTTTGCGCAATAATAAATGGCAGTGGAGTGCCAAGAACCACTATGACAATTTTATCGCCTTTTGAAACTGCCCGCCCCAAAAGTCTCCTATTGACAAAGTCCTCAAATCCTGGTGAAAACTTTATTGGCCTATCAGGTGTTATAACAATGGTGGTGGCTTCTTTAGCCTCTATATTCTTTAGCTTGACTTTATCACCCAGTGATATGTGGGCGTTCTGTCTTAGAAGTCCGTCCATACGAACTATTCCAAGTCCTTCATCTTGTTCGTGGGATCGCCAGACTATTGCGCCTGTAGACTTCTTTCCCATGATTTCAACAAAATCTCCGGCTGTGACCTTAAGTATGTCGCGTGTTTTAGTGTCTACTCTTACAACCCCTCTTCCAACGTCATTTTTAAGCGCCTCTGCGACTTTAAGTTCTACTTCCATCTTATTACCTCACCCTTTATGGTTATTCTCTTTTATATCGTGATTAATAAATCTAACTCGTTCATCAGAGGTCTGAGGGATGCCTATGATCTGGTATTTTTCGTTGATTACGAGGGTTGGAACCTCTCTTACTCCAAGCTCTAAGGCTCGTTTGTAATCCTCTTTTTGGGATATGTCGCGTTCTATCATAACGGCCTCATTCATCAGTTGCAGCGCTTCATCTATAGCTTTTTTGGCTGTTGCGCTTTTTTGGCAGCCCGGTTTTGTAAAAATCATAATTAGTATTTCACTTATAGTCTTTTTCTACAAGTATCCTGGG
>SDBV01002575.1_pt1 | contig 27053 bp, 43 predicted proteins | sample 2277081 | NCBI WGS metagenome assembly SDBV01 (sample SAMN10402039, study PRJNA504765) | marine sediment metagenome | isolation source: marine sediment core GS10_PC15, 223 cmbsf | place: Arctic Ocean: Southern Knipovich Ridge | collected 2010 | reverse complement strand
TTGTAAACAATGAGGTTGGTAAAGGTTCTGGGAATTTTGGAATTTCAGCCTTGTATGCGGCTTCTAATAATAATCGTTCTCCTTCTTCACTTAAATCATTGAAATTTTCTAACATATATTCAAAATCAGATGTTACCAAAAAGGGATGTAGAGCAAACCACATCCGTTCAAATATAGCACAAGCACATTGGCGATAGTAAGTGTGCTCCTTTACAATATCAAAAATGTGGGCGGTAGTGTGTTTAATGCCGGCATTATATCCTGCAAGGTCATAGTTATCGTAACTTCCTATCATCTCAATAACTCCTTTCTGTTATCCCAAACTTTATGAAAAGCACTAGCAACGTCATCCAAATCCTTTTTCGAGGTCGGGAATCCCACGAACCGATGCAAAAACAATTCCTCCGACCACATCCGCTCGGCGACGGGGCATTTCACGTCGTCATAATAATCATCGCTTGCGAAGAGAGGCATTTTGTAAATCGGCTTGATATACCCGCAACCTATCGGCACGCCCTCGTTTTCCCGCCCTTCCAGCGGGGCGAGTTCCGCCTTGACCGCCTCGATGTATTTGTCCCTATGTAGACCGTCCGCTTTTTCTTTATTCCACTTGAATGCCTGCACGTAAAAAACATGAGTGCAGTCCGGTCGGATTTTCGGGGGGCTGATTGCGGGGATGGATGATAACGCCGCCCTCAATACTTCCGCCGCCTCTTGTCTCCACGCAATTAACCAGTCCAGTTTACGGAGTTGGCATCGAGCCACCGCCGCTTGGAGTTCTGTCATTCGCAAATTGAATCCGAACATGGCGTCGAATTGACTTTGCGAATCGGCGGGCATATCGTTTACGACCGCCTCTGCATGATTTAGCAATAGACGGCATCGCAAGGCGAGGTCATCGTCGTTGGTTACGATTATCCCCCCCTCCCCGCAAGTTATGTGCTTGCCGAAATTAAGACTGTATACGCCGATATTTCCCAAAGTCCCCGCAAAATGTTCTTTGTATTTCGAGCCGATTGCTTGTGCGGCATCCTCGATAACGGTGATATAATTCTTCTTTGCCCATGCGTTTACTTTTTCTATATCATAGGGTTGCCCGAAAAGGTCAACTATGATTATCGCTTGCGCATATTTATTGTATTGAACAGGAAACATTGAATCAATATTAAGGCAATAAAAATCGTTTTCTATGTCTGCAAAAATAAGGTCGGCTCCCCATATTATCGGTGCTGTGGCAGAGCACGTCATTGAGTAAGGTGTAACTACTACATCACAGGTTTTGGATAATTCTACCGCCCCACAGGCGACGTGAAGCCCACTTGTGGCGGAGTTTATAGCTATAGCATGTCGGACTTTAAACTTATCCGCCCACTCCTCTTCCAACGCCCTAATTTCCCTGCCGCCATAAAAATTGTCGCTCCAGTTCGCTTGATAACCCGTCAATCGCCCGTCGTCAAGCACTCGCAAAACCGCTTGCCTTTCGGCATCGTCTGTGGATACTTGCGCCGGAAAGGGTTTCGTGCGAATCGGTTTGCCTCCCTTAATCGCCAGTTCACTCATTACTCTTTACCTCGCTTTATCTATTCTAATAACATTCATCTAAAACTAACTCATAACAACGTGGAGTAACTTCTTGTATAGGCCGATTACAATATTTTGCACATTCCTCAACAAAATAAATATTCCTTAACCTGAAGGCTTCGTTTTGCCTTCCGCATTCACCAATCATAAAGGCACTGCATGTCGTAAAGTATACAGCAAAAAACACTAAAGCAAACACATTCCAAAACGCACTATTCATCACTCTTTGCCCTCCCAAAGAAATTCCTGTTCTGCTTCGAGCCTCTTTTTCCATTCATTATCTGTAAAAACACCCGCCCCATCATACCACTCACTTAAGCATTTTTTAATATAAGATTCAAACCCTCTAGGCTCGCCGCCTGGTTTTCCAGATAGAATTTCAATAACTATTTCATTATTGAACGCATGTAATCCAGCCATAAATTCTCCAGGAAAATCAATATAGAATTTGAGTATATGTTTATTTTTTATCACTCTTTGCCCTGCTTTCTTAAAACGGGATGCTTGTGCACCACCATATTATCGTAAACATTTCCAAATCTATAAACTTCCGAATTGCGTTTGCAGACATCACAGAAGCGAATGAATTTATTGCTTGGCGTGAATTCCCGCTCGCATATATTGCATCTGATTTTTGGCGATTTCTTTTCTTTATCTTTTGAAAACATCATCTGTGGCACTTTCTATAATTTTATGAACCTCGATTGCGTCGGCATCCGTGCAAGTTAGTTGGGATACTTCGCCGTCAAGGAAAGCAATCGCCTCGTTCGCTACGTTTGCAAGGGTTTTTTCTAGGTCGGTTTTTTGTATGATGCTTCCAGTAGCCACATATTTGGAATCGGTATTGATAGAGCATTCCGTTTCTATAATACAATGCTCTATAATTTTCCTTCCTTTATCAAACAAAACAGTCCGCCCCTTTTCGTGTAAAATATCTACTTCAAAAATAGAGTATGCCCGCCCATCGACAGGATTGAAAACCACGTGCTTGCATTTCTCGAATCCAAAATAAGCCCCCACAGTTGGGTCATCTTTGTCTCTATCAATTATTTTACCATTCATTAGAAGCTGTCCGCCTTCCGCTTCGCCGAAAAAGAATCGCATGAGGTCAACAGCGTGGCTTCCTGAACGCATTAGCCCGTCGGAGTAGTTCACAGTGCAACTGTAGATTTCACCGAGGTCTCCTCTGTTCATTTTTTCTTTGAGGGCTTTTATGATAGGATTGAATCGCCTCGTATAATTGACTAGGATGGAGATTTTGTTATGTCGTGCTCTTATTGATATAGCCGCCGCCTCTCCCAGATGGAAACAAAAGGGTTTTTCTGCGATTATTATTCTAGGAGTGGAATAATAATCCTCGTTTACTATTCGGTTCAAAACTGTAAAATGCCATTTTGTAGGGACGGAAATTACAACTATATCTATGGCGCAATCAGGCCAACAATTTATTGCCCGCCCGCCCCACTTTGCCGCCGCCTTTTCTGCCTTGTCGAAATCGGTATCAATAAAATATATTTCGCTGATTCGCTCTTTTTGTAAACTGAAAGCGTGGGCGTGGGTCAAGACGCTATAGCCTGTAGGTGAATCGTATCTGTCCGGTTTCAATGCGCCTATGCTTCCGCATCCAATTATGGCAACAGAGTATTTATTTTTCATTTTCATCCCTCTTCATTCTTGTCATCGTGCATCCCATACAAATTTCGTGTGAGTAAATGCCCTTTGCGGCCTTCTTCCATTCCCCGCAGGTCGGGCAGATTTCTAAACCCAGCATTCTAAAAGCCGATTCCACGTTGTTCACGAATTTTAATAGAGCGGCTTCAATACGTTCAAGCCCTTGTTCAAGTTTTATTTCCGCTTCAACTGCTCTTATTAAATCACAATCTGTATCACTCTTCTGGATACCAGTCCCCTGGTAGTCGGTCATATCATCCCTCCTCCGGCATTTTGCGCCTTAATCCCTCATTCAGTTTTAGCACTTTCGGATAGGCCTTCAAGAATGCCATAATATCCGCCGAGTTGAATAAGGGACGTTTTCGCGAAATGAACTGCCCGAAAATCGCCTCTATTACTTTCAGGTCTTCGGGATAATCCAATGTCAATATCGTTTTTGGATTATACAGTTCCGCCCCCTCGGTTGTAATAGTAATATCATACCCTTGCAGATTAAACTTTTCCGGCATTCGTGATATATTCCAACCTACGTGTTGTCGTTGTATATAATAGCTCTCTTCGAGATACGTGTAGGTATAAGCCTCTTCCAATGCCTTCCTTTTATAGACTTGAACGTCCAACCCGTCGGGGCATTCCCTGTTTAAAACATTACTTATATAATCGAGTTCGGGGTGCTTCTTAAAATGCGACACCATGCCGCTTATAAGGCTAATATCCACGAGCGGGCAATCGGCGGTGATGTCCACTATAATGTCAATACCGTATCGCCCCGCCGCCCTGATAACCCGCTCCATCACGTTGGTTTCGCTTCCCCTGAACATCATGTTGGAAGGGAAATATTTTGAGATTGCCCCGTCCAAGCCATTCGTGGTGGCGGCGATTATGATTTTGTCAATCTCTTTGCAGAAAAATAAACGTGTAACGAGTTGAAGCAAAACCGGTTTGCCACAAACGGGGGCGAGGACTTTGCCAGGAAACCTCGTGGACGCCATGCGGGCGGTTATGATTGCACCGACGGTCATTTCTTTTCCTCCTTTTCATTTGCGCTCTCCCAGACTTCACGTGCCTCTTTTAGCTGGCTTATTTTATCTTCGATTTCTTCCACCATTTTTGTCAATGGTATAATCTTATTATGTAGCATTTTAACTTTCGCCTGTTCTGCTACTATTTTTAGTTTTAGTTTCTCGCCTCCGAATTTTACCCATCCCTCCTCTGCTAATTGGGCAAGCATCAAGCCAGCGGGTTCTGTAAGGTTGTCCTCGCCGTAAGTCTTCATGAAGTATTTGCTTAGCACATTGTAAGGATTGTGGGTATATGTAATATACCAAGAGCTTTTACCGAACCAGATATCACGTTGGATATTGAAGTGGAAAAGAGTTTCCCCCTTCCATGTCCTGCCTTCTGGCATAAGTATTTCGCTGGGCAATAAGGGGAGAAGTTCAACCAGCGTGGGGGCGGCATATTCTATGCCTCCTTTATGTCCAACTTGAAAGCCTCTAATCATGACCATCCAATCTTTATCATAATAATCTTTTACCCAAAATCCTATACTTTCATCTTGCGGATAACCACACTCGAAAAGTCTTTGAGCTAATTCAAGACTTACAGTTTCTAATTTCATTTTTTCCTCCCTATCGATTGCCTCGTTTGCTCCCTCATTTTTATCCCGCGTTCCTTTTCCTGTGCATTTTTTAGCCAACGCCTGATTTCCTTTGCGCTCAATACCCCTAACACTTCTGCGGCGACAGCCTTATTCCAATCAGTTTCGTTTCGCACGGTCGCCGCCCAGACGTATTGTTGATTCACGTTCTCGCCCTTGACTGGTGTAATGCCCCGAAGTTGAATTTCGGTGCGCCCCCACACTCCCCAAAACGTGCGAATGAAAAATCGCCTGAATCCCTTTTTGATTATACCGAATTGCGGCAACAAGTTGAAGCCGGCGACTCTGTTGACTTTGAATGTGACGGTAAAGCCTTTCAGGAATACCATCATCATGTAGGAAGTGCCTTGTATTCGAAGCGAGCTAAACGATGCCATTGTCTATCTCCAGTTCATTTCACGTAATAGCAACTGCCCATCTTCGGTTTTTCTGGACAAAGTTGTGCATAAACCACTTGACAGCCTAATATAAATACAGTATCTTTTTTATCTGTCCCCATCTGTAAAACCCAATTAGCAGTTTGTCTTGGCTCAAATCCCAGTATTTGTTTGCTGGCTATAATACGGCATGTTCCCCATATTTGCTTATACAAATTCCCGTCTTTTGCAGTAAACCAATTGTGGAGGTTAATAAGCATCGACACACCGCATAAGATTTCTATTGTCATTCCTCTATTTCATCCACAACCGACACCCCTCTTTTTTTCTGCACGTAAAAAACTTTGTTCGCCGCCTCGATTAACTCTAGGCTGTGCGATACCATGATAATTTGTAAACCCAATTTCCCACTTACTTCCAGAAGCATTCGGCTCGCCTTCGGGTGCAGGTCACGAGACAGGAATCGGAACGGCTCATCGAGTATCAATACGTTATCCGTTTTAGGGCGGGACAAAGACCATGCCACGAGCCGCAGGGCGAACGAGGCGACGTCCACGACGCCCCCGCCCGTTGCTTGCATTGGGTCAAATAATTCCCCGCTTTTTTTATCCATGAAAAATATATCCGCTTCGGTCTTGCCTCGCCGCAAAACGAAATCGATATGGAGTTCGTAGGGCTTATCGAATACAGCAGACATGGCAAGCGATACCAGCTCCGATATATGATAGCTCAATTCCGCTTGCGTCTGCCTTGCCACCGTCTGGATTATGTTTTGCGCCTGCTCGGTGAACAGGATACGCTTTTCGGTTTCCTCGATTTCGGTTTCGTGTTTGCGTTTGAGGGCGAGTTGGGCTTGTCGTTGCCCCTTCGCTTGCTCTAACGAGTAACGTATCTGGTCGATTTTCATAGTATCTATTTTAACACCACCGACTGATTCTATGTCTCTTGCCATATCTTGCCACACTTAAAACATTCTAAATGAGTTTCCATTATTGTGCCTGAAATTCTCATATCATTACCAGCTGATAAAACCATATAAGAATCATCAAGCCTGTCTATCACACAACATACTTTGCCTTTATAGCATTCAGGGCAAATTTCGCCTTTTGCTGGAATTCTTATTTTATCCATGCTGTTCTTTGTGCTCTCTGTCAAACGCATCTAATCGCTTTTCAAGTTCCGCTTGCTTGTTATCAAGTTCTTTTCTCATCGACGCCAGTTTCCGTTTCGCTTCCGCTTCGGTCTTGCAACTGAATTTACTTTTCAATTCGTCTTGCAAAACTTTCAGGCTTCCTTCCAGTTGCGCCTTTTCCGTTTTGGCTTTTTCAATATCGGATTTGAGATGAAGTAATTGCTCTTCTAAACTTCTCATTTTATTTCCTTTTCTAAACATTCAGACAGACGCTCACAAGCTCCGCCTATATTATCCTTTTCCCATCCTACTAGCGGGTCTTCTCTATAAAAAATACCACAAAAAGGAATACCCAATCCGCCCCAGCCGTTATCATAATATAAGGCATGACAATCACCGCAGGTTTCATCTTCGCAATCTATCTCAATTACACCAAAGTTAATTTGTCTTCTCATCTCTTTCCCCCTTCACTTTTATTTTTATACCTGTCATAAGGTATCCCCTTTCCCCCACGGGGCAAATAAAAACTCACACAGCGCCCCGGAATTTCCTCGAATTTTGTATTCTTGTATTGCAGACAATCAGCGATATGGTCATTTTGTCTTATCAAGTATCTTTTCCCATATTCTGTATATGGTTTGTAAAACATAGATGCAAATAAAAGTAATATAAATAGTATCAAAATCCCAATGACATAATCTATAAAACTTAAACTTTCAAGATAACGTCTCACTCCATCACCTCCATCACTATATCCTTCACCGCCTTGCGGGTTCGGTTAGCGGCGAAAAAAGCATCAACGTTTTTCTCAAAGGACAATCCCACTTCGTATCCGTCCCGCAGGTGCGACACGAACGCATCGAGCCGCCTGTCCCGCTCCTCTTTTTTCGCCAAGTGCTCTCTACTAACCACGTCTTTTTCAATCGGCAAATGCACCGCTTCCACCCTGTTATCGTCGGCATACCAAAGATACACTCTAGGCTGAAAGTCCGCTTGGTCGGCGTTCATGCGCATTATGGAGCCTGGATTCACGAGAAGCCTTCCCTCATATTTTACGACAAACGCTTGATGGTTATGCCCTGTGACTATCAAGCTATAATTCAATCGCTTCAATAAATCAATTCCCCGCTCCGATTCAATGTTTGGAATAGTGGTAGCATCTTCTGTTACGAAAAAATGATAAAGAGCGATGTCGGTAGGAGTTGCCTCCGATTGTGATATTTTTAAATCCCAGTGAAATCTGGATATTATTCTGCCGCTGATTTTAGGTTGCTCTTTATAAATACTATGCCGTAAAGAAACTACGCCGCTGGCTTCCAGCACGCCGACAGATGATTTCGTTATCATTTGCATCGAGTGATTGGGTAAATCGTGATTGCCTGCTATCGCTATCAGGTTAACCCCGCCGTTGTGCCTTAAATGCCTTATCAGCCACGCCTCCAAAAACGGACTTGATTTTGCGTTGTCGAAAATATCTCCTGAATGTAGAATCGGAATACTATACCGCATCGCCATATCGCAAATGAATCGGAGTTTTTTCTCTTGTGCTACCCAGTAAACATCCGTCCGGCAAGTCGGTGTCGTATCCCGCAAGTGCCAATCGCCTGTAAGGATTGCGTCCGGTTTATTTTGATTTCTTTTCCGTTGCACCATAACCATATTTAGCTTGTAATGCTATAAACGAAGGAGGATTAGAATCCTTATTGGGGTGAGTGAGGGGATTTGAACCCCCAACATCGGGGGACACAGCCCCGTGCTCTTCCGATTGCGCTACACTCACCTCGCCATCCGCCGCCAACGCCGCTCCCAACACGGCGTAACATATTAAGTCCACAAATCGACTTCGGATGTTTTCTGATTTCAATTCCCCGCCTCGCATGAATTCGCAGATTGCGGCAAACTGCTTCCAGGCGTAAACCGTCCAAACGATGCCAGGCGTCGTTTGCGTAAGCTTCGCTCCGAAATTGAAATTGAACAGAGCGTCTTTGTCGTCGGAATAATCTGCGTTCTTTTCATGCAGGCATCGCAGGGCGTCCCGCATGAGGTCTTCGGCGTATGCTTTGAAATCGTTATGGTTCATTTCAATACCAAGCCTCCATTCCTGTTTTCATGTTTTCGAGTGCTTCAAGTTGCGCATCGGTTACATGGTCGTGCTTCTCAATCCACTCCATGATGCTTTCGGTTTTCTCCGTTACGCTTGCGGCGAAGTCCTCCGCCGGCACGGGCAGGTCTTCCGCCAATTCTAAAATCTCTGTGGCGAGTTTAATCGCTTCTTCTACTTCTGATTTCATTTTTATCTATCTATGACCTGCACTAATTTATACATTTGCGCTGTATCAGCTTTTCCAGGAATTAAAACTCGGAAAAATCCAGTCGTGATGAATCTGCCTACAATTTGTCTGGTAGTAGGGAATGGTTGATTTTCATTTCTTACTCCGTATGAACCCATCTCATCTATATCAAGAGGGAGCCAAAATTCAGGGCCTATTCCTTCTGGATATTCCAATACTCTGGATTCTAATTTCCCATCAAAGGCGGTTAATATTACTTTCATCTCTTATCCCCTCCCGCACAATGGGCAAATATCCGGCATCAATTTATGGAATTCCTTTTCCGCCCGCCCCAATGTATCGCTCACGACTTGTAATTGGGTATCCGTATCGCTGTATTTCCGCAAGGCAAATTGCGCCCACGAAACCTCATTTTCCAGTTTTTGGATTGCTTCGTATAGATTAACCGCCTCTTCTACTTTCGGTTCCATTGTCAATGTAGTTTGTATTTGCTCCCTTTGCACGCCTACATCCTCTATCCTATCAAGTAAATTTACCAATGCCGCCACGTCGTTTTCAATATCAATTATCCCTGCGTGGATGGATTCTATTTCGCAAACTTCCGCTTCCGCTCCGTCAATCCAATCATAACGTTCAAGCTCTTCCGTCGTTTGCTTTAGATTTTTTTGCGCAAACGACAGGGAAGTATTCTCTTCCCGCAATCGCCTTCCGACTTCGTATAATGCCTTATCTATCTTGTCCAAGTTTACTATCTGATTTAAATACCGTGCCACCTCGCCCGAACTCATAGAGAGAATGAACGGGGCGTCCATTTGCTTTTGATAATTGACGTTGGATAGATTGAGTATTTTATCGACCTCTTGGGGGACTTCGCCTTTCAGGGCTTTCAGCGTCGTTTTGCCGAGTCGATATTCATTAAGCCCATCAGACTTCATGCGAACGACGCTGGTTGCAGAATTCGACGTTTTGGTTTCCACCATCGTCGCACCGCCCCATGAAGAGCGAAAACTGTCCCCCAGAGGCCGATTAGTAACTAACCATCCCAACGCCCGCAATACCGCCGTCTTGCCGCTATCGGATGCGCCCACTATCACGTTGACGCCCTTGTCGAATTCAAGTTCGGTGTCGTTGTGGGATTGGTAGTTTTGTATTTTTAGAGATTCAATCATTAATCATTTTTCTCCAATGCTTCTTTTAAAATACCCCGCTTTATTTCTGACTGCATCAAGTTCAAAAACACGCCCGCATCTAGCATCACAACGGGTTCTTTTACTTTTTTCGTCTTCATAAACACAAGCCAATGGGTATCCTTTTTTTGATTTCGCTTTGCCTGCAGTATCGCCGCCAACCATCCTATCGATTCCCCGCTCTTGCACTCGATTGAGAAAGGAAACAATTCCTGTATTGCCCCCCGTAGGATAACATCCACGCCGGCTTGCCCCATCGGTCGGGGCGTTACTGCGTTGTCGTCCCCCTTCCAAGCGGGCAAACTGAAAATGGCGGCGATGCGCTCGGCGACCCAGTTTTGCAACCACCGCCCCTTCGCCTTTGCACTAGCGGTTGTAATTCTCTTCTTCATAACACCTCGTGGATAAACAATTATTTTCTTCGATGTAGAAACGACATTTGCTTGGAACAGATACTAATGGGACATCGCAATACGTATCACACATTTGTGCATAGTATACTTGTTCTTGCTTCATTTTGGGTATGGCACAGAAAATCCAAAAAGCGATAATGCCGCCAAAGAAAAGAATCATAAAAACAAAAAACCAACCATCCTCTTTCCAACCTGATGGCCCCTCAAACATTAACATTATTTCTTTTCCTTTCTTTTACCTTAACTCCGTTTTCACAAAACATCCGTTCCTTTCCATGTAATGAATGCATCTGCCTGGAACTGAATTAAGCGGGGTGTTGCAATACTCGATGCACGTATTCTCTTTTTTTTGTATGTGTTGTTCTCCGCAAGTCGGGAAAATCATCAGGAAATAAATTGCCAGTAGTGGGGCGCATAAAGTCAATATTGGGTTCATGATTTCGGCGACTGCTTTTAATGCCTCAAACGCCTCTTTGATTCTCTCTCTAATCGCTATTATCATTTTCCGTATTTCCTTATACAGTCTGCACAACGTAAAAATCTGACCTCAATAGTCTCGCTTCCTTCTTTATCGTTATAGGATTCTTCCTTACTATTCTTACTATCAAGCCTAGGATAATCTTTTTCATCATCCATTCCTTCTCTACTAAAACGATTGCATTCCCAAAATTCAAGATAAACCATAGCACCACTAGAAATAAACATCATTCCTAGAAAATCACAGGCGGATTTTCCTCCAGGAAGACTTTTATAATATCTGTATGAGCCTTCGCTTTTATGTTTGGACCCAATTCCAGCACAATGCTTTCCCTTAAATCTTACAATTTTATTTTTTGGTTTAGAATAGCTTACTGCAATTTCTTTGATTTCTTTTTTCTTACTCATACTTTTGCTTCCTCTCTACTCGTGCCTGCTCTTCCTGCCCCGCCCATTTTTTTTCGACTTCTTTGATAAGTTCTTTCGTGCTGATAAGATTCTCACCGACCTCAATCGCCTTAATCAATTCCGCCCGCATGAATTCCTTCGCCTTAAATATAGGCTTTATCTTTTTCTCGATTTTGCCTTTCTCGTTCCGCAGGTCGCAGAAATAATCAATCGACGTCGAAATATCATCCACGCCGTAATCAAAAAGCAAATTGACAAAACATTCCCTGAATGGTCTGCCTACCTTATTCTTTTTTACCCTTGCTTTGATGGTTACGCCAACAGGGACTTTCTTTTGAAAATCTTTTTCCACTTCTGCCAACCAGATAATCTGTGAGGCGTAAAAGTCCAACGCCTTCCCGCCCGTGCGATAATACTTCTCTCCGAAAAACATGCCGATATTTTCCCTTACTTGTGAAATTATAATGAGCAGGCAATCTTTTTCTGCAATCGAGTTTCGGTGCAATCGAAAAAGCCGCCCTAATTGTTTTGGTTTTTCTAAACCGTAAGTGCCGGCTTCGTATTCTTTTCCTTTCTCAATCGCCTTCAATTCCTCTTCGCTTCTCTTGACTTCGGCGTCGCTCGTTAAGCTATCAAGGGAATCGAGAACGTATATTAACTTTTCGCCCTTTTTTAGATAACCTAATTGAAAAACAAGATTCCTTCCGAACTCTTCCACCGTATAAGATGAATTATCGTGATTAGTAGACATTACATCAAAACCATACATCATCTGCGTATCGAAGCCGAAACCGCTTTCAGCGTCGTCGTAAAACCACTTCAATCGCTTTCCGTATAACTGCCTTGCCTTTGCAATGGCCTCGATGGCGAGCAGAGTTTTGCCTGTGCTCTTATCGCCCACGATATTGATTATCCGCCCCCACGGATAACCCCCGCCGAGCGCAAGGTCAAGCACAGTGCACCCGCTCGATACGGTTTCAACAATCGGCTTCGGAGCGGGCTTGCTCTTCGCTGTCTCGATTATTTGTTCAGGCAGAGATTTTCGAGTTCGCTCGACCATTGTATCCTTCCAAAAGTTTTTGTAATTTCTCGGGGTCAACCCGCCATCGCCCGCCGATTTTCTTGCCGATGCCGTAATGCTCGCACCACGTTATAACGGTAACAGTTGTTACATCGGCACGGCGGGCGGCGATTGTCGTTGTAATATACTTCACTTTGAGCGTTTCCTCGGAGCGGGTTTTTCTTTTTCCATTTTGTCGTGCTTATCGGCACATTTGTCAAAATCTTTATCAGGGCATTCTTTGCACTCTTCAAGTTGATTCCAATCCCCGCCGAAGTCGCCCCCCGACGGGCACATTCCGGCGTGCTCCGTTCGTGTCCCTTCCCTGCGAGATGGCTTTGGTTCTTCTTGTTCAGACTCTTCTTGTTTATCATGGCTGTCATTGTAGCTGTCATCAGACCGCTCTGTTTCTATCGAGCCTTCCCCGCCGAAAAATGCCTTTTGGACTTCCTCATAGGTAGGAATTTTCAGCATCTTATCAAGCGGGAATACTTTTTCCATTATGGATTCATCGTATGCATCCCGCTCGTTGAATTTAAACGCCTTGTATTCTAAAAATTCCCTGCCTCCCAGTCGTTTTGGTGTTGCCCGAAAAGCGATACTCCGTCCGTCTTCCAAGTCGAAAACCGTGAGCGTCTCGTTTGCGACGGCGTCGATTTCATCGAGCAATTCAACCTCGAGTAAGAAGCGAGAAACATCCCATAACTGTATTCCTTTACTCTCGTCTTTGAGGTCGATGATATTATAGATGCACCGCCATTTTGGCTTCAACCCGCCTTTGATATTGTCGTCTTCGGTTGCGTCCATCTCCTCGCATATTGGGCATTTTTTATTGAGCGACAGTTTTAAGCAGAGCATTGTCTGTTCTTGCACCCCCACGCCAAAGTGCACAGGGATTTCAAGTTTATAATCCTGCTCCCCTACATTGACACCAACCGGAGTTCCGTTCGGCGCAAGCAGTGTCGGATACCAATCGCATGAAATCGGAAACGGAATGATGTCGATTTCATTGTTCCCTTTCACTGCTTTGAAAAATCCCACGTCATCATATCCTTCAAGGTCAAGCACCGACCGATTACTCCCACCTCGACTTCGGTTCTTTACCGCTTCGTCTTGGCGTCGCTTCAATGCGTCTTTTCTCTCACTACTAGAATCCCCTCCTCGCCTTCTTCCTCTCATTTCTTTTCCCTTTCTTCTAAACCACGTTTCTCATTTTCCTCTTCGATAATCGAGTCCGTTTTCCGCTCCCACCACTTATCTAACTTTTCCTCATACCACGACCGAGCAATTGCTTTGCCGATTAGCCGTGCGATTGTGTAAACGGATGTGAGTATGCCGAATATGATAATAACAACAAGAATTGCCGTTAAAGTTATATTGATAATTGATTCAATCATTTCAATCCCCGCCGTTGCCGTTCGCTCCGTTTGCCCCTTATCTCGTCATCCATTTTTGTTTCCTTTGGCTCAGAAAAATACCCGCCCTGCCACAACCGGACTTCATTTTCAAGAGCCGTCTTGCGCTCGTCAAACGCCCGCACTGCCCCTGCAAGCAATTCAGCTTCGTATTGGGCTTTAAAATACTTTGCTTGGGCGTCTTGATATTCCAATTGCAAAACAATCCAATTATTTATTGAGCCTTCCGTTACCTTTCCTCCCATCTCCTCTTGGACTTTCGAGTCGGTGCGTGCCTGATTATCAAGCCCTGCCCTTATCACGTCCAATCTCTCTTTCATTTTATTTCGTGTTAGACTCGCACCCGCCAGGGCTTCGGCGTATTGCATGTAGAGCAAAGGTTGACGAAGCCATTCCGTTTCGAGAGCATCGATATTAATTTCAAGGTCTTTTTTGTAATTCATTTTTTATCCTTTCAGTCTATCCATGAATCCGTCCAAAGATTTTTTATCCCAACCCTTTAATGTCCCTGTTTCCCCTATTCCTAAAATCCATTGCTTCATGCTGACCTTTATCCCTATCCGAGTATTGCATCTGTCGCAAAGTATTTCAATACCTTCATTCAGTTTATAATCGGCGGAAAGGATTTTACGGCACCTCGGACAATCAGTTTCTATTCTCATTTTACCCATGCACATCACTCCCTGCGCCATCCCCGTATTGCGATGAGCCATACATACTTTTTCCGCTTGCCGGAATATCTCTATACGGAATCATCTCATATTGTGGTAGTAATCTAATTATTAACCTATCAACTTTTCTATTCAGTATAGCTATTTCTTTTCTTAATTCTTTTATCTCGTTACTCATTCTCATATTCACCCTTCAAAAAATTTAGGTGCTGGAAAGGTTCTGGTTTTATATAGTAACCAGTTTGCCCTTCATCTCTCAGGTAGGGAGACTGGTAAAGTGTAATTAAATTCTCCTTGACCCCGCCTATCTTCCTGCTCTAAAATGAACAGTCCATAAGATAAGCAGTATTGAGCGAGTTTAGTGGGGTATCCCTTACCAGTAAGATTTCCACTCTTTACTCCACAGCACCTAAAATCTTTTTTGTAATTCATTTTTAATCCTCATATATATTATAAAGAAAAAACTTGGATTTTAAAGTGTTATTTTTACCATCCTACCACAACTGCAATTTTATTTTTATAATATCCGCAATCCCATCATTTTCGTGTGTAACTAATAACCGCTTGGCGTGTTTACATTCATCGCATCCTTCAATAAGTCTTCTATGTTGCCCACGGTGCCCTTCAATCCATTCGTCTTCTACTAATTCCTCCATTGTTAATCCATTGATGGATTCCCCCCAAGTGTGTATCGTTAATAGTTGTTTCCAGTATTTGCACCAAGCTCCATCTTGCCGAACTTCGTCTATCCAGCTAAATCCTTCGCAATCGTAATCGCAAAATTCTTTATGAAATTTAATCATTATTCCACCGCCTCGTAACAAGCAAAAGTCAGACCGGCTTGCCCGCTGTTGTAAAATGGTTCGCTGAAACACTCGATTATCAATGCCGCTTGCACTCCTATGTTGGCTCCGCCCCCGCCCATATTACAGCCTAATAAGACCGTATTGAAGTAGCCTAACACCGCCCGCCTCGTTCTCTCCGGCTCGTCCTCGATGCCTTTGAGTATCTTTGACACCTTCGCCCAACTACTCCGTTCGCCTAACGCCCTGCACAATTCTATCGTTTGCCTTTTCTCCGTTGCGAGTCGTTTCGCCACGTCCGCCACTTCGCCTTCAGGCAAACCGGCAATCTCATTAAGCATGATGAGAGCTTGGCGAGGGCAACCATCGCTCGCCTCCGCTATTTGTCGCAAGTGTTCATCCCCGACGCCGCTTATCTTTTCCCTTTGGATTATGGTTTTAAGCAATCCGAGCAATCGATTCGAGGGCAATTTGTTGACCTGAAACAAATGGCATCGATTGATAATCGTCTTTAAAAGTCTTTCGGGTTCGGTAGTGCAGAGGATGAAATAAATATGCGATGGCGTGTCTTCAAGGGCTTTGAGCAAGGCGTTCTGAAAATCCTTCGTGGTTTGGTGGCATTCATCGAGTAAGTAAACCGTATTGTCCCCTATCAGCGGGCGGAATGGCAAGCGGTCGATTATTTCCCTTGCCGTTTCGATGCCTCGATTGTTCGCCATGTTCACTTCGATAAGCCCCTTGCCCTCCTCGCATCCGAGTTCGGCGGCGATTATCCGAGCCAGCGTGGTCTTCCCGCAACCGCTTGGCCCGCTAAACAAAAATACGTGGGGGACTTCACTGCCCTTCGCCAGCAGGGCTTTGAGGGCGTGGGCAGTCGGTTTGTTACCTATGAATTCATCGAGTGTCTTCGGTCTGTATTTTAAGTGGAGCATTCTTATACCTCCCTCGTATTTATTTTTTCCCTGAATGAATTTCTTGATGACACGGCTTACACAAGGTCATTAAATTAGTCGGCTCGAATCTTAAATCGGGGCGTCTATCAAAATCCTCAATGTGGTGGATATTAATCTTTACTCTTTCCGTTAATTGCGTTTTACATTTTACACATGTGCGATTATCCCTTTTCAGTATCGTTTTTTCTAACGCTTTCCATGCAATCGTCGCATATGCTTTTTGTCTCGGTGGCGCAATCCCCCCTCGCCAATTAGGACTGCATTCCCCCCGCTTCCCAAACATTCCGTTTAGCTCTCCACACAGCCCCCAATATTTTTCTTTTCTTATTTCCTTCATTGAGCGGGCTTTTATTTTAAATTTCTTCAGGAAATAAAGAATATTGTTATGGTTACATCCTTGTTCTTTTGCAATCTGTCTTGTAGATTTTTTATTGTGGATGTATTCCGTCAATAACCATTCCTTATTCCAGAAGGGCTTGGGTTTGCGGTAAGTATGTCCTTTGCTAAATTGCCCTTTTTCATTTCTCATAAGAGAACTCATCCCATTTTCTCCATCTCATGCCAATTCCCGTTCACCTTCGACACCTTCATTTCCACGTCAAGCGGAACGATTATCCACTTCCACTCTCGCCGAATATCCACGCACATGACTTGTCTTATTATCCGCTTCAAGTGATTCAGTTCGGTGGGACACACGTCAAAGACAATGCTATCGTGTATTTGTCCGATTATTTTCGTGTCCCAATCGTTCTTTTTCAAAATCCCGTTCAGCTTAATCAAAGACCAGAGCAGGCAGTGGAACGCCGCCCCCTGCACGGGATAATTGTAAACGTCATTCCGCCCCAGTAAACCCGTGCACGTGAATCCAGTCTTCAATTCGATGCGACCGCTCTTGCCGTAATCTGCCAAAATTTTTATTTTCCAGTCAGTGTATCCCTTGAATTTCACGAACCAAAAATCTCGCTCGATTTCCTTGACGTGGTTTACGAAATCTCCGTAAGTATTTATTCCCTTTTGTTGTAGGCGTCGTTTCACCGAAATCCCATTAACCGTCTTTTCCCCCTCGATTCCTTCCCACAAGGCGGGCGCAATTTGCTCGTAGTAATCCCCGTAAAATTCCGCAAACACGAAATGCCCTTTCGCCAAACCCCGCAGGCTCGGGGTTACGTCGGACTTGTTTAGCATGTAAAGCTCCGCCGCCATATCTCGATGTAAATCTGATTTAGGGTCTTCGATATACTTAATCATAGCAGGGTCTTTATGGTAACAACAAGCGATGCGAACCTCGATGCCGGAATAATCCACTTCTAATAATAAATTGCCCTTGCTTGGTATTATTCCACTCCGAGTTATTCTTTGCGCCTCCTCGTCTCGCATGGGGATATTTTGGAAATTAGGATTGGAAGAGCTTGACCGATAAGTCCGAACCGTATGCAGGTTAAAACTGGGACGCATCGTTCCTTCCACTGCTTCGGTTATGAACCCCTTGACGTAAGTGCCTTTCAACTTGTGGAGTTTTCGCAGGCGAAGGATTTTCTCTGCGAGCGGTTCGGTTTTTGCTAATGATTTTAATACCTCCTCGTCCACTGATATATTTTTTTTGTCTGTAAACTTTGTCGGCTTGATTCCTTTTTTATTAAAAAATAAATCCGTCAACTGCTTTGAGCTATTAGGATTAAATTCTTTTCCTCCGATTTTGGTGATTTCATTTTCGATTTTCTTTTCCTCTTCATCTAGTATAAAGGATTGCCCCTTGTAATAATATTCATCCACCTTGGCTCCATTTGCTTCAATATCAGAGAATGCTAATACGCCATCGTGGAAAAGTTTATACCCCCATCCCTTGCCCGTATCTGCTAACGCCCCCACTTGGTCGTGATAGAGTTTACGAGTGAAATAGGCGTCCATAGCGCAATAATTTAGCAGTTGTTTCAACGGGGCTTTGTCTATTTTATTTATCTCGTTTGCCCCTTTTGCTTTTAGGAAAGGCTCAATCTCTTTTCCGTAAACCATTCCGTAATTAACATACACTTGGAATTTCAACGAGCAAATTCCCTTCCTGTTATCGAGAATATGCGCCCCAATCATGGTATCATGAAGCCAATTCTTAATTGGATAACCCAGAATCACTCTCGCCCACGTGTCCTCAAATTTTAGATTGTGCGCTACTTTGTAAATAGAATTATTTCTTAATAATGTTCTTTGAAGCATATCTCTGAATTCTTTATCCTCAAATAAAGGGAAGGCAACCCCCTCATATTTTCCACTACTCATTCCCACACAAATAATTTTATGTCCCTTTGTATGCGGTTTAATCCCTGTGGTCTCAAAATCGATTGAGATTGTGGACGGCTTCCGCAAAGATTTCAGCCAAAGTTTCGCCTCATTCAAATCAAATAAATCGGATACAAGCACCTCATCAGAAAACATCTTATCCCACTTGATTGCCGTTTCTAAATGCTCTATGAATATCCTTTCGAGATTTTTATCATTCTCGTTCCGCAAAAGATAACTCGGATGGTAAGTGGGAAAAATCCACCGTCCCCACTTCTGGTCTGGTATCTTCCAGCCCACCCATCGCCCTATCCCTTCGTAGGAAAACCGACCATCGAGAATCGATTGCATTGCTATCCCGCCGAGCACGATTATCTTTTCTGGTTTCAATTCCTTAATTGCTTGCTCGATGCGAGGGCGGCATAACCCAATTTCTTTCAGGCTCGGCGGACGATTGTTCGGTGGGCGGCAAGCGACGGCGTTCGTTTTCCAACAATCTCTGTCCAAGTCGATTCCCAGTTCATGCAGGATGTTTCGGAGCAGTTGTCCCGCTTGCCCCACAAGTTGAACCCCCCGTGCGTCCTCCGTCTTGCCAGGGGCTTCGGCGATAACGAGAATCCGCTTGCGCCCCTTGCCTGTCGGCTTCATTCGTGGGGTCTTGCATCCCTTGTAAAGCCCGCAGGCGGCACAAGATGCCTGCTCAATGGGGACTAATCCAAATTCAAAAAGCTCATTCATTCTTTTTTAGGGAAAGGATGTAATCAAAATTCTTTGCCTTTAATAGGAGAATAGGCTGGTCCTTCATTAGAAATACACTTTCTGAAAAGCCTAACACCTCTTTCAATACATATGGATTGATTTGGAATTCTAGAGAATATCGTCCTCTGTGATTATATGTTTCCTTTATCCAATGCCCTTCTCTACTTTTGCTGGAGACTGTAAATGTCCCCTCTTTCCTGATTTGAATTGAAATGTAGTTACTTGAATAATCTGTTTTATCTTCTATAATCAAAATTTGACTTCTACGTAAACTATCTATAAAATCTTTAGGAATTGAAATAGGCACTTTTGGGCCATTCATTATTTTTCCTATCTCCCTAAAATGCGCAGGAATAGGTTCTTTATTTAGGCGCATACTAAAGACGGCATTATCCTTGTCTTTAAAATGAATCTGTTCCCCTTTATTATAGTAGAAGACGGGATTAAAAGCAGAGAGTATTGCCGCTGTTTTTACTTGGATTGCAAAAGCATCGTCCATCTTTTTGTCTAATGTCCACCGAGTAGCTCTCATCTTGTCGGTCGAAAAGACTTCGGTTTTCTCAAAGAAAATCATGCCAAAAGAAAAGCCCGCAAGGTCTCTTGAGGTAGAGATACTACTTATTTCTAATATCCTTTGAAAATCTATAGGCAAGCGTTTCCAAATATCTCGACGTTTATGCAAGGAGAGCAGTCCTAAAGAATCGGCATATTCATCTCGGAACTTTTGAAGCCTAATGCCCATTTCTATAGATTCTCCTTTTAGTATTATTTCTTGTTGTTGGTCATTAAGAGAAAAGGAAATAAGCTCCTCTGGGAATTGAGAAACCATATCTCGAAAAATACCGCCCTGAACCGCTCCCCGTATATTTTCTAAATCTTTTGGAAGGGGAGCACAAATTCTAATATCCCCGTCAAACCAACTGATAGCCCCATCCTCAAATGAAAAAAGACTACCTATCGGTAGGGATTCAGTTCCTGTTAAACCTAAACTCGCCCGTGTCAAAGTTAGACTTGCTCTCATTAGACCCAGATTTACCTTCATCAGAATCTCTTCTAATTTTGCCTTTTTTATTTCCATAATCCCAATCCTAACTCCTCTTTTACCGGTTTAAATGGCCAGGGCCATATGGGAAGTGCGTCCATAAATTTCCTGATAGTAGCCAAATTGACACCGATTCTTATACTATATGAATTGGTAACTCCCTCCTCTACAGGGGTCTCCACTAGCCTTTCTCCGCTCGGAAGAATACAGAGGGATACTTCATTTTTACTCCTATCTAGTTTATATTTAGAATCCACTACACTTGTTTTAGACTTGCCCAATTTAAATCCTTGTTCCTCAATATAATTCTTAATTCGCGTCTGCTCTAAACTTGATAAACGATCAAAGTGTGCCTTTGAGTATCTATTTGAAGACCGTGTAAACGCCACAGAAAAAATATTAGAATAATCAGGATTGTCTTCTGTGAGATAAGGAAGTAAAACACGACCGTATGCGGCCAATACAGCCCATGAAGACGCATCTGCAGAATACCAAGGGTATCTTTTAAGTAGAAAGTAATTATTCATTGCAAAACCATGAATCCGCCAATGCGGTAACCTGTCGGGAAAGTCGCAAATCATACTGAAAACCTTATCGGCAAAGGTAGTATATCTTTGAGCAGAAATCTCTTTTTTATATCCTGATATTCCGATGTATTGGTAGTTATCCATGTATCTCTTAAACCACTTAAAATCCTCTCCTATGTGAAATACCGGTAAAGGATTTAGATGATATGTGTTCTCCATAAGTTTTTGTATTTTCCAAGATAGTTGAGGGTTTCCTATAATATCGAGGTTGACATAGAAATCAAATCTATCCTTGTGGGCCTTTACGAAATCAACATAATCCTCGAGGTATTGTTGAAAGGCGTCGCTCTCTACAAAAGACTCAATCGGTATTTTTTTCCTTAAATGGGCGTCCGTGTATATGGAGTGTGCCCCTGAATCAAGTGTCATATGTATTATTTGTATCGATTTACTCATTCTAGTATTACCTGTATCATATTTGGAATAGCCTCTTGCCCCCTACGTAGCAATTCCTGTTTCGCGGGCTCTCCTATACGTATCCAGATGTCTGAATAGTTATCTAAAAAGAATGCAATTTTTCGTTTCAATTCGTCTAATGAGCTGAATATAAAAGTTCTAGGATACAATTCAGGATAACTTAATCGATTTGGATTTAGAGGAAGACAGCCACAAAATAAAGCCTCTTGCATAGCTATTCCCCAGGTCTCTTGAAGAGCAAAGGACACACTAATTTTTGCCCTGCACAACAGGGTATAGTATTCTGACTTATTCTTACAGACATCCTTTGTCTTTAGAAACGAGATGCCATCTAATGCCATTTCACGATTCAACATGTCGAACAATTCTGGTTGTTTCTCCATATGGAGCCTATGCGGAAAGACAACAATATCTTCCTTTTGAAGAATCTTTTCTCTACAGTCTTTAATAGGAAAACCGGTTACTGTAATTTTATCCCCTATACCACCATACGTTTTTAGAAGTAGCTGCTTGTGGAATTCGGTTGCAACAAAAATGAAGTCAACAATTTCCCACCAAGACTGCTCTAAATACTGTCCCCACCGTTTCATACCGCTTTGTGTTAGAAAATCATAAGGGTCATATGTGCCTGCATGTAGGCACCCGCCTATTTTTATATCCAAACCAATAGCATCCCGTATGTATGCTAACATTTCTAATCCGGGAAACCACAAGTCATGGAAGAAGAAAACATCCTTACTCTGGATTTTCTCTTCTTTAAACAATCGGCTTATTTCCATCAACTGACTTGCCTTATAGTGATTCGTAGAAAAAACATCTAAAAAGGCGCCCCGTTCGATTTTATTCGTAAGTGGTTTTCCTTCTATAGTAGTATAGTCAATCTTATTCTCTAAATAAAATTGCCCAAACCATTTCCGCCATTGTATTGAATAACGCTCCTCCAATGGTTCTATAATAATATTCCAAATCATTTTATTATACCTAATCGAGCGCAAAGAGCCAAATACACAGCCTTCTTTTGAATCGCAAAGAAATTCCTTATCCCATCCTCGACAGAAATGAATGCTCTAACAGATGCATCATTCAAACTATACTCGTTATATCGAAGACCATAGAGGGCAAACCATATATCATCGCTGTAGTGGCGGGGGCGTTCAACATGGAAATCACAATTCAAGAAACTTTCTGGAAGGTAAGATGGAACCAACCTAAAACTATTATCCATTAGAAACACACCGTCCTTCTTTGCAAGAGAATACGCCGGTGTGCCGAAATAAGGAGTAAAGAATTGCCCCAATCCACCACGTGTTGAATTAGTTTGTATTCTTTCATACAATTCCTCTAACTTAAATCCGAAGGTGCTTAGGAAATTTCCTGTTTCATTTAGGGTCCTAACAGTTTCCCCAGGAAAAAAGGTTAATGTTAGCCAAAATAAATCTATACCGCTGAGCCTGGCATGTAACTCTTCCGGCGGTAAGTTTCGTTTTTTTTTCATGTCGGTCAATAGCGTATCACTAACAGTTTCCAAACCCAATTCAATTATCTTTACTCCTGCATCCTCAAGAATCTGCTTACCGTATTTACTTATGAATGCACTTACAGAATCAATAGAACCTAAAACGATAAACCTTAAATATTTCTTTGCGCAAAGTCGTAAAATCATAAATGCCCTGTCTACATCGGAAAAGAAGTCCTCATCCGCAAAATGGATAAAGGCAATCTCCCGGTCTACACAGGTGTGTAGGAGACGTTTACATTCATGCAAATCCAATGAGATAAGTTTACGACCGCAAGTAACCCAAACAGGACAAAAACTGCAATTATTCCTGCAACCAAAAGAGGTGAATAAAGGATATGCTCGTCCTGCATGTCTTTTCAAATGACCATCGCCATCGCTCCATAAGATAGATTTAAATTTATACATGTGTTTTGGGCATTCCAACATCCCCAATCGAAGCATCTTATCAGAATACTCAAAAAGTTTATACCCCTGCCTTCTAATAAAAGGGCGATAACCAAAGCATTCAAATTCCTTGCCCGTTAAGAAAAAGAAAGTTTTTCCAAAATCTTCTTGATATGTAGAGGAGATGTTTATTAAATATCTTTTCCCCGTAGGTATGGTGTCTATTAGTCTAAAGTCCTCTAAAAGCTTCACTGTGTGCCCATTACCTACGAGTGAGGAATAGAGCAGATAGGGGAGCCAATAGAAACTACTTCGCACCTTTTCAGGGGAATGCGGGTCAATAATTACAAAATCATACATAACCTAATACAATACCGTTTTCATTGTCTTCTAAAACCTCCACACTCGACGCCTTAAACTTCTTTAGAAGGTCATGTGCTATTTTCTCACAAGACATAGCACCCAAGTCTTGGCCCCAATAATAGCATTGAATATAGCTTTCTATCTTTTCTTTAAATTCTATAAACTCTATTTCTCTATCCTTTGTAGAAGATACTTCCTTTTCTAACCTAATGAAAAAACGGTGGCGATGAGGGTGCTTTAGATAAGTGTTTTTGCCATTAAAATCCTTATAAAAATGCAATGCCGGAAAATCAGTCTTTACTACAATGACCTGTTTCCTTTTTTTCATTCTATTTTGCCTATTAAAGATAAGAATTCTAATCTTGACGAGTGGCCCTCTTCAAGGAACACACCTTTTAACGATGACGCCACCATCTTACAATTAGCCGCCCTAACGCCCCTCAAAGACATACATAAATGCTCTGCCACAATAACACAAGCCGCTCCTACACAACCTAGATTAGCCATTAGCGCCTGTGTTATTTGCTCACAAATCCTTTCTTGGATTTGCAATCGATGGCTGTAAATATTTAATAGTCGAACAATTTTTGATACACCCAAAATCCTATTATCAGGAATATAGGCTATATGCGCTTTTCCTATGAAAGGTAGCATGTGATGCTCACAGATAGAAAAAAATTCGATGCCCTTGAGCAGAACTAATTGATTATACGTTCCGGCTTTAAATGTCGTAAATATCTCTTCTATCTCTTTCTCCTTACCATAGCCGGAAAACAATTCCTCATAAGATGCCGCTACTCTTCTTGGCGTGCCTTTTAGCCCTTCTCGTGAAGGACAGTCTCCAATATACTCGATTATCCGAACTATTTGCTTTTCAATAGAAGGATGCCTATCTTCTGCCTCCCACCAAAATTCTATCCAATCCTTAACAATACGAGCATGGTAGGTAGGATTATTTTCACAGAGGGGCCTTAAACAAAGACAGGCAAAATCACTTTTTTGGTAGACTAATCTCGTTACTCCTGAATCGCAAATATCATCCACTACCAAAATCCCATCAGAGGGGGCGTAGACAAGAGGTAAATCCAATTCTTTACTTATTGCGATAGCCGCTGGGATTCCGCCTCGTGGAATCCCATAAATCCCTTTATAAGATATTCCTTTCTCCCTTATTTTTTTTATCAGGATTTGAATATCAAAATTGAATTCTGCAAGTGTATAGGAGACCATATCATTTTTTCCCGACTGCGGCTGAGTAAACATCGCCTTTAACTGTTATTTGTGCGCCTTTTTCCTTCTTTAGCCAAGCGAGGTGAACCGATAAACGAGCCGCGGGGTGGAGGCATTGTGCATCCTTTAGTGCTTTGAGAATAGTCTCCTTTTTACTCCCCTTTAGAAGCAGGGTATCCAACAGAGCCCCTTGGGTTCCCGGGATTCTTCCAAATACATCTCTCTCATCACTCTTTTCCGGCTTCGCCTTTTCGGTTTTCTTCGGTTTCGGAGGCGGGGCGGATTTCGCTTTTTCCTTTTTTGTCGCCTTCACCACAGGGGCTTTCTTCGTTTCCACTTTTGCCTCTCGCTTTTCCGCTACCCGCTCCTTCGCTTCCTCCACGAGATTTTTCGCCGATTCTACATTGACACCCAACTTCGCCAAAACCGCTTTGGTTTCAGGCGAGAGTTCTGCCTTGTGGCGGTCTTCGAGGTATTGCCCTTCCTTCGCCAAATCCTTTTTCAGCGATTCGATGTTGTATTCGTCGATTTCCTCGTCGTATTTTTCGGGGAACTCCTCCATCTCTTTTTCGGTGCTTGGGATAGGCGGGTCAAGCGCAAGCACTTCCGTCAACTCATCTGCCGCCTTGAGATACTCCTTGATGTAGTCATTCTCTTTTTCTGTTTTTTTCTTCGCCATCATTTTTCTCCTTAGGTTTGTTGTTATTTGAATCCTACCAATTTGTGTAACTGAATGTTTATTGTAACATTCCATTCTTTATCATCTATTAACCAATTCAAAAGAATACCTGGTTTAAATCCCTTGACCGGACTGAATGCAACTCTACCTTGACAACCCGCCTCTTTTAGTAACGTCTTCACTTGACGGGCTTCTATATAATCTGTGCGGTTTCTAATGACAAATTTTACCCAATCTTGATTCCGCAAATTCCTGAATGCGGAAAGCTCCATTACATCCGGGTGGTTTAGTTTATAATCCACAATCCATGAACCCACAAGATTAAGATGCGTGGTTGGAATTGGCATACTTCCATTTGTTTCGACAATAAGGTGATAACCGCCATCACACGCCAAAGATTCAATGAGTTCTATTGATTCACTTTGCAGTAAAGGCTCTCCGCCAGTTAGAGTAATATTGGGACAACCTATCCTAGCAACAGTAGCCAAAATCTGCTCGATTGACATTTCCTTTGCGCCTTCATCCGTCTGGGCGTATTTTGTATCACAATGAAAGCAATCTAAATTACATCCCGCAAGACGGATGAATGTTGATAGCCGTCCTTGCCCAAAGGCATTGACTTCACCGTCTGCGCTTACGAATATCTCGTTTACTTTTATCATCTGTAATTACTGCCTCTCGCAACGCCTTCTTCTCTTTCAAATAATAGTAACTAAACATAACATCACTATCCTCATTAGCCCTTTTTACTGCGTTAAAATGATGCACAGTCGATGTTACGAAGTAAAACTTCATCTCTGAATCTCCGCATAAGAAGTCACCGTTTCCCACAATCGCACTCTTTTAATTTTGCAAAGACTTAAACCGTCCTTATCCATTCGTGAATCCAAAACAAAGAAAATCCATGTAGCTATCATTTCCGCCGTCGGGTTTAAATGAGGGAAGAAACAACCATCAATCGTTAGGCTGTCCAAATGATTTAATGTTTTGTGGTCAAGATAGTCAATAATGTTATGCGTAACTATTCTCTTAATATCCCCAAAGTCAACCACCATACAATCCTTGAGTTCAAGCGGAAGTTCTTTAAGCCCTTCGACTATAAGATGAAGAGAACCGCTACTTTGCTTCCTTATTACTTCTATTTCTAACACATAGCTGTGCCCGTGCAGGTTTTTACATTTCCCTTCATGCAACGGCAAATAATGAGCGGCTTCAAATCGAAAAATTTTTGTTACAGTTAATTTCATTTCATTATTTCCTTTTACATATTATAAAGAAAAAACTTGAATTTTAAAGTGTTATTTTCGCCACGAATCTAAATAGGGTCTTCCGATTTTCAGTTGTTGAAGCACCACAACCTCTTGCATGGTGTCAAACGCATCGAGCCGTTTTGCAATAACCGTCCATCGCATCACGCCATCCCGCTTCTCCTCCGCCGATTGATTCAATGCTATAGCCCCGTCCACTAATGCGAGCTTGCGTATGTCATCCGCCCAATCGCCTTGCCGAATATTCTTTTCCGTCCTCGCTGTATTGCTTTGGCTTGCCGTAATAACCAAGCAATGCCGCTTCTGTGCCAACGCTTTATGCGCCTCCCAAATAGCATTCAACTGATTTCGATAATCAAGCCGTTTGTCATCCGCCGTGAATTTGTCGGCGTAATCCGTAACGATAACATCCGGTATAAAATCCTCGTATTG
>SDBV01002574.1_pt1 | contig 27055 bp, 20 predicted proteins | sample 2277081 | NCBI WGS metagenome assembly SDBV01 (sample SAMN10402039, study PRJNA504765) | marine sediment metagenome | isolation source: marine sediment core GS10_PC15, 223 cmbsf | place: Arctic Ocean: Southern Knipovich Ridge | collected 2010 | reverse complement strand
GCCCGAACGGCAGAGGGTTTTCGGGGGATAGGGCGGCGCGGTCGCGCTTGGGATTCAAGGCGTTTCCCGCGGTCATGGCTTGAAGCCATGCCGGGCGGCCCTGCACCAGTCGGACCACGTCTTGCGGCGTGGCGGTGGCCGCCCGGCCGCCCAGGGCTTGAAAAACCTCCTGCAGCAAATCAAAATCGCTCGGCGTATCCACGGTGAATCGCAGCCGCGGATCGTTGCAGCACGCAGGCACGTCTAACCAACGCACGTCGAATTGCTCCGGGCAGCCGTAGATTCCCAAGGTGACGTGCTCGCGTCGGAAAGGATCGACGATCTCCCGGTGGGCGCGACGCAGGCAGGCCCGCGAGATCACCTCGGTGAAGAAGCTCAACGCCGTCAACATCACCGGTTTGCCGTCGCCGCGACGATAGCTCTGGTAGTCCGCTCCGCTGCGCAGTGCCGCCTCGACCAGGGCATCGATGTGCTGCGGATCGACCAACGGGTTGTCGGCGTTGACACGGACGATCAGCCCGGCGTCGAAGCACTCCGCAGTGGCCGCAAACCGTCCCAGCACGTCGGCTTCGCTGCCGCGAAAACAAGGCACGTCCCAGCGCCGACAGTGCTCGACCAGGCAGTCGTCTGCCGCCGCCGTGCTGGTGGCCAACACCACGGCGTGCAACCGTTGGGCCCGGCGCACGCGATCCAAGACCCACTGCAAGATGCTCCGGTCGCCCAGCGTCAGCAACAACTTACCCGGCAGGCGGGTGGATCCCATCCGCGCCTGGACTACGGCGACAGTTCTCTGCTGGTCGCGACTCAACTTACCTCCGCGGCAGCTTGGGAGCAATGCAGTACGCTTCCAGTTCCACCACGTGGATCCACTCGTTAGTGGAACTCCGCAGGCCGACGAACTTCAGCGCCTTGACCGGACGCGGACGAAACGTGATTTGCTGCCAACTGCTCCAAAAGCCTCTGCTGCGATCCTCCAGCAGCCGGAAGTTCTTGCCGTCGGCCGAGCTTTCGATCTGATAGCGAAATCCGCGCCGGTCCAGATCGTACAGCCTCAAACGGATCTCCCGCAACTGGTAGACCTTGTCGAACGTGATCACCCACTCGCACGGCCAGCGCTGCACGGCAACGCCTTTCCAGCCGGAAAAGTCGGTGCTGCTGCCGTCGATCAGGTTGGCGCCTCCCTTTTCGACGCCGCTGACCTGGGTGCCGTTGCTGGCCAAGGCCACGTTGCCCGGCTGGACCACCCCTTGCACTCTCTGGGTCGAGGGTTGCTCCGCAGGCGCCAGCCGCTCGATCGTTTTCTCGACCCGTGTGCTCGCCAGTCCCGCCAAACTCGGCAGTGACTGTTTGAACCAGTAAACGGCCCTCGCTTCGGTCGCCGACTTGACGGGACCGGACTGCTTTTCGGCCAGCGCCAGCCAGTCGTCCGCCAGGGCGAGTTGGTCCTTGGCATCCTGGGGCCGGGTCATCTCCCGCCTGGCCATCTCGGAGAGGACCGGATCGTTTCCCTTGGCCAACATGGGGAGCCCTTTTTCCCAGTTTCCGGCATAGAAGCAGTACCACCGGCCGGCCGTCAGGTTCGCCCGGGCGTTGGCGGGCTCCTCGGCCAACAGATCGAGGGCCTGTTTGGCGGCGTCGAACTGTCGCGCTTGCCGGTCAAGCTCTTGGCCCCGCTCGGTCACCTTCCGAAGCAACGCACTGTCTCGGCAACGCCGGGCGCCGGTAACCGCTGTCTTGAGAAAGCGGGTCGCCAGCACGAGATCGTCGTTGGCCACCGATTCCTCAATCAACCGCAAAGCGGCCTGCACGATCTGACGGTCCACCGACGCCGGCCGGCCACTCCACGTCGTCTTGACCGCCTTGTCGAGCAGAAAACCCTTAATGGCCAACGCATCCACTTGGTAAAGCCGCTGCATCTGGCCGGCCACCTCGAGGGACAAGGCCAGCTCGCCGGCCTCGGCCGACATCTGGCAGGCCAATTCCATCAGCACGAAGCGGGACGTCGGATCATCGGTCGTCTGTTGGCCCTGCATGAACAGCTTGGCCGCCAAATTCGACTTCTTTTGCGGATCGCCGACCTCGGAAAACTCTTGCTTGAATACGTCTCGGATCTTCTTCTCGGCCTCCCGACGTGCTTGCTGGTCGGGCGCAGGGAGCCTGGTTGCGCCGTCGCCTTGGGGATCGCCCGGGGCAACGCCGAGGGGATCGGCCGGGTCGAGCAGATCGGCCAATAGACGCCCCGGATTATCGGCACGGCTGGGCTCATCCGGATCTGCCGGCGGGTCGTCGGGGGGCTGCGGCTGCTCGGAAGCAACCTCCGACGGATCCGGATCCACCGGTTCGGGGGCAGTTGGCACTGGAGTTACCGTTTCCGGGCCAAGCGTTTCCGGGCCAGGGGATACAGGGGGGGTTGCTCCACTCTGGAGAGTTTCGTGCGGAGCCTTAGTCTTCGGTTGCTGCTGGAGTGTCTCGGGTTGTTCCGCCATGGTCGCGTCGCCGGTCCGGCTGAGCAGGAAAATCGACAGTCCGACAGCCAACGCGGCCACCGCCCCGATCGTCACGGGGATCCGCCACGACCGTGGTTTCCGGCCGCGGCCGGCTACGTACGACATCACTGCGGAAGACTCGATATTGGGGATTTCGCTTCGCTCGACGGGGCCCGGTGCCGGTCTGGGTCGGCGAACCGCCGGCGCAGCGGCCTTGGCGACGCTCCGTTTCTCCGCTTCCAGCCGGCGCCGCAAGTTCAGATCGTATTCGGCCTTCTTTTCCGAGTTGAGCAGGCAGACCTTGGCGGCGGCAATCTCATTGAGCATTCGTTGCGACTCGTCGGAGTGTTGCCCGACGGCGAAGTTCTTCAGCAGGCCCATCCGGCCGTCCACCGCGGTCGCGATCACGTCCGGGTCCGACTCCAACGGCTCGATGCCCAGCAGTCGGTAATAGTGGGGTGGATGGTCCTGAGGGGGAATCCCAAGCCACTTTCGGTAGGGGTCGAAAGATTCGTCCATCACCAGAATCACAAGACAAGTGTTAGTTTCCACCCGGCGGAGGGGGGCTGGCCCTAATCCCGCTATCTCATAGGATTCAGGGCAGATCCTCAAAGTTCCAACTCGTTGCCGAACGGACGCTTGGGAACCGGAAAGTACCGCCGCTTATTGTGTTCACTATTATTATGTTACGAACCGTTCGCCGAGACAAGCGACTTGCGTAGCGGCCGGCTACACGCCGAATTGTGTCAATTCAGGAAACTCGCGATGCAATCGACCACGTGGCCTGCCTGCCGGTCCGAGAGTTCGGCATAGATGGGCAGTGCCAAGGTCTCCTTGGCAGCCGCTTCACTCACGGGGAAGTCGCCCTGGTGGTATCCCAGCTCGGCGAAACACTCCTGGAGGTGCAACGGGACGGGATAGTAGACTTCCGTGCCCACCTGCTGCTCTTGCAGATAGGCCCGAAGCTCGTCGCGCCGTGGCGCCCGGATGACGAACTGATTGTAAATGTGGCGTCGATCGGGCAGCACCTCCGGAAGGCCGACGCGCCCCTCGCCGACCAGCCCCGAGGCCTCCAATAGCCGGCGATACCGGTCGGCGTTCGACTGGCGTGCGCCCGACCACCCGTCGAGGCGGGAGAGCTTGACGTTGACGACCACCGCCTGCAGGGCGTGGAGTCGAAAGTTGCCGCCGACCATCGCGTGGTAGTATTTCGGTTGCGCACCGTGGCCGCGGAGCACGCGAAGCTTCTGAGCCCGCTGCTCGTCTTGCGTGACCACCATCCCTCCGTCGCCTCCGGCGCCGAGGTTCTTCGACGGGAAGAAGCTGAAGCAGCCGTAGTCCGCCATGGAGCCGGCCCGCCGGCCCCGGTATTCCGCACCGATCGCCTGGGCCGCGTCTTCGATCACGATCAAGGAGTGACGCCGGGCGATCTCGACGATGGCGTCCATTTCGGCGCACTGGCCGAACAGATCGACCGGAATGATCGCCTTGGTCTTTTCCGTGATCCGCCGTTCGATTTGGGAAACGTCGATGTTGTAGGAGTCCGGGCGGATGTCGACGAAGACCGGCTTGGCGCCGAGTCGGGCGACACAGCCGGCGGTGGCGAAGAACGTGTAAGGCGTGGTGATCACCTCGTCGCCCGGACCGACACCCTCAGCCATCAAGCAGATCAACAGTGCATCGGTGCCGGAGGAGACGCCCACGGCATGGCCGCATTGGCAATAATCGGCGATCCGCCGTTCGCACTCCCGGACGTTGGGGCCGAGAATGAACCATTGGCTCTCGAAAACGGCCTCGACGGCCTCCAAGACCTCCTCCTTGATGGTCGCATATTGCGCCTTCAGATCAAGAAGCGGCACGGTAATCTTGTCGGACACGCGTTTCTCCATCGGTGGGTTGACTGCCAATCCGGGCGGATAGTAGCCGTCTCGCTCCGCGAGACGAAGCCTCATCTCGCGGAGCGAGACGGCTACATTGCTTCATCTTCGGACGGTTCCACTCGGCCGTTGGTCAATCGGTAATTTCGGCCGCAAGCCGAGCACTTCGCCAACCCATCTTCATGGAATTGCAAACGCTCGGCGGCACAGCGGCAGATCCATCCGATCTGCTTGGCGGGCACACCGGCGACCAACGCGAAGGCAGCCACGTCGCCCGTGACGACCGCGCCGGCGGCGACAAAGGCATACTCGCCGACCGTGTGACCGCAGATCACGGTGCAATTCGCCCCGAACGTGACCCCCCGTTTTACGATCGTGGGCTTGTATTCGTGTTTGCGCACGATCTCACTGCGCGGGTTCATCACGTTGGTGAACACCATCGACGGGCCGCAAAAGACGCCGTCCTCCAGGGTCACTCCGTCGTACACGGAAACGTTGTTCTGAATCTTCACGCCGTTGCCGATCACGGCGGTCGACGCGACCACGACATTCTGTCCTATCGAGCAGTCCTGCCCGATTGTAGCACCTTTGATGACGTGCGAAAAGTGCCATATCTTCGTCCCCTTGCCGATCGAGCAGGGCTCGTCGATGCAGGCGGTCCGGTGGGCGACGTACTGCCGCCACGGCTCGGCCAGGCTGGGCGGCTGCCCGACGGCGGCAGACGCGTCGGGTCGCTCCAGCGACTGTTGGCAGGCATCCAAGACGCGCAGCACCCGCAAACCTTCTCGCCCGTCGGTCAAGGGCGTCCGGCGGTTGGCCACGCAGTCGAGGAAGTGCCGGCACTCCTGCTTCAGCGGTTCGGCCTTGGCCAGTTCGACCTCGATGGCTTCGGCCTTGATGGCCTTGGGGGCCCGGCCGGCCCAGTCGACGCGATGCGGATACAGCAGCAGTTTTTTTTCGGCCGTGTCGTCGAACACGGCCATCTTCTCCGAACCGACCACCACCAGCCGCTGTTCCTTGAAGGGGTGGAGCCAACTGACGAAGATATGGGCGGTCACGCCACTCTTGAATTTCAGCCTACTGAGGGTCACGTCCACCACGCCGGGCGTAAGGTAGCTCTGTCCGTCGGCCTCTACGGCCACCGGCTCTTCGTCCAGCAGATACAACATCACCGAGATGTCGTGCGGCGCGAAACTCCAGAGGATGTTTTCTTCCGTACGAATCAGCCCCATGTTGAGCCGGTTGGAATAGCAATTGAGAATTCTCCCCAGAGCCCCCTTTTCCACCAATTCGCGCATTTTGACCACGGCCGGATGATGCAACAAGATGTGGCCCACCATGAGGATCCGGGACTGCTGCTCAGCCAATTCGACGAGTTGTTGCCCTTGTTCCGCGTTGAGCGCCAAGGGTTTTTCGACAAAAACATCCTTGCCGGCCTCCAGGCAGGTACGCACGAGCTCAAAATGAGTAACCGCCGGGGTGGCTACTGCCACCGCACGGATCTCTTCGTTAGCCAGCACGTCTTCCAGATTGTCGGTGAAGGCGGGCGGCTCCCCTGAATAGGCCACGGCATTGTGCCGCGAGACATCGGTGTCGCAAACACTGTGCAAGACACCGAGTTCGGAAAAGACGCGAACCAGATTCTTGCCCCAATAGCCACATCCGATCACGGCGATTCTCAAATCCAAAGCGAAACTCCTATCCGAAAGAACGGGTTACCCGAAGCTTGCAACGCCGGCGCATACTCCGTTCTCGTGGGTGACGTTCCCATCCGGCAAGCGCGTATGATTGTCGTTTCTCTGCCTCGGCAGCAAGAAAACCGGACAGCCGATCGGTCCGGCCAGGCAAGGGGAAGTCCCACCTCACACCACGCTACTCGACCACAGCGGCTGCCTCGTCTTGACGATCGAGGTCTTTCGTCCACGGATACACAAAGCTCGCAAAGTCCATTAGTTGTTCTTCGGCAACTTCCAGGTTCATTGCCGGGGCCTGCAGGAGCACCTTGATCAGTTGCGGCCACGTATCCTGGCCTCGAAGCGTATAACGCACCTCGCGCTGCTGAACGTGATTCAGAACGATCCGATCGCCCAGCTGGTACCAGTAGAGCACCAGAATAGGTTGCCCGTTGTTTTCCATGTGCATCAGGCCGACGGGGACGCTCGAGCCGTCGGGCATATCCAACCGCGCGTCATTGTATTCCTTGATCAATCGGGCGCCGTGGGTCGTATAACAGTGCCTGGGATGGTGCTGCAGTTGGAAGTCGTAATGCTTGACGGAATTGGCGTGGAGACTGACGGTGTACCCGGCCGGATTCGCGTAGCTGCGGTTCACTACGACGTCGGCGCCGACGGCGCCGGAGATCTTCTCGTCGATCTCGATCTTCGTGCCCTCCCAGGGGCCGAGGCGCAGGGGCATCTTGGTGAGATCCTCCCGCAGGTCTCTGAAGTCGGTGGGCGTTCCATACATGCGGAAACCAAAGTAAACGCCGTGGACGACCAGGGCCACGGCGACCACGATCGCCACCCGAACGGCTGTGTTATGGAGCATCGCAGTCGACTTTCTTTAGCTGAAGGATACTAGCCGGTGTGTTTCTCAGACAGAACCGAATCGTTCTGGCCGCCGTTCCGTGTCAACGCCTCCCGGTCTGCTTCCGTAGCGGCATGGGAGGCTTTCCGCTCGGAGATCGCCAGCAATTGTATTTCGAACGGCCGCACCATCTCCATCAGTTGTTGAATGCCCCAACAGGAGGAGTTCTCGCTGCGGTGGCCGACGATCAACAGGCGCCCGATGGGGCGTCCGGCAATCAACAGCGGAAATTCCATTCGCCAGCACCGCTCGCGTTCGTTCTTGACGACCTGTTCCCACGAGGCATGGTATCCCTCTTGCTCGGCGGGGGAATTGACGTCCAAGCGAACCTCCACCAGGCACATCCGCTCGGCGGACTCGATGACCGCCGCCCAAAGCAATTCCCAGTGAAGCGAACCTTGCAGCCGGACGACGGACTCGCGGGCCGTGGGATGCTTCGAGCTGATGGGGTTCACCAGGGAGAGACCGACCCGGCGCAGGCGGCTGCCCAGCAGCAGGAGTTCGGTGCGTCCGAACACGCCGCTGGCAACGAAGATGATCACGATGGCCAAACAGGTCAGCAGGGCGATCAGGTCGTTCTTCAGGAACAGGCTCAGCAGTGCGGCCATCGACGTCAGTGCGCAGCAGCCGGCCAGCCAGGCGAGCACGCGGCGGTTGCTGCCCAGCAGGTTCAACAAGCGGTGGTGCAAATGGCCGCGATCGGTGGTGTAAATGCTTCGGCCGGTCAGTTTCCGGCGAAGGATGGCCGTGGCGGAATCGAAGATGGGAATTGCCCAGATGGCCAGCGGCGCGGCCAGCAAAACGGTTCCCGCACCCTTGAGTGATCCCTGGATCGCCAACGCGCCGACCACCAACCCGATCAACATGCTGCCGGTGTCGCCGAGAAAGATGCTGGCCGGGGGGAAGTTGAACCGCAAGAAACCGACCAGGCTCCCGGCGAACACAAAGCCGATGATCACCACCTCGGGGTGGCCGGTTTGGATTCCCATCATCGCGATGGTCGAGACCAGGATGATACCCATCATCGTGGCCAGGCCGTCAATCCCGTCCAACAAGTTCAGTGCGTTGACGGCGCCGAGCAGCCAAAACAGCGTGACCGGCACGGCGAACCATTCGAGTCGGATCTCGTTGCCGAATACGCCCACGCCGTGAATTACCAGGCCGCTGTGGATGAGGATCGCCGCGGCGATGATTTGGCCGGTGAGCTTGTGCCAGCCGCGCAATCCGAAACGGTCGTCGACAAGCCCCACCACCACGATCACCGTGCCGGCCAGCAGCAGCGACGACACCAGCGGCGAGAGTTCGGTCCAGTTTTTCCAGAAGAACTGGCGGAACCAGTTGGGCTGGATCAGCACCACCCCCAGCACGCTGACCGTCGCCAGCAGGATAGCCACCCCGCCGCCCAACGGCGTGGATGCTCCGTGCAGCTTGCGGTATCCGTCCGGGCGGTCGGTCAACCCGATCCGCGGGGCCAACTCGCGGATCAGCGCAGTAAGGACCAGGCCGGTCACACACGCCAGCAGGAAGAAGACGCCGATAGCGAAGTAACCTTGATTCATGTCGTTCGCGGGCCGTGGCCGGCGGTGGTTGCCGCCGGAGTACCCGGCCCCCCGTTGCTATGCTGTCAGCCGAGGTTCGTACCTCATATCCTTGTCGCGCGGTCCCTCCGTCGAGCCGGTGACGACCGCTTCCAACGAGTCGACGCCGAAAGCCTCCAGGATCTCGCAGGCCGCCTCGACCTTGGGTAGCTGGCTGACGTCGCGGAAAACCGAGAGCACTACCGTGTCCACGTGTTGGCTGATGAACCGGGTGTCGGCCACGGGTAACACGGGACTGGCATCGACCACGATGAACTCGTACTCCGCGCGGAGTCTTTCGAACATCGATCCGGCCGCCCCGTTGGCCAGCGCCGCCAGGGCGTGACGGTCCCAGCGACCGGCCGTCAGCACGGACAGGTTGTCGGTGCCCGTAACGTGGGCCAATCCGTCCAGATCGGCCTCGCGGCGGAGCACCTCGCTGACGCCCGGCTCCAGCGGCAGCCCGAACACTTCGTCGAACGCCGGCCGCCGCAAATCGAAGTCGACCAGCAGCGTGTTGCGTCCGCTGCGGGCGAGACTCATGGCCAACTGCGTAGCCAGCGTGGTCTTTCCTTCGTTGCCCACGGCGCTGGAAACCAGCACCACCCGCGTTTGTTCCAGGGCCGCCTTGCGCAACAGCCTGGCGGCGATGCCGTCGATCGATTCGGTCAGTCGCATTTGCCAGGTTTGATTGCGTCGCGACGGCGATCCCAAGCGACGGATCACGCTGGCGGGGATCATCGGCACCGAGCCCAGAACGGTCAAGCCCAGTTTCTTGGAAACATCCAATGAAGAATTGATCCGTTTGGCCCGGGCGTCCCACAAGGCGATCCCGATCGCGGGGATGCAAAGCCCCGCCAGCCCGGCCAGGACGATCAGCGTCGCCCGCACGGGTGCGTTCTCCGGGGTCTGCGGTTTTCCGGCGAATGGCATGATCCGGATTCGGGGATCCGCCTCGAGTTCCACGTTCAAGGCGTCCCTTTCGGCGGCGATGCTGGAGAGGACGGCGTCGAGTTCCTTGACTTCTATTTGGTACGTCTCGATATCGATCGAGGTGCGCCCGATGTGCTCCACTTCTTCTTTTTCTGCGTCAAGCTCTTTGCTAATGCTTGCCACGTGCTCCGCCAAGATTTTGGCATTAACATCTTTTTCCCTGATGTCCCTCTCGATTTCTACGTACCTCAAGCCCCGGATTTGCTCCCGCAGAAATTCTCTCTGTTCGTTGAGTTGCATCAGCGTTCTGTCATAATCCTCCTGAAACCGCTTGGCATATGCCGACTTGCCGTTGGTGGCGACGTCCTTCTGATAGCCGGCGTCCATCAACTGCAGCGACATCCGACTCTGCAAATCAAGGCAGATCCGATCCTTTCTCGCTATGGCGTCCACCTCGACATCTGAGATGACCTCGTTCTCGAGGCCGGCCAGCACGGCGCGCTGCGCTTGGAGTTCCCCCGTTGCGGTCCTCCAGGCGAACTGCAACTTGGTCCGCTCCCGCTGATACTCGGCGTACCGCATCAGTTGATGCTTTTGCTTCACCGAGAGGACTTCGCTTTCGGAGGTGTCCATCTGCACGGCGAAGTTCTTGAGTTGGTTGCGTAGTTTCCGCCGCTCTTCCGATTCCTCCCTATAGGTGTCCTTGAGCTTTTCGAGACGTTCCCTTTTGTCTTGGGCTACTTTGTCGACGTGCTTTTCCTTGTAGACGTCGACCACCGTTTTGACCACCTCCGTCACCTCCCATGCATTCGAACCGGTCAAGCTGACCATGATGAATTCCGAATCATCCGTGGTGACCTGAATTTCGTCCTTCAGCCAACCAACTTGGTCTCTTTCTTCTTTGAGAATTCCCAACTGGGCAACGGGCTTCTCCAGTTCGTCCGGCGGCTTGACCTTCCTGGCCAGCGCGACGACGAGTACGTCGTCGCCCTTGATCACCTGCATTTGGGTGCTCTTCAACAGATCGTAGCTGCGTTGGCTGCTGGTCCTTCCCGCCATGGTCCGAAAGACCATGATGTCCGGGTCCGCCGCCACCCTGACTAACGCACTGTACCGGTATTCCAGTCCATACCCGAAATAGACTGCCGCCGCCGCGGCCACTCCGCAGAGCAGGCCCACGGCGGTGGCCAGCACCCAGTGGCGTCGCAGCCCGTGCAGATACATCGACAGGTTCAACGAGGCGGGTGGGGTCGACTCGCCCCACGCGGCGGCGGCGGGCCATCCCAGCTCCTGGGATTCCGCCAGTGGCGTTCGATGCACGGCCACGGCGCGATCCTGCGAAATTCCCTCCGGCAGCGAGTTGTTTTCGTTGATTGACATGGTTCTTTTCCCGGTGGTGGTTGGAGAAATGGAAATCTTCCGCCTAGATCGCTAAGATGGTTCGCTTCGACTCCCGCTTGGCCGGCGCCCGGCGGCCACCATCGATCCCGCCAACGATCCCCCGATCGCCAGCGGCCCTTTGGATTTCGTTTCGATGAACACTCGGTTCAACACGGCCAGCTCCACCCATAGCACCAGCATCGCCACCGGCATCATGAAATAGCCGGCCCAGTCATGGAACAGGTGGTCGGCCATTTCGGTGTCGATCAGATTGGGCCACCAGCGGGCCGCCTCGTAGAGGATGGCCGTTACGGTGATTCGCGCCACGTTGGCGAAAATGGCGATCGGAAAGGCGCTCACGACGATCACGATCCTTTCCCACAACGGCCGGCGGATGACCAGCGCCACAGCGACGCAAACCGCCGCGAACAGCATCAACATGCGAAGCCCACTGCAAGCCTCCTCCACCCCCAGCTTCCCCCCGGACAGGCTGATCACGTTGCCCTCGGCCGTGGCGCGGATCCCCAAGGTCTGAATAATGAACACGCTGACCTTCGTCCCGATCGTTTGCAGCGGATCCCGGAGGCCGCTGGCGATCCTGCTGGGCAACGGGATCATGAAAAACAAGAACACCACCGACGGCCACGCCCATTGCAGCGCTCGCCAACCGCCCACGAAAATCACCAGTCCCGCCAGGAAGGGGAGAATCGAGTACCAGTCGGTGCTCAGTTGGGACCTCCAGGCGGAAGCGAATCGCATCAGCAACCAGAGCCCGAAAAACGCCATCGCCCACCAACTCCAGTCGGCCGGCAACGGTTTACCCGAATCGCGCTGAGCCAAGAACAACTCCCCGACCAGGAACGTCAACCCCAGCAGTGTGCCGCCAAAGGCGCCGGCCGAGAAGAGACACGTCCACCACTCGACGTTCACCGTCTGCGTGGTATGGGTGACGAACAACAGGGCGCCGGCGACGGCTCCCAAACCGGTCCCCGCCCAAGCCGTTCTCGACTTCAACAGTTGCCCCCACCACTGCTCTGGCTTGGGTTCCCCGGTGATCATCTCGCTGCGAATCAGCAGCAGCATCAACGCGAAGATCGGTACGAAGAATCCGTGGCCGTAGTCGGCGTTCTGCCACCAGACACCGACCATCATGTAGAGCTGCCAGTCGTAGGCCAAGCCCAACACGAGGATCAACGCCAACCAGCCGAGAAGGATCGGCAACTTCGTCGTCCAATGGTTCGATACTGCCAATGTGGATTCGTTCATGACTTGATTTCAGTTCAGCGGATCAGCTACCGTTTGTTGCGGCCCTTTTGAGATTCCGTTGCTAACGCACGAGAGAAAGAGAAGAGTGGCCGATACGCGACCGGTGCAGAACAAGGGCCCCCCCCTCACGTCCATTCAGTTTGATTGGACGAAATGGAAAAGTCAACAGTCCAACCGTGAGATTCTTCATGGGCTAAAGGCCCGCTGGCCGGCCGGTGAAAACACGTCGCATCCCCTTTGCCTGAAGGTGTCGGCCCTTCTCGACGCCATGGCCGCGATTGGGGTTAATACATGACTAACGCTCAAAGTAGGCGCTTTCGATTCAATCGCTGTAATCCGTCAAGTCGATGCAGTCCGTACAATCCAAACCAACGGAAGGAATCGCCCTGAAAAACTCTCTCGTCCGTGATCCGCGCCGGCCGGCCGCATGCCGTCCGGCGCGGCCCTCAGACGTCCGAGCCCCAGCGGCTGAGAAACCCTTGATGGGAACCTCCGTGCCCGGCACGCCAAGGGACAGGCCGGCGAGGCACTCCGCTGGCCGATCTATCCGCAGAACCCTTTCAGACGTCTAATCCGCTCCCAACCCATTCAGCTTCGGAGAACCCGGCGAAAAAGTCAAGCGCGTGGACGTTTATCCGGCCAAAGAAGCAGGAAGTCGACACCCGGGCGGGCGTGTATGACTGGAGGCAGAGGGCGTCACGACATCCGCATGATGGGTTAGGAGCCCACTGAAAGATCTATATGATAACGGGTCATGCTTCCACGTTTCGCCATTGAGGAAACCTCTTCAGAGTTTTGTCCCGCGAGGTCGTAACGTGTATGTTCACAACGAGTTTGGATTTTAGACTGTCACGAATTGCCAACACACCAAGACAGAACGCTCCGCACGGGGCGCCCGCACGGATCCACCAGTACCGCTTCCCGCAACGCGGAGTTTTTGAGCATCGATTCGAGTTGCGTGTTCTCGATCCGCCAGGGGCCGGTCCCGTGGTCCTTGATTTTCTCGCCGTCGACGGCCTGCTCGGCTTTCTTCGGGGTGACCGGCAGTCCACCCCGACGGGGGTGTGGTGTTGGTGGGAGGGGGGGGTGATCCCCGGCTCATTCATCCTGCCGTCGTCGGCGCTGTCATCCGCCGGGCTCACCGTCAAGGCCGAAGGCCATCCCCGCCCCTTTTTCAGTCAAAAGCTCAGCATCCGCCGGTACTGCTGCATGCGGTGCTCGAGGTCCTCGCGATCAATCTGTTGCAGGCGGTCGAGGCTGAAGCCTTCGACCGTGAAGCTGGCCGCCAGCGTGCCGTAGGCCATGGCCGTCTTGAGGGTTTTCGGCTCGAAGTTGTCCTGCTCGGCCAGGTAGCCCATCATCCCGCCGGCGAAGCTGTCGCCGGCGCCGGTGGGATCGACCACATCCGCCGTAGGATAGGCCGGCAGCACGTACGTCTCGTGCTGGCTGATGAACATCGCCCCGTGCTCCCCCTTCTTGACGATCACGAACCGCGGGCCCAGCTCGCGGACGCGGTGGCCGGCGTGAATCAGGTTCTCCTCGCCGGTCAGCAACCTGGCCTCGCTGTCGTTGAGCACCAGTCCATCGATCCGCTTCAACAATTCCAACAACGCCTCGCGCTCGTTGTTGATCCAGAGGTCCATCGTGTCGGCCACCGTCAGCTTGGCGCCCGGGCATTGCTCGAGCACCTTCCTTTGCAACTGCGGCGGATCGTTGGCCAGGAAGAGGAACTTGCATTGCCGGTACTCTTCCGGCAGCACCGGGTCGAACTGGTCCATCACGTTGAGGTGGACCTCGATCGTGTCTCGGTGGTTCATGTTGCGGTGATACCTGCCCCGCCAGCGAAACGTCTTGGCGCCGGCAATGACCTGCAGCCCGCTGGTGTCGATGTTGCGCGACTGAAACAGCTCGGTGTACTGCGGCGGCCAATCGTCGCCGACCACGCTCACCAGCCGCACCGGCGTGAAATAGCTGGCCACGTAGGAGAAATAGGCCGCCGACCCGCCCAGCAGGTCCTCTCGCGTTTCGTGGGGCGTTTCTACCGTATCCAGGGCCACCGATCCGACGACGACAAGGGGCATGGTCGAGATTCCTTCCTGCGTAGGACCGTCTGCTGGGCCAGTGCGGCCATTATGGGCGTTTGGGGGAATAAGGCAGCGGGGGGGCTGTACCGACTCGCTGACATGAGGACCCGACACGGCCTCCGGCTCATCGGAGCCTCATCCCGGCCCGCATCCGGCAAGAATCAACATCCCCATCAACAAGCTCATTGCCAGTAGTAGCCGCTTCATCAAGCTCACTGTTTGACCTGCGTTGCATCCGCGGAAATCTTCGTGGGGAGCCCCCAACGGCGCTAATTGTATCGACGTCTCAGCGACGGATCAATCCGTCGTTGTCCGCGACGACAGGCGCCGGAACCAGGAAGGGTCGCATCGCCGCGGGCACTTCGACTGTGGTCATATCGATACACAAGCGCCGTCGTATTGACGACACCTGGGGCCGGCTGGGAGACCAATCAGCTCGGTGGAAATCGTCGTAAGGTATTGCAATGCAGCCATTTAACCAAACACGTTCCTTTTTCGGCAAGAAAAGTGCATTGCCATCCCTGTCAGATGGCGGTTCGCCGCCTCGACCCAGAATCGTTTCTCTCTCCCTCACACACGCGGCAAAGGAGCACGTTATGAGATGCGTTGTATGGACCTTGGCGGCAGTTGCGGTCCTCGCCCTGGCGACCTCGTCGGCCTCCGCTGGACACGGAAACTACGGGTACCGTGGGGCTGGCAATTATGGTGGAGGCCACGGATACTATGGCTACAGTGGGTATTCCGGGCATGTCGATCACCACTACCGATCGTCTTCGCGCTACTACGGTTCGTCGGCATCGGGCCGCCACCACGATTCCTACGCCGAGAACGCGCGAAGAATCGCGGCCAACTACTCCCGCTACCGATTCAACCCGCATCCGCGATCCTCCTACAAGAGTCCTCCCAGCCGGTACGGCTGCGGGCAGTGGTAACGCTTAGAACCTATCCGGAAAGCCGGGATTGGGGTGGCTGGGCCTTTTGGATCTTTGCCCAAGGATCGCGCAGCGGCACCGTGCGATTGAAAACGAGTCGCTCGTCGGACGAGTCGACCGAATCGACACAGAAATAGCCCAGCCGCTCGAACTGGTATCGGCTGCCCGCTGCGGCGCCGGCCAGGCTCGGCTCGAGGCGGCAGCCGCTGAGCGTTTGCAGCGAGTCGGGGTTCAGCGTCGCGGTGAAATCGGCCCCTTCGGCCACGTCGTCGGGGTTTTGCTGGGTGAAGAGATAATCGTACAGGCGGACTTCGGCCTCCAAGGCCCGGGCGGCCGAAACCCAGTGCAAGGTCGCCTTCACCTTGCGACCGTCGGGGGCCCCGCCGCCTCGGGTGGCCGGATCGTAGGTGCAGTGCAGCTCGACCACCTCGCCCGACTCGTCCTTGACCACGTCCACGCAGGTGACGAAATACGCGTACCGCAGCCGCACCTCGCGCCCCGGGATCAAACGGAAAAACTTCTTCGGCGGATGCTCGCGAAAATCGTCCCGCTCGATGTAGAACACGCGTGAGAACGGGACCTTGCGGGTGCCCGCCGCGGGGTCCTCGGGATTGTTCACCGCGTCGAGCTCTTCGACCTGGTCTTCCGGATAGTTGTCGATCACCACCCGCAACGGCCGGAGCACGGCCATCACCCGCGGCGACCGCCGGTTGAGGTCTTCGCGCAGACAATGTTCCAACAATTGGATGTCAATGGTGCTATTGGATTTGGCCACCCCGATGCGTTCGCAAAAGCTGCGGATCGCTTCCGGCGTGTAGCCGCGGCGTCTGAGCCCGCAGAGCGTTGGCATCCGCGGATCGTCCCACCCGCCTACGTGCCCTTCTTCGACCAGTCGTATCAGCTTCCGCTTGCTCATCATGGTGTAGGTCAGATTCAGCCGGGCGAACTCGATCTGCCGTGGATGGTAGACTTCCAGCGCGTTGAGATACCAGTCGTACAACGGGCGGTGGTTCTCGAATTCCAGCGTGCAGATCGAATGGGTGACCCGCTCGATCGAGTCCGACTGGCCGTGGGTGAAGTCGTACATCGGGTAGATGCACCACTTATCGCCCGTGCGGTGGTGCGTGGCGTGCAGGATCCGATACATCACCGGGTCCCGCATGTTCAGATTGGGATGGCCCATATCGATCTTCGCCCGCAGGGTCCGGGAGCCGTCGGGGAACTCGGCGGCCTTCATCCGCTCGAAAAGATCGAGGTTTTCTTCGACCGGCCGGTTGCGGTACGGGCTATCCCTGCCCGGCTCGGTCAGTGTGCCGCGATACTCTCGGGTCTCGTCCGGGCTGAGGTCGCAGATGTAGGCCTTGCCATCTTGGATCAGCTTGACGGCCCACTCATAAAGCTGATCGAAGTAGTCCGACGCGTAAAACTCCCGATCCTCCCAATCGAACCCCAGCCAGCGGACGTCCTCCTTGATCGATTCGACGAATTCCTCCTCTTCCTTGGTCGGATTGGTATCGTCGAACCGCAGATTGCACAACCCGCCCTCATTCTGCCCGGCAATGCCGAAGTTCAGACAGATCGACTTGGCGTGCCCGATATGCAGATACCCGTTCGGCTCGGGGGGAAAGCGGGTATGGACCCGGCCATCGTTCTTGCCGGTCTTCAGGTCTTCGGCAACAATATCGCGGACAAAATCCGAGGGGCTGTTGGATTCGGTTCTCGTCATGGAATGATTCCGTTGGGGTTCCGTTTCACAAGGAGATGTTCTCCACGTGCTACTCGCTATCCTGGGCCGTGCAGAATCGCATAATCTCTTGTCTGAGTTTCAAGTCGAAATGGCGATCGACTTCGAGCATGGCAAGACGCACTAATTCCCTCGCCAGTTCCATCGGACTTGAAGCCAACTCACAGTCGGGAAACCACCTGCTTTCGACTTTTTGATCCGAGCCTTCGAATCCTTCATCCGCAAAAAGGACGAAGTGATCCAAATCCGACGCGTGGTGGCTACTGGACTGCCACCGGTATACGACATCGTAGTATTCTTCTAAGCCAACCTTCTTGGCCAGATCACGGCCACGGAAGCCAAACCAACCTTCCCATTTTGACGCGCATTCAAACCACTGCGGTCCAAGGAGCGACTTGGCGTCCTTGACCCTGGTATCCGCGTTCTGCATAGCCGTGCTGGATAGGCTCGGGTTAGTCCTGCTATACTTCTTGCGATCGATAGCCATTTTCGCCAGCACAAGCTTGGCACGTAACTCAACGCTCGGCCGCTGCTCGGGAGAACGTTTCGGCAATTCGAGGCCCTCGCTGAGCAACCCCCGAATAACCAAAACCACCTCAAACATCGCCCGCACAATGAGATCGGCCTCACCGACCAGCCCTCGTTCACACAGCACACAAACCGCAAAGTGCTGGTGTGCAAGTTTCGTCAAGGCTGCAATACTAATGATCTCCGCCCGTTGTGGGCCCGCCTCGTTCGCGGCCTTACAGTGCGTATCGATCACTTGTAGTTCAAGCTCGAGAATACCGCTCGTATTCGCGAACTCTTTCGTGAATTTGGTGCGAATGCACTCTTTTGCTTTTTCTCCGCCAGGTAACATATGTCTCGCTCTCTAGGGAAGACTCGTATTCGTTCAGAGGCTTCGCACACGGTTTGCGTATTGCTGATAACGATGGGTAGCGGGGGTCGAGCCGAGCGGACCCCCGCGCACCCGGGCGCAGCTCGCCCATTTCCACAAGCTCAAAGGGGTTCAATAAAAGTCTAGGACCGTTTCAGCTCCCCACAGCGCCAAAGCCAATAGAGCCCTAAAGGCAGACCGATGAAAAACAACGGATTGAGTGCTCCGGACATCAAGGCGCGATTCAGCCAACCGGCATCTCCCGAAGCGACACCTACTGCAAAGAGCTGTACGAAGAAGGATGCCAGGAACCCCAATACGCCTATCGCTGTCGCAACATAGCCGCAGGGTTTCATCCATCGTTTCAGATCCCCACAGCGCGAAAGCCAATAGAGCCCTAAAGGCAGGCCGATGAAAAACAACGGATTGAGTGCTCCGGACACCAAAGCGCCCAGCCAGTCCTCTTCATCCGCATGTTCCCAGCCGCCCCTCACTGCTGAGAGTACCACGTAGACGGATGCCACGAACCCCAATACGCCTATCGCCGTCGCAACATAGCCCCCGGGTTTCATCCATCCGGCGGCCGGTGCTGGAGGCTTCCATTTGGCTCCTGTTTGGGGATCAACGGTACACACCACTTCATTGCATTTCGGACAATGCAGCGTACCTTCAACGTTTTCTGGAATCGCTACTTCACCACGACAATCTGGACAGCGTACCCACTCATTTGCCATTGGAGCGCCCTCACCTGTAACAAATAGTCTGAGTAGTTCCAAATTCGATGGGTGGCTGGGGTCGAGCGAAGCTCGCCCCCAGTGCCCGCCTCCTGCACGGGCTTCCCTACTCACATCATTCTGGCGGAATCTGACCTGGAGTCAATGGGGCCCGCGCCGTGCCCAGAAATCAGGCCTCGCTGGACCGCTTCCACTGCTCGGCCCGCGCGATCGTGCCCCTCGCCCAAACCCATTAGGCCAGAGCATCCATTTCGACGCGCGCCACCTCAAAGCCAGCCTGCCTCACTTGGGCGGTTGCGGATCGAATGGCGTCCTCCAGCGATTCGGCCGTACGATCGAACACGATGTGAGTCACACGGTTGCGCGTCACCACGGTGCCATCGTCACAACCGAGTTCATGAAGTGATTCGCAATCGCTGTCAGTCAGTTCACTTTCTTCGAGCACAAGATAGAATTGCCACGTCTTCATAGTTCAATCACATCGAGCATAGACCAAGCACGCTTGAATGTCTTCCGGCTCCAGCCAGGGATACCCTTCTAGGATCGTCTCAGCCGTGTCACCCGCGGCCAACATGCCCAACACGTGCTCCACGGCCAGACAGCGGCCACGAATGATCGGCTTGCCGCCGAAAATCTTGGGGTTGACCGTGATACGCTCGATTAGCCTTCTCTCAGCCATGCGAGTCTCCGAATCTACTGGTTTTCAAGCTTGAGCAAGCGACTGCGGCTGCAGTTGGACCTGGGCCACTTGGAAATCGGCGGACTGCACGTTCGCAATGGCCGACCGGAGCGCATCTTCGAGGGTCGGCGCCTTACGATGGAAGTCGATGCGGGTTACGCCGCCAGAGGTGCTGATTGAACCGTCGCTGCAACCGGCCTCGTACAGTCTGTTGGCATCCTCTTCCGATTCCTCAGGAGTGGCCAATATGAGGGTAAACTCATGCTCTTTCATCTCGTTTCCCTTTCGTGGCTGGAACCGCTAGTGGAGACATCGGTCGACGGCGCGGCGAATGTCTTTGGCGTGGTTTTCTGGGTTTGTCGGGGTCGAGTAGACTCGAAAGCGGCATCCTTCCCGGGTCCGCAGCGGGCACCAAAGTGTTCCCCATGTATGTGAATGTCCACTGCCAATTGCCACTCTCCATCCGCTGTGCTCGGCCCACTCAATCGCGGCACGGATGTGCTTGTTGGGGTGCTGTGCCAACGCGCTTTCCTGATCAACACGGTTGCCATTTCCGAGTCATTTGTACAGAACCGATCATCCAACACATTGTACCGCGCCCTCGACCGGTCGGCCAGATCACAACTGTGCCGACAACGAGCACCGCGTGGCCGCGGCGGCTAAACGTCTTTGTGCGAAACCACTTTCCTCAACAGAAACTCGATACGGGCCATACAACTCTCCTTGCCGAGGATCGCCATGATGTCGAACATGCCCATGCCTACGGATCGGCCCGTCATGGCGACCCGTAGGGCGTGGATGATCTGGCCGATCTTGATCTGTTGGGATTCTACGAAGTCGTGCAACAGCTTCTCCAGCGTGGCCGCGTCGAACGGCTCGGCGGTTGCCAATTGGTCCTTGAAGCGGGTCAATAGCTCGGCCGCCTCGGGCGGTTTTCGGACCCGCTTCTCAAAGGCCTTCTCGTCGTAGGGCAACCGGTCGTCGGCGACGAAGAACTCGGGGAAGTCGAGGATATCGCCGGCCGTCTTGATGCGGTCGCCGGCGGCCTGGAGGATTCGGGCCACCCGTTGTCGTATGGCGTCGGAGTCGGCCGAGTCGATCAGGCCGGCCTGCTCGAGGTACGGCAACACCATGGCGACCTTTTCCTCCGTCGGCAGCCGGAGCATGTGGCGCTCCTGGAACGCCCAGAGCTTTTTGGTGTCGAAACTGGCCGGGGCCTTGTTCACCCGGTCCAAAGAAAAATGCTCCACGAGTTGCTCGCGTGTAAAATCTTCGGTCTTGTCGTCCAGCGACCAGCCCAGCAGGGCCAGGTAGTTGATCAGTGCCCCGGGCAGGTAGCCGACCTTCTCGTAGAAATCGACGATCACCGGATTGAACGTCTCGGGGTCCGTTTCCAGACCCATCGCGGCGGCAATCGCCCGGCCGTGCTCGACCCGTTGGGCGAAGTCGCGGTTCTTCAGATACTTGGCCAGCTTCCGCTTGCTCAGCTTCGTCTTGCTGCCCGGCTCGGCCACGTAGGGCAGATGGGCGTATTGAGGCAACTCGTAACCGAGCGACTGGGCAATGAAGACCTGCCGGGGGGTGTTCGAGAGGTGCTCTTCGGCGCGGATCACGTGGGTGATTTCCAGATCGTGATCGTCGACCACGCTGGCCAAGTGGTACAAACACGAACCGTCGGCCCGTTGAATCACGTGGTCCTGCTCCCCGGCCCAATCGAACTCGACCTCACCGCGGACCAGATCGGGGATCGTGAGCTTGCCTTCTCGGGGCATCTTCAGCCGGACCACCGAGTTGCGTCCCTGGGCCTCGAATCGGGCCCGGTCGTCGGGCGTCTTGGCCATGAAGCGGCGGCTGTAGGTAAACGACCGCTTCTGGCTTTGGGCCGCCTCGCGCTCGGCCTGAATTTCCTCGGACGTGGCGTAGTCGCGGTAGGCGAAGCCGTCGACCAGCAGCTTCTCGGCCGCCGCCCGATGGCGATCCGCCCGTTGCGATTGATAGTACGGCGCGAACGGCCCGCCGACTTCCGGACCTTCGTCCCAGTCGATCCCCAGCCAACGCAGCCCGTGCAGGATCGGCTGAATCGCCTGCTCGACGTTTCGCTGCCGGTCGGTGTCGTCGATCCGCAGGATGAACTTACCGCCGTGGCGTCGAGCAAAGAGCCAACAGAACAACGCCGTGCGTACCCCCCCGATGTGGAGGTAGCCGGTCGGACTGGGGGCAAATCGCGTGCGTACCGTCATGGTCTTGGATTCTCAGTGGGAGGTAATCAATGCGGGATCTTGGCCGGCGAGGAGTTTGGGTAAACTCGGGGAGCAATTATAGGCCAGACACCGGAGGCTGGGCAGGGGTTTGAACCGAAGGGGCGGAGTGCGAAGGGGTAAGCGGCCCGCCTACCTGAAGTTTCGGTGTTGCTCGCGCTCGCGCTGGAGTCGCTCCTGCGCCAGACGCTTGCGAAGTGCCTTGCGCTCGGCCTTGGTCAGCTTGCGGCGGACTGGAGACGGTTCCGGTTCGGGTTCCGGATCGCCTTCCGGTTCGAGTTCCTCCCGGACCAGCGGGGCGCGAGTCGACGACGTTCGGCCCCGCGCCGGGGGCGGGGTCTGGTGTGCCGCCTCGACGGTGATCCACTCGTCGGCGGCCGAGGAAGCCGGCGGCCGATGTCCTTTTGCGGTTTCCTCGTCGTGGAACTGGTCCTCCTGCCGGTCCTCCTGGTTGGTATCGTTGAGGGTCGGCTCGCGGCGGGGCAGGCGGCCTTCGGCGTCGAGGACCACGTATCGGGCGTGCAGCCCCATGGCCAGCAGGAGGGTCAGGTTGCCGACCATCTCGGCCCCTTCTTCGAGCATCACCGCCCGGGCGCCGCCGTTTCCCTGGCTCAGCAGTTGGACTCCCACGGCCAAGGCGTAGCATCCGGCCGTCGCGACCAGCGCCCCGCTGGACAACTTGCAGCAGCGCATGTCGAGCAGCAGCCGCGACCCGACCGCACCGAGCAGGAAGAAATAAGGGATCACCCACCAGAGCGATCCGTCGCCGTGCAGCGGGGTGCCGGTGGCGAGGGTCATCATCTGCTTGAAACCTTCGTGCAGGCTGGAGGCTTCGTCGATGCTCATCAGCAGCCAGCACATGGCCGCCCAGAGCCACACGCGGTAATGTCCCTGGTAGTCGTCGGTCTTGTGCCGTCGGACGGTAAAGACCAGCACGGCCACCAGGGCGGCCAGGGCGAGGACGGCCGAGGAGAACCAGACGGCCAGGCCGCCTTCGGCGTCGAGGTCCAGCGCGGCGACACGGCCGTCGGTCGTCATGGGGGCAAGCCGGGGCATCCAGGCGTAGGCCACTTCCAGGGCGACCACCACGATCAGCCCGGCCAACAGCAGCAGCCCAAAGCTGCTCAGACGTCTGGGAATCAGGTCGATCAGCCGCAAGGATTCGTCCATGAACGCGGCGTCCCCGTAGTTTTCGGACTTTCGCGGCGGCAACTCGGCATGGCGCGTAGTGACGGGGCCGGCGGCGTTGCGCGAAGTGGCCTGGGCCGGCGCGCTGTAAGGCTCCTCGGCCAGCAACCGGCGACGCCGGCCGTCGCGTTGACCACTTCGGCGGAACTGTGAGGAAGATTCCAGAGACACGGTCGACCTTTCGGGGCATCACTATAGCGTGGGGCGGGATTCGGCGCAAGACGGAATCTTTGTCGCGCTGGTAGGGCTTCCCTTATTACTTCGGCATTTTCCGGCCGTCCAGTCTAATCCAGCGTGGACGCGTCATCTTGCTCCACGGGGATACGAAGTCGCATGCATCTTGCCTAACTATCTCACGCTCTCTTTAGTTCGCAATCTACCTAGCATGGGATGGCCGCAACCGAAGGGGATTAGGAGATTAGGGGATTAGGGGATTAGGGATTGGGAATTAGAGTCTTACGTCGTAACTTCTGCTCGCCGTGCGCGCATGTTTGTAAGTCCTTTTGCGAGACAGGTTTAGGGTTCAGAGCCCGGTTCATCCGGACTGTGCGTACCTGGAAAGCAATGGGAAGAAGTACGGGTTCCTCTCCTCTGTTCTGACATGTCCACCAAGGCCCGTGTTTTCCGGTGATCCAGCCGGCCGGAAACAGAGAAGAAGAACCCGTCTTTTCCGGAATCAGGTCCCAGGTACGCTTCCGCCGGATGAACCGGCCGGAGAAGCAAATCGCGCTTTGCGTACCGTAGCGCGATTTGCACCCAGAGTCCGGGCGATTCCCATGTGCGGGTGTAGTTTGCAAGGTCGGATTGACCGGGCAGGCCTGTGAGGCTACCCTGGCGGCCCAATGAGCCTGTCGGATGGCCTCCGAGGCCGAGCGCCCAACAGGCCACGGTCACTTTCCACTTCCGATCTTTCCGCCACTCGGTGCCCGCGACGATCCACGGTGAATCGCAACCGTCATTTCCTGGTTATTCTCGGCCTGCTGGGCCTCTCTTGCCTGGTGCAGACGGCGGTGATTCGCCGTTGCGTAACGCCGGGGTTGGATGCCGTTCGGTTTGTCGGCATCGCCCGATCGATCGACTCCGACGGATTACTGCGGACCTTGTGGCACGAGCGTCAGCAGCCCTTGTTTCCGGCGTGGGTTTGGCTGGTTCACGAGGCGCACCAACGAGTCCTCGGCGAGTCGCACAGCGATTGGGCTACCAGTGTGCAGTTGGCCGCAGCAATCCCGGTGGTGCTTTCGGTCGTGCCGGTCTACTTGCTGATGATCCGGATGGTGGGGTCCGCGGCCGCGGTGGCCGGGGCGTTTTTCTTTTGCCTGTTGCCCGAGGTGTCGCGATTGGGGGCCGACGGGATCAGCGATAGCACGCACTTGCTGTTCTTCTGTCTGGCGTTTTGGGCCATGGTGGAATATTTCAGGGGTCAGGGGTCAGGGGTCAGGGATCAGGGGTCAGGGGTCAGGGATCAGGGGTCAGGGGTCAGGGATCAGGGGTCAGGGGTCAGGGATCAGGGAGCTTGCTGGCGCAGCTCGCCGGGGTGGCTGTTGCTTGCCGGTGTGTCCACCGCGGTGGCGTTGCTGGCGCGGGCCGAAGTGTTGGTGCTGGCTTTGGCTTTGGGCGTGGCCTTGGCGGTGTTTCAGTTTCAGGAGATACGGCGGCAAGCGTGGCGAAGCCTGGCCACCGCGGGCGGGTGTTTCGCATTGGGTCTGGCGGTGGTGCTCGGGCCGTACCTGGCGACCATGGGATGTATCACACCACGAGCGGCGATGGATCGGGTCCTGGGACGTCACCGGGCGGAAGGGAGTTTTGCAGAATCGGCAGTGGCGGCCGAGACGGTGTCGTGGCGGCTGCCCGACGGCGAGCCGGTGTCGTTCGATGCCAAGGAGCCGAGCATCAGCCTTCGGCGGCGAGGCTATTCGGCGGCGGTGGTGCGGTTCGGCAGGAAGCTGGCCGACGCCTTCGGCTACTGGATCGGGGCGCTGGCGTTGTGGGGCGCCTGGCGATTACGTCGTCGCGGGGCGGACGCCGCAGATCGGTTCATACAGATCTTCTTTGTACTGTTCTGCTTGGCCGTCGTCCATTTCGCGGCGGCCGAAGGATACCTCACGCCGCGGCACCTGTTGACGCTCGTCGTAGCGGGGACCGGCGCGGCCGGATACGGGGCCTTGGAGCTGGGCAAGACGATGACCCGCAGCGCGGCATTACTGACGCGGAGACTCGCCACGGAGGCATGCAGCACACGGAGAAAGGGATTTCAGTGGGGCGTGGCGGCGTTGGCGGGGATCGCCTGCCTGCCGCAGACGCTGGTGCGACACCACCACAGCCGGCTGGGGCACCGTGCGGCCGGCGAGTGGCTGGCCACGCGGGCCGAGGCGGCCGGCGCCGTGCTGGACACACACGGTTGGACCGCCCTGTACTGCCGACGCGAAACCTACGCCTATCCCCAAGCACCCGCCGCGCTGTGCGACCGGCGGTTGGCCTACGTGGTCTTGGAGGATCGGGAGTTCGGCTACCGGAGCATCCGCAGCCGGACGTTGCATTGGCTGGTGGCAGCGGCCGCCGAGCCCGTGGCCGAATTCCCTCGTGCGGCGGTGCGAGGAGCGAATCAACAGCGGGTGGTGGTTTATCGATGGTATCCCGATCGTTTCGACCGGCACGTGGCATCGCGGCCGGGCATCTCCCCATCGAGAGAGGATCGATATGCACAAGCAAATTCAGACGTTCGTCGATAGCGCGGCCGACGCGTTTCGACTGCGGGGTCCGGTGTACCGGTTCGGCTTCGAGGCGGGCCAGGGATCGGGCGTGGCGGCGGCGTTGCGCGACTGCTTTGGGCAGGCCGCCTATGTGAACCTGGAATTCGACCCGGGCGAGGAAATCGATCGGCTGCCGTTTCCCGACGGCGCGGCACGGACGGTGTTGTGTGCGGGCGTGCTGGAATATTCCTTCCGTCCGCAGCAGGCAGTGGAAGAGATGATGCGGATCCTTGCGCCCGGCGGCGCGTTGCTGGTGTGTGCGGTAAACGCGCATCCTGTGCCGGACCGGATGCCCGCCTATTGGCAATTGACGCCCCGTTCGGTTCAGCGCTTGCTGGCCGGCATGGAAACCACGCTGGTCGGCTGGCAGGGGGCCGAGACGTTTCCGCACACGATTTACGGCGTCGGTTTCAAGCCCCCGATCGGCCCCGCAGTGGCGCAACAGACCGGACGTTTCTTGAAGCGGTTCCAGGCCAGGCTCGACGAGGCGGCCGGGCGCGGCGGATGGCGGCGGTTGAAGTCCTGGCTGACCGGCTGGACCCGCAGCCGCCTCGAGCGGCAACACCGGCGGGATTACTACCAGGTGCAGTTCGCGGTCCATCTTGCCGCGGGCCGGGACTTCACGGCCGATTTGCTGGATGGCGGACTGCCGGAAGAGAAGACCGGTACCCGGTTGGATTTGACGGATTGAGCCTCTATGCCACTAAGCTGAAACAGGAAGACACTGCAAGGTAGGTCCCGCTCGCCGAGCGGGACTGTCCGGCTCGGCGAGCCGGACCTACTTTGCAAACATCAGCTCGCTCCATTCAGCTCTCCGCGACTACCGGATTGCAGAGCACGCCAAGCTTCTCGATCTCGACTTCGACCACGTCGCCGGGCTTGAGCAACACCGGCGGCTGGCGGGCGAAACCCACCCCGGGCGGCGTGCCGGTGAAGATCAGATCGCCGGGCGAGAGCGTGCAGACGCCCGAGACGTACGCGATCAACTCGTCAACCGGGAAGATCAACTGGGCCGTGGTCGACTTTTGCATCACCTGGCCGTTGAGCCGCAGTTCGATCTTCAGCTTGCCGGGGTCGGGGATCTCATCGGCGGTGACCAGCGCGGGCCCGATCGGAGCGAAACCGTCGAACGACTTGCCCAACAGCCACTGGCCGCCCGGCTTGTGGAGTTGCCAGTCGCGGGCCGAGACATCGTGGCCGCAACAGTAGGCGGCGACGTGCTCCTTGGCGCGGGTTTTGGGGATCTGCCGGCCGCCGACTCCGATCACCACGACCAGTTCGGCCTCGTAATCGACTTGCCGGCTCAGCCGCGGCAGCACGATCGGCTGCCCGTGGGCGGCGATGGCCGTGGGGAACTTGTTGAACACCAGCGGCTCCTCCGGCAGCGGCTGGCCGCTTTCCTTGGCATGGTCGGCGTAGTTCAGACCGATGCAGATAATCTTCTGGGGGCTGGGCACCGCCGGGACGAGCGTCGGTTCTTCTTGGGCCAACGGATCGCCCTTGGCCAGGGCGTCGGCAGCTCGGGCAAGTCCCTCGGGCCCCTGCCCCAGCAGCACCTTGATGCAGGCCGGCACGGCCGGGTCGGCGTGGTTCAGATCGACGCAGACTCCATCTCGCAGGCCCGCCACGCGCGGCCCGTGATCGCTTTGGTAGGTGACTAGTTTCATCGGTGCTCCTGGTGGTATGGTAGCCGTCGCGCTCCGC
>SDBV01002573.1_pt1 | contig 27058 bp, 15 predicted proteins | sample 2277081 | NCBI WGS metagenome assembly SDBV01 (sample SAMN10402039, study PRJNA504765) | marine sediment metagenome | isolation source: marine sediment core GS10_PC15, 223 cmbsf | place: Arctic Ocean: Southern Knipovich Ridge | collected 2010 | reverse complement strand
AACTTGCGTTGTTCCGGCGCGAGGCCCAGTTCGTCGCGCTGCCGATAGACGGCCTCGACTCGGCGGAACAGCGGGCTGCTCAGCAGGATCTCGTCGCCGTGCCTGGAGAGCTTCGGGACCACGTCCTTCGCAATGGCTTCGACGTCTTCGTTGGTCATCGCCGACTTCATCGCGAAGAACACGCTGGCCACACGATCCAGCAAGGCGCCGCTGCGTTCGAGCGCCTCGATCGTATTCTCGAACGTCGCCGCAGACCTCTTCTCGATGATCGCGGCGATCTCCTTCTTGTGCCGCTTCATGCCCTCGTCGAAGGCCGGCCGGTAATGCTCCAGCTCGATTTCGTCAAAGGGCGGGACGCCGAACGGGGTATCCCACGGGCCAAACAGCGGATTGGCCGAAGCCCTCGATCCGGTTAGCAGTGCCAGCGCAACGGCGATTAGAATGAGCGGGTGTCTCATGGTTGGGACTCCTTCATGGAAGTAAACCTAAAGTAAGCCTGGTGAATCCTCGTCCTTTGGTTGCGGCCATATCGCGGGAGCGAGACGTCTGCATTCTAGCGGGCCCAACGGGGGTCGCGGAAGACCTGCCGGACCGCCGCGTTTGCCAAACTCCACACCGGGAACCGACCGAATGCCCAGGGCCCCTTGCATTCACCTTTCGATGAAAGATAATATATTTTGTGTTTCCTTGTTTTCTCTGCCCCTGAGGAAGTAAGGTACAAGGGGGCTTGGGCTTGTACGCCTGCTTATCCCTGCACGAAGAGTTTTTCCGGAAGGATGGAATCGACGTAAACCATTGTCATACAGGAAGTTATTGTGATCTGGAGAGGTGGCTGAGTGGTCGAAAGCGACGGTTTGCTAAACCGTTGACCGGTAACAAACTGGTCCGCAGGTTCGAATCCTGTCCTCTCCGCTTAATCGTGTCGTCGCAGGGAGTTACGTCAATGGAAACCGTTGCCGGGCCCTCTCCGGCAACCTACTCTATCTTGCCAAGTTGTGCCCCAAATCGCCCACTTGTGCGCTGGTTTTGACAAGCATATGACAAGCGCTCTTGAGAGGCTCCATCGTCGGTAGGGCTGATATCGTCGGTCCCCGTCGCCTGCAATTCGGCCGCCTGGATCGTCGTCTCCGGCATCGGGGGGGGCAGTTGGGCCGCCGCCGCGCCAACGTCGTGTAGCCCAGGTGGGTGTAGCAGTCGGTCAGCTTCGAATCGGAATGCCGGGCCAGCGCTTGCGCCATCTTCCGCGGTAGGTGCCTACCGGCGATGACTCGTTTTCCCTCATTCTAGTGGTCCCGCTTGGCGTCCAATTCGCAATCGACGTGCCGCTGTACTACACGGGCGCGTACACCGCTGCACACGTCATTCAACTTGCCCTTTTTCCACCATGGATCGCCTCCTACCGAACGCCTCAATTAACGCCTCGTAATGGGCGCGAGTAATCGGCAGCATGGATCCGTGGCGAGCCTTGGCGGGGACCGAGTATTTGTCCCAGTCACGGTGCTGCGTGCCCCCGGCTGGTTGGAACCAGGGGCCACTGAACTCGGCCGCAACCGACAGTCCGTACGCCACGCCGGGATACTGCTCGTAGTACAGATACCAGACCTTGCCGTCAGGCGACGGGATCAGCGTCGGGGCCTCGCGGAAACTGGGACTGATGGGCGGTCCCGGTTCAGTGTAAGGTCCCAGCAGATGATCGGCGCTGCTGAGGCGGATTGTCTTACCCGTGGGCCAGTCGAGGGAAGGATATCGCTCGTCCTTGATCACGGCATAGTACCGATCGCCGATCCGACGCACGATCGTGTCGATCGTCGCCATGTCCCACTCGAACAGTTTGCGGGGTGGATTGGAAAACGTCTTCAGGTCCTTCGACGTGGCGTACAACGTCCGCTGTCCCGCCCAATACGGCTCGGGAAGATCGGTCTCTCCCAAATCATGCGTCGTGTGCCAAGTTAGCAGGTATTGTGAGGTGGACCGGTCGTAATAGACCTTCGGCGCGCCGATGCGTGCCATGGCCTTCGGGAAGTCGGGCACTCGCTTCAAGTCCGGGACGTACTCGCTGTACTTGGTCCAGTGGATCAAATCGTCGCAGACCCAGAAATTGATGTCTGGTTCCGCGTCACCACGGTTGCCGACCAGGTAGAATCGGCCGTCGTGTCCCTTGCAGATATCGGCGTGACCGCGGTACTGGTCGAAGACCCGTTTGCCCTGGTTCAAGATTTCCCAGTGCAGCCCGTCCAAGCTGACGCTGTAGTACAATCGCCAGTAGTCGCCGTGCATCATGTGGGCGAACAGATACGCCTCATGTTTCGGCACGGCCCCCGGCTCGACCTGTCCCGGTGGATCAAGCATTTGTCCGTCAGCGGAGGCCGCACAAAGAAGGGCTCCCATCGCGGCGAGCACCTGCTGGGCAAGGTCGGATCGCTTCGCCTTCATTTGTCCTCTCCAGGCGGTACCGGGTGCATCCTCTGTCGTTGCATTCGTTGCGAGTAATTGCAGCAATTGCAGAAACACCTCTGAACAACGATACCAAATCCGTCATCGAGATCAAAGTGGCCGGGCGGCTGGCCGCACAGGCCAAGCCAGGTTGGGGCGTTAAAAGGGGACATTCTACTTATTGCCACAAAAGTAGAATGTCCCCGTTTTCCCCGAAGATCAAAGGGTTAGCCGGATCGGTGGGATTCGCTCACAGCATCGCACGTAAGACAGGCATACGACGCTGGAGGCGGATAGCGACTAGAGTCCCGAAATACGGTCGATACTTGGGATGTTTAGGAAAAGGCATGACTCGATGACAGAGAACCTCGAATACGGGCTGTGTGGCTGCCGCACCAATCCTCGTCGATGCATTCTCGAAGTTCACGCACCCGTCGTCATTCACCCGCATCCCCACCCAGGCAGGGCGATTGAGGCGGGATCGGGGAGGTCGGAGGTTGATGGGAGAGGTTCCGCTACTGCTATCGCGCCCCTGAACGTCGTCTGAAATTCATGCTGCGGGCGAGCGTGAGGTCCGTATGTTCAAGGGGTTTCGATGTCGGCTCAATTGTTTGACCCCGCGGGGATTCCCTTGTGAACGCTAAGCGTCACCGCGTTGGCGGAGTAGCCGATCTTGAAGCGGGTGCCGTTGCTACCGACGACCAGATCGTCGGCGTTTCCAAAACGGCCCTTGATGCTTTTAGCGCGTAGTAGGGTGAAGCTGTAGCCACGGGCCGGGGTGAACTTGTCTGCCACCGTGATTGCCAGCTTGCCTACGAGAATGGCAGCGCCGCTGACCAGGAGTTGGGCGTCCTTATTGGGCTTGGCCGTGAGGGAGAAGTCGAGGATGGCGCCAACGCGTTCATGGTAGTCGCCGCTCACCGTGAGCTGGCGAGGACCGGAGGCGGCGGATGTGACGCGGACGGCGCCGGCGTTGTAGAGATCGGCATCAACGCTGCCCACTCCGCGGAGGGTGGCGCCAGCCTGAACATCAAGCCAGCGCAGGGACGAGACCTTGCCTCCTACCAGGGTAAGTATGCCATCGGAGGCCAGGCGAATTTCATTGCGACCGGTGAGCGTGGCCTTAGGCGCGACGACCAGTTCCTGGGTCGCGGCGGATTTGGCATTGCCACGGATCTCCAGGCCAAGGAAGTCGAGGTCGGCGTCAGCGCGAGCGCTTGCTGGCTTGTCGCCGGTGTTTTCCATGACGGCATTCCACGCGGCGCGCGGTGCGCCGGTATCGGTGAGATAGGTAATGCCGGCATTGGCGTAGCGGTAGTCCGACCAGTTATCCGGATCGGAGGTGACGGCCCCGTCGGCGCCGGTCCAACGGTGGTAGGTGTTGGCGAAGCCGCGTGGTTCGGCGACACGTTCGCCGAGTAGGAGCGCCGCGAGTTCGCCAACGAGTTTCGGGTTGGCGGCGGCGATATCTTCGGTTTCGGCATGGTCGGCGTCGAGATCGTAGAGAGCGAGAGTGGGCGTGCTTTCGCCTCGCTTCTTGCCCTTGCCAGCGGAGGCGGATCGGACCAACTTGTGCTTGCCGCGGATGATGGATTGGCTATTGCCGGCCTCGTGAATGAGAAACTCGCGCCGCCGTTGGTGGCCAGTGCCGCCGGCAGCGAGGGACGCTGTGCCGAGCAGGGTGGGGGCGATGGAGACTCCGTCGATGCCGACGGGGGAAGCAGTACCAGCGAGGTCGCAGAACGTGGGAAGGAGGTCGGAGACATCCATAACCATGTCGCTGTTGGTGCCAGCCTGAAGGGTGGAATCAGCGGTGATCCTCCCGGGCCAGCGCATGATGGTGGGAACGCGGATGCCGCCTTCGTGGATGCTGCCCTTGTTGCCACGCAGCCCGCCATTGGAATCGAACTCCGTGTTGGATGCGCCGCCGGGACCGCCGTTGTCGGACATGAAAACGACAAGGGTGTTGTCGGCAACGGAATCGGCTGAATTGCCATCGCCGTTTGGATCGTCCAGAGCGGCGAGGATGTTGCCGAAGTGCGCGTCGATGCGGGTGACCATGGCGGCCCACTGTTGGGCCTGCTCCGGGAGTGAGGAAAAATGGGGGTCGTTCTCATAAGCCTTGCTCCACTCGGGGAGTTTGGCGATTTCACCGAAGGGGGCGTGGGGAATCTGGACCGCGAGCAGACCGAAAAAGGGTTGGCCGGTAGCGCGGTAGTTCTTCGCCCCAGCGCGGACGAAGTCCAAAGCGGCGAAAGCGTAGGCATCGTCGCAATAGCCGGTGGCCGGGTAGTCGGGGTGGTTGTGATTGGCGGGGAAATTCGGATAAGCGGAATTACCGGCGTAGGCGGCCATGGAGTTGGGAATCAGTGTGATGCCACCGATGGCCCCCGCAGGGGCGGGAGCGCTCCAGAGCGTGGGTTGGAAGAAGGTATGCGCCCGAACATGGTGCAGTTCAGCGAGCACGAATTGGTAGCCGTGGCTGGTAGGAAGGGTCTGTAGGTTATCGATGACAGGGGCGGCCCGGTGCTTGGAACCGCCATAGCCCCACTTGCCCCAATATCCGGTGACGTAGCCGACGGCGGAGAGTGCGTCGCCGATGGTAACATCGTCGGCGCGCATCGCTTTCTTGGCGTTATCGGGGTCGTTGCGATCGGCAAAGGTGTGGCCCTGATGGAAACCCGACTGCTGAGAAGATCGCGCCGGCGAGCAGACCGTGCAGCCATAGGCACGGGTGAAGTTGACGCCTTCTGCGGCGAGTTTGTCGAGATTGGGCGTGAGGACGCTGGGCTGTTGTTTGAGCTTGCGAGCGGCTTGGCCGTTGGGACCGATGGAGCCCCAACCCATGTCATCGACGTAGAGGTAGAGAATGTTCGGCCGCGGGGCGGCTTTGGCGGCTAAGGGGACGGCGAAAACGGCGGCCAAGACGAGAAGGGCGAGAGGACGGTTCATGGGATATTCCTAGGCAAACATTCTGAGATAATGAAGACTTCGACCTTATCTACATTACCACACGGCCCAGCAGTAAGTAAGTGTGGTCGGATGGTTGCATCATGGTAACGTCCGATGGGCAAAGAAGCGACCGCTCTGTACGCGAAGGCCGACGGTGCCGCCGAGCGTCCGGAAACCATTTGGGAATTCGGTGCATCCGAGGAATTGGTCGGCGGACGAGTTCCCGGCACTACCCTACCACCCATGAGAAGCAGTGCCGTTTTTCGGTGGTTTTGCGGCACGTCTCCTCTCGGCCATGCGTTTTCTGAGACTGCTCCGGGTCGATGTGCCCCGTGCAGTTTGGCAAAATCGGTTCGCTGCGGAGGTGGGGGCGACCTGTGCATCTTGCGCATTTCGGGTTGCGCGCTTAGACGATGTGACCGACGCGCACTTCCAGGATCTGAGCAGACAACCTCATTGCCCCGCTTTCGGGAAGTGGTCGGCCTTTCGGACTTGTAGCGTTTCATCGCCTTGTGGCGCAACCATGGTCGATAAACGTGGTTGAACCTAGCCGCGGAGCGTGGGATCGCGTTGGCTGCTTGAGGATCTTTTTTGAGCAATCGTTGCCCGGGGGAAAGCGGCAACCAACCGTATCGTTCAACGCACCTACCGGCGCACGTTACGGAAGAAGCGAAAGGCACACGTGGTGATCAGACCCAAGGCAAGCAGGATCCAAGTGGCAGGCTCGGGAACGACCAGTGTCTGATCCACAGCCACGTCCGTGAACCGCTGGACTTGTCCGTTTGGCCAACGGATCACGATCTGATCAATCCGATCGGCCGCGCCTAGACCGAACTCGACCGGCAAATCGTTCGCTGATCCGCGCCCAGCACCACCTGTAACTTCCTGAACGTAGGTGTCAAGCGGCGTTGCTATTTCGATTAAGGCACCTACTGCGCTGGTATTACCCTGAGTGCCTTCCAGCACGAGTTTGATCCAGTGGTTGTCGTTGACGCTGTCATTGCGCCAGAATCGGTTTTCAAGCCCCTCGTCCGTGGTGTTGGAAACGGAGGCAACATCCGTGAAAGCCGGCACGGCGTCGCCGTTGTTTCGGTACAGTGCGTTCTCCTCGGAGTTGGAGCAATGTCGTCGCCGATGGCGTTGACGTATATGTCCAGCAGACCGTCACGGTCAAAATCCAGAAAGGTTATGCCGCGGCTGCTGCGTTCTAGTTGCGTTCCTGCAGTCGCCGCAACATCCGCGAAGACGTAGTTTCCACCGGGGCCGACCGGTCCATCGTTTCGATAGAGTACATCCGAGCCGGCCCCAAAGTTGACAACGTATAGATCCTTGTCGCCGTCGTTGTCCAAGTCGGCAAACGAAGTACCTACACCCCTTTCCGGGCGTCCACGATCCCTGGGGAAGGCCAATCAAGGCCTTCCCAGCTGAACTGGTCACCCAGGCGTACGAATCCGGATCGGTGAATCATGATTAGTGCCGGCTGTCGTTCGGCGACCTCTCGTTCGCGCATCCAACCCGCACTGATCAGTTCCATCTGTGTCGTGATGGGGAGGTCACGGAGGACTTTCGTGATGTCGTGTGTGTTGGTCAGACCGGCACGTCGTGTCTCTTCGTGATAGACGTGAGCACGTGAGACAGAGTCCATCAGTAACACGACGGGCTTGGGCTCCGAAAGATCGACACGCGCTGGTGGTGCGGCGGCCGAGCGTCTCACGGACACGTCGGAACTGCTGGGAATCACGGCTACTTGGCCCTCGACCAGCGTCACGCGCAGGGCGATCTTCTGGCCCTTCTTCAGGGTGAATGCGTCGGTTTCGACTTCGACTCCGTTTTGCACGACGACGAACTCGCGATTTTCGCCCGGCTTGATGTGGATGGTTTGCCCCTCGTTGTCCACGGTGATCGTGTCACCGGCAAAACGCACCGCCAAGTTGGGGTTTTCGATCTCGAACTTGATGGTCGTCTTGCCGAGTTGCACGTAGAACACGGTGGCGGCAAAGATCAGCAGACCAGCCAACGCCGTAGCGACCAGTGTCCCCGCTCGCCGCCACCGCGATCGAGAAGGCGCCGCGGATGGCTCGGCAAACGGCGCCAGCGCCGCGGCCACTTCCGCGGGTGTCTGGAACCGCTCGGCCGCGTCCTTTGCCAGCATCCGGCCGAGTACGGATTGCAGACCGCTGGGCAACTCGTCGCGCAATTCGCCAAGCGGCCGTGGCTGTTCTTCCAAGTGGGCTTTGACCTTCTCCAACACACTGCCATTGGGGAACGGGGGTTCGCCGCTTAGCAGGAAATGTAGCGAGCATCCCAGACTATAGATGTCCGAGCGGATGTCGGCCGTCCGGGCGTCACGAGCTTGTTCGGGGGAAATGTAGTCCGGTGTCCCCATCGTCGATCCGAATGACGTCAGCCGCGGCGAAGAGGCATCGGTCCGTTGCTCGCACTGCTGTTGGTTCGATACGTCCACGGCCGCTTCGCTGGTGAAGCTGGCCAAGCCAAAATCAAGGATCTTCACTTGTCCATCAGGTGTGACCATCAGGTTGTGTGGCTTGATGTCTCGATGGGCCATTTGCAGCTCGTGGGCCGCTTGGAGTCCCTCGGCCGCCTGCCGGATGTGCCGGCATGCTTCGGCTACGGGAAGTCGACCGCGCTGGCCGACCATTTCAGCCAGATCCGTCCCGTCGACGTATTCCATCACCAGGAAGTGCACGTCGCCTGCTTGTTCGGCGTCATGCGCCGTGACGATATTCGGATGGGAGAGCCGTGCAGCCGCCTGAACTTCGCGGCGGAATCGCTGGACGGCCTGAGGGTGTTTGACGAGTTCGTGCTTGATCAGCTTCAATGCGACCAAACGGTTCATCAGCCTGTGTTCGGCCTTGTAGACGTCGCCCATGCCGCCCGTACCCAATAGCTCGACAATCCGGTACCGAGGGTGGTCGGCCAACTCAGGCGGGAGGTCAGACTCCACTTCGCCGGGCTTAGCGGAGGCCGTAATCTTGCGGTTCCCGTCTACGGTTGCTTCCTTGTCCGGCTCCAACTGCACGGCGTCCGACCGCCGCACGAGGTCCACGAACGTGTCCGCCTGGAGATCGAACAGTGTCGCGGAGCACTCTTCGCACTCGGAGACATGGGTCTCGACGTGCATGGCATCCGCCGGATCGAGCTTGCCAAGCCCGAAAGCGACCAGTCTGCTGCGTTGGGGATGGGCTTCTTGGTTACCGCTCATGGAGATGACCTCCCGTTTGAGAATCAGCCACTGAAGCAGGCTCCTTCCCGACAGACTACCTTCGCTGCCGTCTAAAGGGAAAGTGCATGGTGGCCGAGTTCCTAACAGGAGATTTGAAAAAAAGTCACCGATCGGCAACGAGACCCTTGGATTCTCGCCGTAAAGCGTTGAGCACGCGGGACTTAGCCATATAGACGCCGCCAAGGGATACGCCCAATTCTGCCGCTACCACATCGGCCCGCAGACCATCGACGACCTGACGGTGAAAGGCCTGCCAAGTCTTCGGCTCAAACTGCCCTTGGACCGTGTCCATCAGGCGTTTCATCACGTACTCGTCGTGTTCTCGGTTCCACATCTGGCTAACGCCGCTGGCGTCTTCCGCCAACTCGTCGAGCTGCTTGAGAAAACCGGTCTTCCCGGTGGCTACTGGCCGATACTGCCGCGAACGCCAGAAGTCACGCAGTCGATGTACCAGAATGGTGCGCAGCCAACTGCGAAAAGCGCCCGTTCGACGGTTGTGCCTGAACTTGGGCAGATCGCGCACCAGGACCGTGAAGACTTCCTGAAGGAGATCCTCAGCGTCTGAATGCTGCACCTCATATCGTCTGAGCCACCGCTTCAGCAGCGGCGCATACAGCTCCACCAACCGATCCCACGACTCGGAGTCAGTTTGTTGACAAACACGATCCAGAAGGCTGAGCGAGGTTTCCTTCACGGTGCCGCCGGAAGCCTAAGTGGTACATCCTGGTCTGACCGAACATAAACGGGTCCCACGTTCATTACGCCACGGATTGTACCATACCGCCTCCCGGCTGAAAATCACGTGCAGCCGGGGCGATCGCGAATCCGTGTCCCGCCAAACGTTGGGAATTCGGTGCGTCCGAGGAATTGGCCGGCGGACGAGTTCCCGGCACTATCCGCCACCCATCAGAGGCAGTGCCGTTTTTCGGTGGTTTCTTGAGGCAAATCACGAAACGTATGCGTAAATGACGCAATCTCCTTCACCATGTCACTTGGAGCCTATCTGAGCTCTTGAAGGTCATCCAGCTTCTAGCTCTTGTCATAGAACTCACGTTGCGGACCATAGCAACGGAACGTGACTAAGAAACCCTCGCCAGGATTGGTTTGGAACCAGTTCGACTCTTTGCCCTTGGGTCCCTTGGGACTAAAGTACAAGTCGACGCTCCCGTCGTCATTCGTTTTGATTTATCTCTGCGACCCACCGAAGCTGACCTATTCTTCCGCTGCTTGTCGTGTGGCGATGGGTACATACCCTGCCTCCAAGCTTGGCGGCGGGGTTACCATCAAGGCCGGGTCAATATCCGCCAGTTTTCCAATCGTGGGTGGCGGCAAGTAGTCGCGTTCTTTTTTCCATTTCCGGTGGAGTTTTTCCACCCGCGCCTGCAGGCTCTCCCGCTCTTTGTCCGTCAAATCGGCGTTGAGTATTGCAGGCTGGTCGGCGAATCGATACCAGTAGTACGTCACCACGCTACCGTCCCCCGGATGCGCCTGGAAAGGTCCTGCCACGGGGCCAGGCTTCTTCCAGCAACTCTCCGCATCGTCAGGAGTGACGTAGGGCTGAGAGGGATCATCGTTGGGCCGACTGAAGCTAGCCTCGGCCAGTCCTGTTTCGACCGGAACGTCTTTGGGTTGTACCACAGCCCACTGGGCCCTTTCATTATCGTCTTTCACCAGACGATAGTATTCGGGGAGCGTCACCAGTGGGCCATCCTTGGTATCTTTTTTCGTAACCAGTTGATCGTTCCACCGGAACCCGTAGGTAATGGAATCAATCGCCACGGGAGTCGCAAAAGAACTCCAGGCAATACGCACCCTTTCTTCCCTGGAGGTTCGGGGCGTACTGATCCTCCAGGTTGCCCCCCCTCGTCCGGGAAAGCGATGCACAGCGGCCCCCTGGGGGTCGATGGTGCCGCTGGCCGGGGCCCCGCCTTCGAACCAGGCCTCCACGGCATCCCAGAGCGCCTTCTTGTTGTAGGCGGTAACGCGGTGAACGACCGCCGATTCGCCCTTCGGCCCTCGGGGGAACGAGGTGGGGGCTACCCGGGCGTAGACCTCCCCGTTTTCGTCAGTCGACTGGACGCTGGGGACATACTGGGTTTCCATCTGCAAAGCCCGATTGGGCCCGGAGGGACGGGTATCCAGAAACATTCCACCCAGGCTAGGGTCGTCCACCGTCGCGCGGGACCAGAAATAGGGGGTGAAGAAAGCAACCGGGCCTTTGAAGTTTCCCGTGTTCAGAAACAAGGTCCAAGAGTTGTTCCCAGTAGGAACGTCTTTCCCGGCGGTGGTGGATTTGGCCTTGGTGAGCGGAAGCGGAAGATACCCGTAGCCGAACAGTTCACCGCAGGTGCCCTGTTTCAGGTTCAGGCCGTCGGGGGGCCACAGCACCCAGGGACTCAGTTGTGCCACACCGTACTTGCCTCTCGGTCGATCCCAGTCCCTTCCTTTGCCGGCCCCGGGTCCGTTGGCCCATGCAACGAAATTCAGGGCCACGCCGCCCATAATGAACTTCGGCGTTTCGGTGGCAAACCGCGTGTCACGCCACCAGCCCAGGCCGCCCTCGATATCGGAATACAGTTTGCGGGTAGGACGACTGTCATACTGTGCGTGCATCCAGGTGCCGAACAGACCTGTTTGAAAACGATTCCCCGGATATTCTTCCAACAAAGGCCAGGCCGCTACATAGATGGAGAAACCGGCGTTATACGTCTCTGGAACTTTATCGTGAGGAACGAGCAGGTATCCGGCCATCTCTCCTTTCTGAATCTCATTGGGGGCGCCGATCAGGGGCGCCAAGGGCAAGACGAACACGAGGGCCACGCAGGAAGTGAACAATGCAACAAACCTTTTGGTCAACATAAGGGAACCTCCGCTAGCTGTTTTTCTTGGTTCATTTGGAGCGTCTAACACGGTGCGACCAGTATCAGACTGGCCAACGGTCCGCTCGCCGGACGCTGTTTCATTGGAAACGCCACTCTCATCCGCGGATTCATCGCAGCACCACCGATAGGAATTTCGCAGTCGTTCAAGCCCCGGCCCATGCCGGGGGGCCAATTCAAGCCACACGAGTTTGAGCTTAGCAGGGACCGCGATAATTGCGGGCGATTTCCCCGTCTTCTGAAAAGCTCCATCCGACGATTATACCAGCCGACCGGACACACGTCGAATTGGGTGACGACCGAGAGAATCGCGTGGGTTTTCTTTGGCTTCCACTCCTCAACCCCTAACGACGTGACGGCGACAAGCGGCATGAAGCCAAGGAGCGCGGCGACACAGGCCGCATGACGTCGCTGCATGAACTTCTGCATGATACCTACGCTGCGGGCGAGCGTGAAATCCGCGTTTTCTAGGGGTTTCGACGTCGGCTCAATTATTTGACGCCACGGGTACGGCCAAGTTGGCGTTGGGCTTCCAATTGGCCCCCACGGTCAATTCGTAGAAGTCGCCGGCGAAGCCGAATCCGCCAATCGGACTTCCGCCATACCGGCGTCCCAAGCCACCCACCCACAACTCGTCGGGAGACCAACCCACGACCCACCTCGCCGCTCACCACTCACCACCATCCCCAACCTTGCACGAATCGTTGCCGCCTGCCATAATCGCCGGGGGCAGAAACGAATGGTCCCATGCCAAGAGCAGAACCCACGCCACCGAACGACAACGCAACCGAGTTCGGCGAAATAGTGTACGTGGCCCGAGCCGATCGTGCCTCGAAGATGACCTTCCTGCTCGGCGGCGGATTCTGCCTCGGCACGGCCGTGCTGATATGGCCCGAGTTCTCCCAACGCTTCGGAAGCCTCACCGGTTGGGCGCTCACGCTCTGGTACAACCCTCTGTTCGCCGCCCCGGGCCTGATCGTAATCGTCGCCGCGGCCGCCGGAATCTGGTGGCTCCTTAGATTCCTTTACTACGTCCGCGTCCGCGTCGAGGTCCGCCGACACGGAATTCGCATCACCCCGGGCCGCAGCCGAGCCCGTTGGGACGAAGTGCACGAAATCTACTACGCCCGTCGCCGACTACGCACGGACACCGGCCGCGCGCCGGAGCGAAAGAGCATGCAATTGCGAACTCTCGGCGGCAAAAAAGTCAATCTGCCACACCGCTTCCAAGACATGGACCGATTGATCTCGATCGTTCGCAAACGCGTCGAACCCCCGCACCGTGCAATATCAGTAGGACACAAGGAACGATCGCAGCGATTGAGAAATCTCACCACGGGGCGAGGCATCCCTCGCCCCGTTTTTTTATGCGCTGTCCGGAAATTCCGTAGGTCAGGGCTTGCCGAAGTCCCGGACACCCTCAGTTTAGTCACGGGGCCGCTTCTGCTCGAGCAGCCACTCGTAGAGCTGCGGATTGTCGTAGGTCTCGGTCCAGGAGTCGTGGCCCGCGTCGGGGTAGACGGTGAACTTGACGTTGCCGCCGGCGGCCTTGATCGCGTCGACCATTTGTTGAGAACGAGAGATCGGCACGGTGCGGTCCTTGGCGCCGTGAAACACCCAGATGGGCAGATTCTTCAGCCGCCCGGCGTGGTCGGGATTTCCGCCGCCGCAGATCGGCACAATCGCGGCGAAGCGGTCCGGGTGCTCGGCCGCCAGCGACCAGGTCCCGTAGCCGCCCATGCTCAGCCCGGTCAGGTAGATCCGCCGCCGGTCGACCCGGTACTGCGAAGCCACATGATCGAGCAACCCGGCCAGGGCGTCGGGATTCCAGCCGAAGCGTCGACTTTGCGGCGAGACGACGATGAAGGGGAAGTCTTTCTTGGTTTCCACGATCTTCGGCGGGCCGTGGGCCTTGACCTTGCTGAGGTCATCGCCCGACTCCCCTCTTCCATGGAGAAACAAAACCATCGGCCACGACTTGTCCTCGTCCGCTGCATAGCCCCCGGGCAGGAACAGCAGGTAACTGAGTTCCATTTTGACCGTGACTTCGATCTCTTGCGGCTGTTGCTTGCCCGGTTGTTGGCACCAGGCCGGAACCGTCGCGCCGCCGAAGCAAGCAACCACCAGGACAACCGATACTGCCGTTGACCATCTCATAGTCCGTCTCCTCTGTGGTGGGTTTCAAGTGGAAGTACGTAGGTCAGGGCTTGCCCTGACGAACGGATGCAAATCTACGAGCAGATCTGTCAGGGCAAGCCCTGACCTACTTTCCGGCGAGGCAGACGAGCTTGCCGTCGACGGTGGTGAAGTAGAGCCGGCCTCCGGCGGCGGCCATGCCGTCCCACTGGGGGATGGACTTCAGATCGTATCGGGCCAGCTCGCTGCCGTCGGTGGCCGAGACGGCCATCAACACCGCGCCCAACTCGCCCTTCAGTGCGGCGTTCTGCCGGGCCAGCTTCGCCTTCGTTTCGCCGTCGCCGAAGGTCTGGTAGGCCTCTTCTTCGTCGACCACGTCGGGCGGGCCGGCGATGAACAGCGTTTTGTCGGCCAGCACCATCGCCCGAACCAGGATCGGCAGGTCGCCCGTCCAATCGTGCTCGACGAAGTATCCGCCGCGCGCGGACGACTTGACGGGCGTGAACTTCAGGGCGTCTCCCAGCCTGCCCTTGACCGACTTGGGGCCCTCGACGCGGCCATGGTTGCCGCTGCCGGAGGCGTCGGTGGCCTTGCCCTTCTCGAACGAGCAGGCCAATACCGGCTCGGCGTTCTCGGCGGCCGACGAACCCGGTTCGGCACAGTGCTTCGCGATCTCGGCGGCGGTGAGCGTGCCGTGGAAGACGCGCACTTCGTCGATCAGGCCGTTGAAGCCGTACGGACTCTTATAATCGCCCACCGCGCCTTGGTCGTCGGCGCCGATCTGAAGGGACTGAACCGGATCGGACGCGATCAGGGCCGCATCTTCCGTAGTTCCGGCCAGCTTGCCGCCGACGTAGATCTGAAGCTTCTTGTCGGGCGTGAGCACGCCGGCCAGATGGACCCAGTCGCCGACGACCCTTTTCTTAGCGGTGACCGAGAACAGCTCGTCGCCGGTACGCACGGCAAACTTCGGCCGCCCGCCTCGCAGCAACAAGGCGTAGCCTTGCGCCGGCCCGCCCCGGGCCACGATCACGCCGTTGGGGCCTTCCGCCTTCACCCAGGCCTCGACTGCCAGCGGCTTGCCGGCCGGGTTGAGGCTCTCGGTCTTCTCGAACCGGACCATGGAGCCCGCACTTCGTTGACCGGACTGGGGCTTAAACGGAAGCTCTGGCGGCTGCTTGCTGGCGGCAAACAGGTGATACTCCATCGGCGTGGTCCAGCGGTAGAACTGCGGTTTGCGGCCGAAACCGTAGACCGACTCGTCGTCGCAGACCATGATCCGCCCGGCGGGCGTGTACTTGCCGGCCTGATAGTAGCCGGCATGTCCGCCGGCGAAGCTACGGCCGAAGACCCAATAGGTGCGATGCCACCAGGAGCCGTCGAGGAAGCCGGAGGGGCAGAACAAATGGGCCGTCTCGCCCCGCTGCACCGAACCTTGTCCGGCCGGATCGCCCGAGTGGGGACCCAGTTCCTGCCGGTTGCCTTGAAGATCGAACACCTGCGACTTCATGTAAACGTGCTTGCCGTCGCTGGAGAGGATGTCGTTGAGTCCGACCGGCATGTTGAGCACCTGCACTCGCGTTTGAAGGTCGTCGCCGGTCGCCGGGTCGCGGCCGTCGAGGATCGTCTCGGAGATCTTCCGGCCGGATTTCGGATCCAGCCGCAGGAGCCTCAAGCCTCCGTCGAGGAAGACGGACCGTCCGGCCACGCAATACAGCACGCCGTCTTGCACCAACACGCTGCCATGCACCGGCCAGACCGATTCGACCTGCTCGAAGGCCGGCAGCCGCCGGTCAATCGGCGCGGCGCGAAATCGCCAGGCCAGTTCGCCGTCGCTGGCCCTCAGGCAATAGACCCAGCCGTCGGCCGATCCGAACAGCACGCGGCCTTGGTAAATCGTGGGCGGCGAGTCGACCCGGCCGCCGGCCGTGTAGCTCCAGACCGGCTCGCCGGTGTCGGCGCGGCGGGCGAGCACCTGGTGGGTGTCGACCGAGGTGAGAAACACCTTGCCGCCGGCGATCACCGGACTGCTGAGCCGGCCGCCCAGTTCGGTCTCCCAGGCGGGCTTCAAGTCGGTGGAGCATTTCGTGGCGGTAAAGCCGCTGCGAGAAGCATCTCCCCGATAAGTCGGCCAGTCGTCGGCGTCGCTGACTCCTGACCCCTGACTCCTGACCCCTGCATAGGCCGGTCCTTGCTGAAGCCGGCCCTCGTCGGAGACCTTGCCGGGGCTGGGCCGTGTGGGCGCGGTCGGCGCCAGGGCGTTGAATCCGAAGAGTTTCGTCTCGGGATAGCAAGCGCACGGGTGCTGTGGGGCGTAGATCAGTCCGTTGCAGGGCATGATGCCGTAGGAACACGCGCCGCGGACCCAATGGTGAATCATCCAGCTCTCTTCGGCGATGTCGACGAACTCGACGCCGGTTCGCGACATCAGCAGGTATTTGTCGGTGGCCTTGCCGCGATAGCAGCGATGGTGGAACCAATAGGTATCGACGTCGGGGGCGAACTCCTTTTTGACCTCGCCGGTACGGGGGTCGTGGCCGGTGAAGATCCCCGAGAGACCGCCGCTGGTCGTGGCCCCGGACCACACCAGGCCTCCGGCCACCAACAGGTCTTCCGGCGATTGGTAACCGGTCGGGCCGTGCGGGGCATTCCAGAGGGTCTTGCCGGTTTCGGCCGACAGGGCGGTCATGGTGTCGTCGCCGCCGCGGTGCGGGATGTATTTCTCGCCGCCGGCGAACAGCACCACGTCTTCGTAAACGACCAGCGTCGGCGCATAGGGAGAAAGGATACGCCGGCAGCGCGGGATCGGAGCCGAAGCCCAAAGCGGCTCGCCGCCGGTGCGATCCAAGGTAACCACCTTGTCGCCGTCGTGGAAGTAGACCCGCTTGGCATCGACGGCCAGCGTCAGCGGCACGGTCACGCTCCGCCTCTTCCACAAGATCTCGCCCGAGTTGGCGTTGACGGCGACCACCCAGGTCGGCTCCTCGCTCCATGGCTGCCCGGTGCCCTGGCTTTTGATCTGGCCGATGTTTTCATAGGGGGCCCGGGGCTGGAAGCGCTTGACCGGATTGTCGTTGACGACCAGGAACAGCACGCCGCCGTCGACGATCACCTCTTCGGTCGCCTGCGTGCCCTGGTAGGTCCGGATGGTCTTGCCGGTGGCCGCGTCCAGCGCGCTGACCGGGGCGTCGATGCCGAGCGTGGCGTAGAGCACGTCGCCGATGGCAACGATCCGCCGCGGCAGGTGGGCCGGCCCGCTTTTCAACGGCCAGAGGTGCGTGTGCCATTTGGGGATCGGCCGCTTCCAGAGGACCGTGCCGTTGAAGGCGTCCCGGGCGATCAGCACCCTCTCGGGCGGCAGTTCGATGGCCACCCGGGAGCCCTCGTCGAAGATGTAAAACAGGCGTCCGTTGGCCGAGACCAGGGCGTTGACGCTGGTCATGTGGTCGTGCATCCGCGACCAGCGAGGGCCGCCCTGCCACTGCAAGTGCCGCGGCGGCCCGACCACCGAATCATGGGCCACCGCGTTGTTGCTCGGATCGTGCATGTAGTGCGTCCACTCGTCGATCTCATCGGGACGCGGCTTGACGGATTTCGTCCACTTGCCGCCTTGCTTGACGTAGGCCACACCGCCCGGGCAGAGTACGCGGATCACTTCCTTCATGCCGATGCCGAGCTTGTCCGGGTCCTCGGCCACGACCAGGTTGACGAGATTGTCGACGTAAGGGAGCTGCTTCGCCGCGATCCGGTCGACCGACACGCTGGTGCCGTAAAGCCCCACCGACTGGATATACGCCCGCGCCTTATCGACGTTCGTCGGGTCGGCATCCAGGCCGTGTACCATGAAACTGCGGTTTGCCCGAAGGGCCGCTGTGAGTCTCCCGTCGCCGCAGCCGAGGTGTACGATCAGTCCGCCTTGGACTGCGGTGGCCTCGAGAATCCGGCCGGCCTGCTGCTGGGGCGAATCGGGCCGCGGGTCGGCGGCCCGTGCGGACGTGCCTGCGGCCGGCACCAGCACTACCAAGAAAAGCACCATGGCCGTGCAAATCCGGCCTGCGATTGTCAACGCGGTCATCGAATCGTCCTCCATTTCACAGTGTGAACTACTTCAACTCGTCGAGAATCCTCTTGATCAGGTTCGGGACGTAATTCTTGCCTCTGCCGGCAGCGGAAGCGTGCTGTTTGGGAAGCGCCTTGATCGCCTCGACCGCACTTTTCGCTCTGTCGTCCATGGCATCCAGCGCGTTGAGCGCCAACATGGCGACATAGGCCCCGCTGCGGTCCAAGGCCGCCGACTCCAGCAGTACCGGCAGGACCTTGGCGACGTCCTCATCGCTGCCGTAGCGTCCCAGGGCCTCGGCGGCGATCACGCGGACGTAGGGCGAGGAATCTTCCAGCGCCATGCGAAGCGGGCCCTTGGCGGCCGCCACCCCGTCGGCGCCTCGCATCAGCATACCCATCGCGGCCCAATAGCGGACCGCGCTGTCTTGATCGCCAAACGCGGCCAGCAATTCCGGCACGTCGTCCTGCTTAAGCGAAGCGGCCAGTTCGGCGGCGGCCATGATTTTTTCCATCGGATACTTGGCTTCGTCGTGGCCCATCTCGTAGGGCGTGGAGCCTTCCGAACGGGCGTGGATCTCGCCCTCGGGCAGGAAACCGACGTCGCGAATCCGCTTGGCCAGTTCTTGCTGGGCCCGGCGGAGCCGCTTTAGCACCTCCTGATGCTGGGGCGAATCGGCCAGGTTGTTTACTTCGTCGGGATCGTTTTGCAGGTCGTAGAGTTCCTCGGCCGGCTTGGTCTCCCAGAAGAACGTCTTCGGCGGGGCCAGCTTGCCTTGGTCGTAAAGGTCCTTCCAAACCCGGGTGGTCGGGGTCTGGAACATGTAGGCGATAAATTGGCCGTAGATCTTGTGCGGCATGTAGTTGCGGATGTAGAGGTAGCGCTTGTCCCGCACCACGCGGACCATGTCGTAGCGTTCGTCCATCCGCCCGCGGAAGCCGTAGCCGTACGGTTGCTCGGGCGCTTCGTACTTGCCCAGGAAGGCGTGGCCCTGCATGTGGGCCGGCGGACGGATGCCGGCCAGGCTGAGCACGGTGGGAGCCAGGTCGATAAAGCCCACCAGCCGGTCGGACTTTCCGCCGGGCTCGTAGTCCTTGGGCGCCAGGTGCTTGAACTTCTCGGGGACGGAAACGATCATCGGCACCTGTAGCCCGGAGTTGTAGGGCCACCGCTTGCTCCGCGGCATGCCCGAGCCGTGATCGCCGTAGTAGAAGATGATCGTGTCGTCCGCCAGGCCGTCCCGGCGAAGCTCCTCGAGCAGGCGTCCCACCTGGGCGTCCATTTCGGTGATCTTGTCGTAATACTGGGCCCAATCGAGGCGGACTTCCGGGGTATCCGGATGGTAGGCGGGCACGCGGACCTTGGCCGGGTCGTGTACGGGGGTATGGGGGCGTCGGCGAATCTGGCTCTCGTGGCTGGTGGTGAAGTTGAAGATGGCGAAAAACGGCTGCCCCGGCTGGCGGTTCCGCCAGTGACCCCGCCGGCTGGATTCGTCCCACACGCCGGGCGGCTTCTGAAGGTTGTAGTCCTCTTTGCTGTTGTTGGTGCAATAGTACCCGGATTGGCGAAGGTATTGCGGATACATCTTGAACCTGGCCGGAAGCCGCGTCATGCTGCGCATGTGCTCCGAGCCGGTGCTGGGGGGATAGACGCCGGAAATGATCGTGGTGCGGGCCGGGGCACAAACCGGCGCGGTCGACCAGGCGTTCAGATAGATCATGCCCTCGGCGGCGATGCGGTCGATGTTCGGCGTATCGGCGAACCGGTCGCCGTAGGCGCCGAGATGCGGACCGTTGTCTTCGCTGGTGATCCAGAGAATGTTGGGCTGCGGCCCAGCTTCTGCCCAAGCCAGACCGGAAAACGAAACGGCTAGACACCATGCCAGGATCGACGTTCTCATCTGCTATCTCCCATGTCCTGCTGAAACGGAGGTTCTCCCCTGAAGTCCCACGTGCGGCGCCGCTTAAGAACTCAAACTGCAAGTGCGGGAGCCCGAAAATGGGGACTGGCTCCGTCGAGGTCCGGTTCTTCAGTGTGTTCTCACGTTGCCGACGGTGCCTGTCCCCTTTTTCGGGCGGCGACACCGGGCCCCGTGGAAAAAGGGGACAGGCACCGAGCCGGCAACGTTTTTCCGCGGGTTTGACGCCTATTGGGGCTCGGAGCCAGTCCCCGTTTTCCACTCACCGCTTACAGTTTGAGTTAAGAGCAACGGCGTTATTCTAGCGGGGGCACACGGCCGCTGCAAGTTCCCGTGGTCCGGACAACACACGGCGGGAAATTACACCGCGTGGCCGCGGCGGCTAAACGGTTTTCTTCATTCCCTTTTTCGATACACCCCCAGTTTGCCCCGGCATGGCGAGAACTCCTCGGTCCCCATCGGCAGCGACTCGTGCTTGCCGATCACCAACACACCGTTTGGCGCCATGCGGCCGGCGATCCGTCGGAGCGTCTCGCGCTGCAGGTCCTCGTCGAAGTACGTGAATACGAGATTGCGGCAAGAGACCAGATGCAGCGGTCCGGCGGGCGGCTCGTCACGGACGTCGTGCCGGCGAAACTCGATTGCGGCGGCCGACTCGGCCCGCAGCACGTACTGATCTCCGCAACGCGTGAACGCCGTATCCAGCCAGTCGCGCGGAACCTCGTTGAGACTGCTGCGGCGATACGAAGCCTGGCGTGCCCGCTGGAGCAGGTGTTCGTCTACGTCGGTGGCCAACAGCCGTAGCCGCAGTTGCGGAAAACGGGGCGCCACGTGGCGGCTGCACAGGATCGCCCAGGTGTACGCCTCTTCGCCCGACGCACAGCCGGCACACCACAGACGCAGTTCGTTCTCACCACGGTCGATCGCCGCTTGGGCCAACTCGGGGAGGATCTCGTCGCCGAGATACTCGAACACGCGGTGATCGCGATAGAATCGGGAGATCGAGATCCGGCAGAAGCCGTCCAGCACCGGCCACTCGGCCGGATGGGACGTCAGGTACGCGCGGTACTGGGAGAGTTCCCACAGGCCGAGCTGGCGGATGCGGCCCTTGATCCGCTTATGGACCTGCCGCCGCACCTTGCGGAACCCGGGCCAGCGGAGCCGAAGCTGCGGCAAGGCCCATTGCAGGAATTCGACCCATTGTTGATCGGTGGTCAACGGTCTGCGCCGCCCCCCTTTTTTTCACTATCGCCAGGTTGATAAGCTCATTGTACTCGCCCACGGCGGTATGGCAACGGATGCGGTTGCTCGGCGTTTCCCTCAGCAGAAATCCCGCGATTGCGAGGCCATCTCGCTGAAGCGGCCGGAAAGGTCTTCCAGTTTCGTGGTCAATACGTGAATTACCCGCCCCTGGCGCTGTAGCTTGCCTTCGGCCAATAGCAACGTCGCCCCCAGGGCCGCCTGGCGGTAACGCTTCCAGACGCCGGGGCGGATGATCAGGTTGGCCGTGCCGGTCTCGTCCTCCAGGGTGACAAACGTGATCCCCTTGGCCGTGCCGGGCCGCTGGCGGACCAGCACGATCCCCGCCACGCGGACCGGCTTGGCGTCGGGCCGGCTCTTCAACGCGGCGGCGGGCACCACGTTCAATGCTTCCAGGGCCGATCGCAAGAACTCCAGCGGATGGCCCCTAAGCGACAGACCGGTAGTCCGGTAGTCGGCCAGCACTTCTTCCGCCGGAGACATTTTGGGGAGACTACGCTGGTGCGTTTCACGCACCCTACGTGTGTCGAACAAAGGCAGTTGCTTTTGGTCCTGGTCTAATGCGTGCCAGAGCGCCTGGCGGCGGTTCAGGTCCAAGCAGCCGAACGCCCCCGCCTTGGCCAGCCGGGAAAGCACCGCACGGCTGAAGCCGGTCCGCCGGGCGAAGTCGTCCAGCGAGCGAAACGGCCCGTCGCCCCGGGCCCGTTCGATTTGCTCCGCATGGGCCGACGCCAGGCCATGGAGCATGTTCAGTCCCAAGCGCAAGGCAGCCGCTGGCGGCTTCGCAATCGGCGCCGCCCCCACGGGATGCAACCCGTGGGCGTTTCCGCCGGCGGATTGCAGCGTGCAGTCGTGATCGCTGTAATTCACGTCGGCCGGCCGCACCTCGACGCCGTGATCGCGGACGTCGCGAACCAATTGGGCGGGGGCGTAAAAACCCATCGGCTGGCTGTTCAGCAACGCACAAGTAAACGCCGCCGGATAGTGGTGCTTCAGCCAGGCCGAAACGTAAACCAACAAGGCAAAACTGGCGGCGTGCGACTCGGGAAATCCGTAATCGCCGAAGCCGCGGATCTGGTTGAACACGGCCTCGGCGTACTGCTGCGAAAACCCCTTGGCCCGCATGCCCTCGAGCAACTTCTTGCGGAATTGGTCGATCACCCCCGGCCGCCGCCACGCCCCCATGGCACGGCGTAGCTGATCGGCCTCGCCGGGCGTGAATCCGGCGGCCACCACCGCCAACCGCATCGCCTGCTCCTGAAACAGCGGGATGCCGAGCGTCTTGTGAAGCACCCGGCGGATCGCCTCGCTGGGATAGCTGACCGGCTCCTCGCCGTTGCGCCGCCGCAGATACGGATGGACCATGTTGCCCTGGATCGGTCCCGGCCGGACGATGGCCACCTCGATCACCAGGTCGTAGAAACATCGCGGCCGCAGCCGGGGAAGCATGCTCATCTGGGCCCGGCTTTCGATCTGGAATACGCCCATCGTATCGGCACGGCAGATCATGTCGTAGACGTCTCGGTCGCCCTGCGGGACGTTGGCCAGCGTCAGCTCTCTGCCGTCATGCCGCCGCACAAGCTCAAAACAGCGGCGGATGGCCGAGAGCATCCCCAAGGCCAGACAGTCGACCTTCAGGATCCCCAACTCGTCCAGGTCGTCCTTGTTGAATTGGATAACGGTCCGCTCGGGCATGGCCGCGTTCTCGATGGGCACCAACTCGCACAGCAGACCGCGGGTCATCACCATGCCGCCGGTGTGTTGCGAAAGGTGCCGCGGGAAGCCGATCAACTGGCCGACCAGCTCGACCAGTTGCCGGCCCGTTCGGCTCTGGGGATCGATGCCCGCCTCGCGACAACGCTGGTCCAGCTCGGGCTCGTGGTGGAAATGCTCGATTCGCTTGGCCACCGCGTCGAGGCGGTCCAAGGAAAGCCCCAACGCCTTGCCCACGTCGCGGACCGCCGAACGGGGACGATAGGTGATTACCTCGGCGGTCATCCCCGCCCGGTCGCGGCCGTATTTTTCGTAAAGATACTGCAACACCTCCTCGCGCCGCTGGTGCTCGAAATCGACATCGATGTCGGGCGCCTCGTTCCGCTCGCGGCTGATGAACCGCTCAAACAGCACGTCCATCCGCCCAGGGTCGACCGAGGTGATGCCCAGGCAGTAGCACACCGCCGAGTTGGCCGCCGAGCCGCGGCCCTGGCACAGAATCCCCCGACCCCGGGCGAAGCGGACCAGGTCCCAAACGGTCAGGAAATAGGCCTCGTAGTGCAGCTCCTCGATGAGTCGCAGTTCGTGCTCCACCAGGTGCCGCACCTTGTCGGGAACGCCGCGGGGATAGCGTTCTCGCGCCCCGGCCCAGCTCAGCCGCGTGAGATGTTCGATCGGCGTCAGACCCGGCGGGGCCAGCTCCTCGGGGTATTCGTAACGCAACTCGTCCAGCGAAAACGTACACCGCCCGGCGATCTCCACGGTGCGGCGGACCGCCTCGGGCGCCTCGGCGAACAAGGTGTTCATCACCTCGGCCGATTTCAAGTATCGCTGGGCGTTGGGGAAGAGATGTTCGCCCGCCGCGGACACCGTGGTGCCGTGGCGGATGGCCGTCAATACGTCGCACAACGCCCGCCGCTGGGGCACGTGATAATGCACGCCGCCGGCGGCCGCCAGCGGAAGACGAACACGCCTGGCAAGGTGGATCAGCCGCTGAAGCCGGCGGCGGTCGTCGGGGCCATGGTGCAGCTCGGCCAGCAGGTAGCAACGATCGCCGAAGGCGTCGCGGTATTGGTGTAGATGGGAAGTGGAAGTGGATAGTGGGTAGTGGATAGTGGGTAGTGGATAGTGAGAAGTAGAGTTAGCCGCTTGCGGCTTCGCAGAATCATGTTGATGCAGGGGCCGCTCCGCGAAAACTGATGAATCTGCAATTTTCAATTTGCAATTTTCAATTTGCAATTCCCCTGCGAAGCCGCAAGCGGCGATCAGCCCTTCGGCGTGTTCGGCCACGTCGTCAAAAGAAAGCCGGCACGCGCCTTTTTCGGCCCGTCGTCGTCCTCGGGTGATCAAACGTGCCAACCGTCCGTAGGCGGCCCGATCGGTCGCCAGCAGCACCACCGGCGGGGCGTCGTGGGGGGTGATTTCGGCGCCGATCAGCAGTTTCAATCCCAGATCCTTGGCCGCTCCATGGGCCCGAACCACGCCGGCCAGGCTGTTGCGATCGGTAACGGCCAAGGCCACATATTCCAACTCGGCCGCCCGGCGAACCAACTCGTCCGGATGCGAGGCCCCTTCGAGGAAGGAGAAGTTCGTTTTGGCGTGGAGTTCGGCGTAGGGCATGGCGATTTGCCCGCCTTGTTATACGTCTTGCCGGGCTGGGCGAGAAAGGACCTTTCTGCCGCTTAGATAACACACTCTACCACTCCAGTGAAAGAAAACTCAGAAAGGAACACAAATGGCTTCGAGCTCGGGCGATCGGGATCGGTTCAATCTCCTCTTCCCGCTCATGGACCAAGAGGTTACGGTATTCGCGCACATCATGTGCGTTCTGGATCCGGTCATGTGGAACTTTGCGCCTTGCTCCGACGCCACTAAGCAAATCGCGTGTCCGCAATGGAGAGTCTTTCCCTCTTGAGGCCAGCCAAAACATCCGCAGGCTTGTCTCAAACTCCGCGAAAAGTCGTATGATGTACGTTCCTTCCAACCGATCAGATGCTACGTGGAGGTCTTTAACTCGGAAGTTGCCTTTCAAGGCAGTGGGGTCTTGACGCACCACGTCTAACAGACGATCGGTCGCAAACCGCGTAGCGGTATGTTCTCGCTCGACGGCCTTCACGCGATTCATCCACTGAACTCTGTTAGACGGCATTCTTTCGCATTTCTTCGAGAACTTCTCGCAGGACTTGGTCCGTCAGCGGCCTGGCCTCAGCGTCACGAATGTCTCCAACGGTCTCGGCTTCCGGAAACATGTAACGCACGTGCCATCCGTCATCGTATAGATAGAGACTTGCAATGTCGTCGTATGCCGGCATTAGATAAAGGTCCACGACTCCGTCTGCACCAGGAGCAGATCTCGCAATCGGTTCGAGTAGAATACGCGTTGCTTCTTCCTGCAGCAGCAATGCCGGTGCTTTGTACTTGCCAATCTGGGAGTCTTCCAACGTTACCTCGATCTGCCGTGTCGACCAGCCCATTGTCTCAGCCCAACCCTGGACGGTTTGTATGAGCTGCAAAAGACGGTCCAACCATTCATCTCGTAACTGGCCACGGTTCGGAATATCAGACATGGCATATCCTCGCAATCATGTGTTTTGCAGAAATCATTGTGCTGACGGATCATTACTCGTCGGGTGTGTGACGCTGCCGGACTTCCGGCCATGGCTCGGGGGTGACGACTCCGGCGTCAAGCTCCGCGGATCGACGTTCTATCTCGGCCAGCCAATCGTCCGAAAGTGAAGGAGGTTGGTCCTCAGGAACGGACGCTGCCAGTTCGTCGATCAGACGAAGTCGATCGGCAACCGAGAGCTCCGCGGCGGCGGAAAACACAGCTTCATACTCGGCCATCAACGGGTACCTCCTCCTTCAATTCTACCGGTCCAGACAATGGGATTATACAGTCTGCACATGATTCAATCAAACATCCCGTGTAAAAACCACCGCCCGTCGCGCAGCCGGCGGAAGAGCCAGAAGCGGCGGCCGGTAGTGGTCTCGATGCGGTAATAGTCGCGGCCCACCGTGCGGCCGCGCCACCAGCCGGTTTCGATCCGCTCCGGACCCCAAGTGTAGGCGATCTGGTGTTGCCGGCCGCCGAAGTGGAACCGAAGACTGTGGGAGTCGCCTCCGTCGGCGATGGAACCACCAATGACCGTCATCGCCGACGGAGTCGCCTCCCACAATCCGGCCAGCGCCACCGGCCGCGGCAGCAGCCGCAACGGACGCGGCGGCAAGTCGACCGGGGCCTTCTTCCGCAGGCGGCGACGACGTGAATCGCCCACCAGCGGGTCGTAAAGCCATGCCAACTCGGGCTGGGCGTCGGATACCAGCCGCGGGCGCACCACCGACCGGCGGCCCAACCGGCTGCTGAGCCGATCGACTAAAGCGGCCAGGTACCGCGAAGCCAGATGCCGCGAAGATGGCCCCGACGAACCGTGGCCATGGCCAAACAACTCCTGCTGGCGACGGACCAAGGGGGCGGTGGCGGTCGCGGCGACGTGGATCGCCGAGACGGGCGCCGCCATCCGCAGCCGTTCCAACTGCATTTGGGCCAACTGAAACAAATGTCCGGCCGAAGCGGTCGGCTCGAACACTCCCACCGAAATCTGCACCGGATCTTCCGGCCGGCACTCCAGCCGGCACTCCAACTGCATCACCCCGCGGCCCCGCTGGACCAGCATGGCGGCTACCCGGGTGATCAACTGTTGCAAGGCCGCCTCGATCGTCTCGCGGCGGGCGGTGGGAGATTCCGGCGACCAGTCGGCCTGCAAATCGGGCGGCGGTCGATGGGCCGGCACCGGCTCGGCCAGCCGGCCAAGCGCCTGGTCCCATCGCTCGAGCAACTGCGGTCCGAACCGCGACGGAAGTTCTTCGCGAGGCAACGCCTCCAACTGGCCGATCCGATCGACGCCCAGTTGCCGTAACCATGCGACCACTTGCTCCGGCAGCCGCAAGGCCGCCACCGGCAGCGGACGCAGGGCGGCGAGGGCTTCGCCGGGGGGAACCAGGGTGAATGATGAATTGTGAATGATGAATGATGAATCTTGAATGTCGAGTGATGAATGAAAATGTGTCACCGCCCAGGCGGCGCCGAGCGTGTCGGCAATCGCTACACGGACCGTCAACCCGCGGTGGGTGAAGTCGCCGACGACCTTTTCGGCCAGTGCGGCTTCGCCGCCGAACAGATGGGCCAGGCCGGTGACGTCCAGCAGGAGGCTCTCCGGGGCGGCGGACTCTTCCACGGCGACCCTCGGGCTGAAACGGCCGCATCGCGAGGCCAAGGCTTCCAACGCCTCGCGATCGGCCAGTTGTGCTTCAAGCTCCGGCCGCGTGCCGATAAGCCGCTGGACCGGCCAGTCGGGCAGCCAGATGCATAGTGTGCGTTTCATCGTCGATCTCTATCTCCACACTACGGCCGCCGGGGCCATGGTGACAGCGAAGCAGATGGATCCTCAGCCGCCGGTTACGAG
>SDBV01002572.1_pt1 | contig 27063 bp, 42 predicted proteins | sample 2277081 | NCBI WGS metagenome assembly SDBV01 (sample SAMN10402039, study PRJNA504765) | marine sediment metagenome | isolation source: marine sediment core GS10_PC15, 223 cmbsf | place: Arctic Ocean: Southern Knipovich Ridge | collected 2010 | reverse complement strand
TGTACTTGAGCTTGTTGAACTACTTGTACTTGAGCTAGTTGAGCTACTTGTTGAGCTACTTGTGCTACTTGATGTACTTGAGCTTGTTGAACTAGAGCTACTTGATGTACTTGAGCTTGTTGAGCTACTTGTACTTGAGCTTGTTGAGCTACTTGTACTTGAGCTAGTTGAACTAGAACTTGAGCTTGTTGAACTTGATGTACTTGAGCTTGTTGAGCTAGAGCTTGAGCTTGTTGAACTTGATGTACTTGAGCTTGTTGAGCTACTTGTACTTGAGCTTGTACTAGATGAAGTGCTAGATACAGATGAAAACCAATTTGCGTTTCCAAATGCAACCTTTCTTACATTCTTTATATCTACCCAATGTATTTTCAGATTATCTGAATTACCATTAGATATGTATAGTGGTACTAACGATGGTGATGGTAAAGTAGCAAAATGTGTTGCTACTTTAAGTTTATCAGCATCCTTACCTATCCAAAATTCTACTCTGTCTATTCTCCATCTGATCTCAAACGATGTCGGAGTGTTTGTCCATGCGTCTAACCACGTTATTGTAGTTTGCTCAGGTGTATTACTGTCTCCAGTATAACTTCTAGTGAATAATTGATTACCACTTATATAAAAATAAGCAGCATCTCTATTACCCCTAGCTCTTGAATATAACCCGATTACGCGCTCGTCTCCTGCTGTAGGAGCTGTAGGTACAGTAAGTCTAAAATCGAAATTACCATACATGTAAAACCCCTGTGTATTTACTCTTGCATTATTAATGTCAATTACTCCGTTTGTGGCAGTTGCACTACCAGCCCCGGCGTATACTGTCCAAAAATCATCAGCATAACCAAATACGAATGGATCATAGAAAAATGTATATTGTTCGTCTACGTTTATTGAGTGTCCCATATAATTAAGACTGTTTCACGCACATAAAAATTAATTAAAGTTATATGTGTGTTCAAGTCTGTTAATTATTTTGAAGCGTCTTCTTCTTCAGATTTCTCATTAGAATCAACTACTTCAGATGTTTTATTAATTTTTTCAACTACCTCTGGTTTATCTACACTATCACTAATTGCTACAGGTATTGCGTCAACTGTTGCTGATACTTTTGGTTCTTCTTTAACGGCTTCACCGCTTTCAGAGTCTCCTAAAGGTTCACTAGTAGTTTTTACTACCGTAGCTTCTGATGATGCTTCTTCCTTATCCCCTACTAATACTTCTGCTTTGTCAGCTTTTTGCTTGTCAGCCAATCCTTTTACTATTTCCATAGCTAGTGCTGGAGCCATCTCTACTGCAAGCTTTGTTGCTGCTGCTTGAATAGCTTTTTGTATTGCAGGTGAAAGTTTAGCGTTTCCTCCACCAATTGTCTTTCCTACATTACCGTGTTTTACTTCGGATATAATGTGTTGAGGTTCAGAACTTCCTTCTTCCCAATCTTTATTTTCTTCTGCTATTACAAAACTAGTTCCATAGCCTTTATGCTTTTTCATTAATTCGATTGCTTCTTCGCTCTCTACTTTAGCGACATTACTTTCAAACTTTACATATAGTCCTGGTACCAGTGGTATTCCTAAATGTTTATTTTCTGAAACACCTTGTCTTAAAACTAAAAGATAGTTACTGTTTTTTGATACAAACTTCATATTTTTTTTGTTTAATTCATAATTTATTAAGTAGAGAGGGAGTCTCTACGACTCCCTCTCTGAGTGTCTATTCTTCTACTTATTCGCGAATGTACATTACATTCATGAAGTTACCAGCGTCATCAGTAATTGATGTAGTGTCTAGCAATCTTACGATTAAGTCATTCCCTGTTCCTGCTGAGATCATTCCTCTTCCTGATGCCCAGTTCACTGTTGTGTCTGCGCCTGAAGTTCCTGATACTCTTCTAAGGATTTGATTTTCTGTCTTTGAAACTGAATCCCATTCATGTATTTGAAATGCGTTAGCTTCTGTTCCATTATGAACAATGTCGTAATGAACTTCTTGTACGTGAACTCTGTGACCTGCTGATGGCTTTACTACGCCAACTCCTCTGTCCCATGCACATCTAAATGTGATTGTGTCAGTAGCTGATGTATCTATTAATGCATCGTAGTAACTTACTCCGTCTACGAATGCTGCTGTAATAGCTCCATTAACTAATATACTTACTGAAGCGTCTGCACGTAAAGCATCTAGTACTTCACACTGCCAATTAGCAGCTGCGTTAACTGTGTCTCTTACTGCACCTAAAGTAGTGTCAGTTCCGAATGTTGATGTTGTTGTACCATCAGCGTCAATTAGAACTAAGTCTGTACCTGTTACAACTGTTACTGATGTAATAGCTGCGCTACCGGTATGTCTAATTCTAAGAGCTACTGGAGTGTCGTCAACAACGCTACCTACTTTAAACTGTCTGTTATAGAAGTTTAGTTCGGCTTGGTTTAATGATTGTCCCATATGTCTTTTTCTATTATTTTATTAAATGATCCTTTAACCCCGGATCTCTCGGACTAGATCTCTATGGAGGAGAAATGCTTCGCAATGAATACATAACCCCTCCAATCGTATCTAGTAAGTAGCATTTTACTGACGGCTACCTATAACGTCATTCTTTCTATTTGTTGGGTTGTGTTTAAGCTTCTACGCCTTTAATTAGCGCGCACTTTTGAGCTTGTTCACGTTTTAGACCAGCTTCTGTTAGATACTGATCGATTTCTCCGTCAACATCATTTGCTTGAACATTAAGTTGTAGTTTTGTATCTCTATTTCTATATGATACATACTTATAACTTGTTAGATCAAGTAAGAATCCGTATCCTGCTAGGTCTTGAACAAGTAATGGGTTCTGTACGATATTAATATCACCGAAAGGTGTTACCCATTCGCTTACTTTAACTCCGTAAGTTGCATCTTTGTTCTTAGTTACTAACTGACCACGAGAAATTTCACTTACTGCTTGAAGGATTAAACTTCCTGCAAAAAGAGTTTTCTTGCTGTCTCCATAAGTAAATGCTTCTCTTAAGAAGGTATTAAAATCTGGAGCTGTTAGTGAACCATTTTGGTCTTGAATGTAACCATTGTTGCTTTCAAGATGTTCTAAGATACCACCTGTGAAACGTCTTGGTTTCCCTTGAGCTCCGCCTGTGTCTTGTCCTTTTTCACCGAACCATAATGCTCTTTCGATGTCCATCATGTGTTCTGTTCCTTTCTTAGCTCTTTGCCAAGTTAGTGTTTGTGGACCATAGAATTCTGATTCTTTTTCTGTCCCTGATACTGCAATTGTAGTCTTAAAGATTTGAGTAAAGTTACTTGGTTGGTTAACTTTTGTTGTGTTAACATTTCTTGCTCCTGAATTTTCTTCTGAAGCATTACCAATGATAAATAACCCATCTCCGTCTGCACCAGCTGTTGCAGCTGTTGTACCTAATGAACGTCCAATTGTAATAGTGTTAACACTAGCAATTGTTTCTACGATCATTCTTTCTCCTGTTCTTTGGTTGAAAATAATATCTCCAACTGTGAAAATGTGTGCTGAACTTGATCCTGCACCTGTTAATGTTACTGTTGCACTTCCAGCAGTATTATAAGTACCGCTTACTCTTGCGTAACGTCCGCCATAGAAATCTTCTTGAACTTTAAATTCTGGATTTGCTGTAACTTCTTTCATTAAAGCGCTTCCTTTGAAAGTTTTTCCGTCAAGAGTCTTTCCGATATTTGTCAACAATGTGATCAAAGGATGTCTACGAACCTCAAGCAAAGAAATTTTTTCTGCTATATTTGGTTTTAAACGACCTTCATCAGACGAATGTTGAGTATCACGAGAGGCATTTGTACCTGTAAGTGTTTTTGCATCACCTTGAACGTGAGTTGGTTCTGTGTAATATGGATATCCCATAGTATTTTTTCTGATTAATTTTTAATGGTCAGGCCACTAAAAAGAATTTGGGTTTTGTGAACTACCTATTAAGTCATCAACTCCGGCTTCTTTCTTTAAGCCAGTTTGTTGTGAACTTCCACCTGAAGCATTAGCTGCAAGATCCTTTGATGCTTCTGCACCTGCTTTTATCTTATCTTCTTCTGCTTTTCTGCCAAGAGCTTCGCCCTTAACAGCGTGGTATGCAACTTCCATATCTACTTGATTTGGATGATCTTGGAACCATTTAGTGATTCCAACTACATATTCTTGGTAATCCGGTGTGTTAGAAATAAACGAATTAAGCTTTTCTTTGTATTCTTGATCTTCTTTAGCTTCGGTTAATTTTTTATCAAAATCTACTTTTGCTTCTCCGATACCCTTATCTACCTGTGCTTTAATAAGCTCTGAAATTTCTCCTGCGCTTGCTTTATCGTATTTCTCTTTCCCCATCTTTTTTTGTACATCATCGTGGGCCTTTTGTACATCTGAAGCGTCTTTAAGAGTAACTTTACCCTCAAGTACTGCTTCTGCCAATTTTGAGTCAACCTTATCGTCCATAATGGCACGAATCAACTCATCTTGGTTTTCTAGTTTTGTTAATAAAGGATTAACACCTTGGAAATAAGTTCTCCACTTTCCTACTTCTTCACCCTGTTCTCCAAACTTTTTTTCAAGTTCTTTGTACTGAGTTTCCCAATTGGTCCCATCTCCAGCGTCACCGCCTTTACCTTCATTACCTTTGTTTTCTCCAGCATCTACAGACTCCCCTGCGTTACCAGGATCTGCATTACCAAAATTGTTAGGGCTGCCCGCTTCAGCGGACCCTTTGTTATCTTCATCAGACATAAAAATTCATATTTAATTATTTAGTTTTGCTTTTTTTTCTTCGTTTAGCTAATTCTTCAGCTAAATCAGTCAAATCTACTTTAATCTCAACATCTGGCCTCTCTTTTATTTTTTCTGCTAAGGCATCAGCTTGAGCAATAGATTTTCTATCTTCTTGTGGTATACTCATATATTTTTCATATTAATTAAAATTTACTTACCTAATAATCCCATCTTCTTGATATCTAAGTCAAACGTCTCCCTTTTGCCACTTCTAACATTGTCGTTTATTGAGTGAGAACGTATCTTTCCCTTTACAAGAAAAGTTACTTCATCACCAACTTCTTTGCCAGCTAGCTCAGGAACCTGTTCTACATTAAGATACAACGATGGATAATAAACGCTAGGCTCCATCAAACTTGGTCCACAGTGGGACTTCTTTGGCTTTTCGCCTACATCGTGCATTTTTAATTTAGACATTAAAATGTCTCTTTTATTTTTTGCCATATCATTTTTTTGATATTGTAATCTTTAATTTATTTTCTAAGATTTTTCTTTTTTTACTTTTCTTGCCTCCGCCTATATTTGGCTTAAGTCTTCCCTCTGCAAGAGAGTCGGCTGTTGACCTTGGGCCAGAGACATATCCTATTCCTGGTGGCATATAAAATTTCTTTAATTATTTACTCTTACTTATACTATATCATAAGTAACAATTACATGTCAACTTTTTTTGCCTTTGCTTTTTTTGCTCCTTCTTTGATCTCTTCTTTTAATCCTTCCATTGCACCTGGCAAGTCTAGCAACCCACTTCTAACCCCTTGATATAATGACATTTGATATGCATTATCAATTGGATTGACACTTTGTAAAAACTCGTCAACCTTATCTAGCCGTGCATTTACATACTTCATAATTACAAGCCAAAATGATGATGTAGACAAAGCTATTAATTCTTTCTTCATATCACCATCAGTAAGTTTGTCTAACTCAGTAATATTGACCTTTATTTTGTATTCTTTTATTTTGTCCTTCATATTTATATATTAATTATTTTTTATTTCTTGCTAATATATCGTCACGTATTTGTTTACGTATTTCCATATTTGCTGCGCTGTTAGATAATCCAGAAGGAAACTGTTTACCTACTTCAACACTAACAGCTTTTTGTAGATTGCTCTTTTTAGCCAAGTGTTTACCTATTTTCTTTCCCAAACCTGCTATTATCCCTGCTGGTCCGAATGGTGTTTTTTTAGAAAGTGACTTAAAAAAATTAATTGCAAATCTATTCTTTCTTTTTCTTTTTGCCATATGTTTATTTGTTATGTTTATTTGTTAGCTTTGTGTGTTAAATGTTCTATTTAATAATGCTGATAAAGGATTGCTATTTTGGTTCTGGTTTATATTGGTGTTTACTCCGCCACCTCTATTCAAACCCCGTGGATTACCCCTTATACCTCCTGCTGTCGGTGGTATACCTCCAGCTTCAAGTAAATTAACAGGCGATGCCAGTTCAGAGAAAGGTGATGCTTGTTCCCCTAAGAACTTTACATTACCAGATCCCAATATATCCATTGCACCTTTTGCGGTTTCGATAGGTATTCCATTTGGATCTAATGGTATACTTCCATCTTGTCCCACTCCCGGTTGCGCGCCCATCATTCCAGGCATCATAGGTGGTTGTTCCTGTTCATTCTTAGATACAGACTCAAGACTCCAATTCCAGTTACGTAGAATCTTAGAAGTAAGTTTCTTAGGATCAATAAAGTCAAGTTGAATGAGTAGTTGGAATAAATCCATGCCTTGTTTCTTCTCAACGTCATTTTGTCCTGCAATTGATGGTACAACAAGTGCTTTATAATCAAATTCACCCTTTAGATCGTCTTTTTCTATTAGAGGGAACATCTCTTTTCCATCATCCCCAATTATTCTAATAGTCATTTCCTCTGTAAAGAATTGTCTATACATTGACATCCAGTGTCTTAATACTACGCTCAATCCATCTCCTAAATGATTTATAAATAACCTAATACGTTCTAATGTAGATTCGCGCAAATGTCTAATTTCAGTTGCGCTTCCTGCGCCTCCGCCTACGCCCATAGAAAAGTCATCTACACCTGAAGCGTATCTCATGTCATTCTTTAACATTTCTTCTTCTTTGTAGGCACTTTGTTTAATATCTCCGAAAGTAATATCTTTTACACCGTTTGGATCTACTGAATAAATAATACCAAATGGTCTAGTTACTAAATCTTCTTTCTTAATATTAGCTAATGGGTTAACGATCCACATTTTATGAATACTCATTGTAGTAGAATCAAGACGCTGGTTCTTAATCATATTCAACATTATCTGTGGATTCTCTAATACCATAGGAATACCATATCCTTCAAACTCATTAGGCATTCTCATATAAGGTATCTCAATAAAAGGACTCTCTTTTACATCATAAGGTATTGGCATTGACCCACCCTTTAATACTGGTACTTCGTTAACAAAAACAGCGTACTCGTCATCATGTGGTCTCCACCATTCAAATACTTCGTGCATCTTTAGGTCTGGATCATCTGTATTTATATTTATGTCAGTAGTTAGACCTGATGCTAATTGTTGGTAGTCATCTCCCTTGTTTATACCTTCATGAACAGACTTTACTTCATTTCTTATTGAAGCATAATCTATCAAATCAGAATTATTAGAAGCGAGTGCCATTTCCATCTTCTTTTTATCATGAGATGGATATTTTCTTTTTATCGTTTCTCCTGCTAGTATTAATCTCTTAAACCAATACTGTTTATTATCTCTTGTTACATTGTGCCAATCATACCATAGAGCATAGTTATCTACCCACTCTACATATGGTGCATCATAAAATGTTTTCTTCTTTTTTGTATAAGTTAACTTTTTGCTTAATAAATCTTTAGTATTAAGAAATTTTCTTTCTCTTACATCTTTTTTCCAGTATGTTTGACAATATCCTGTTCCATAAACTAACGCTGATCTAACAATATCTTCTAATGTTCTATCACCACGAGCTATCTCCCATGTAAAATCATTAAGTTGTTGAAGTTTAGGAGCTCTCGCTTGATCATCCTCTGTTCTTCCTTGAACTCTAAACTCAGGACGCGCGTCTAAAATACGAGGCATTAAGGTTTCTACAACAGCTTGAATATATGGCACAGTCACATTTGCTTGCCATTTTTCTATCTCTCTAGCTCTATCACCATTATAAGCAATATATAACTTATATGATCTATCTAATCTAGGTTTTATACAAGACAAAAAGTATTTTCTAGCATCATCCCTTTGAAGGATAAATTTCTTTACCAATTTCTGTTCTCTCAAACTATAATCTGTCGCTGTATATATTTTTGTTTCAGCCATATTTTTTTATTTAAAATTTTATATTATTTTTTAATGCCCAAAATTTATGTGGGATAAACTAGAATTACTTAATTGATCTAGTGGTTTATCGTAAATCACTTTAAAGCCTTGAAATCCAATCGCAGCCGCAAAGATGCAATCATCATGGAATCCTGGTTGTGCTACCATATTATTTGCATCATTATAGACAAATACCATCATCTCATCAAGTAATTTCTTACTATGGATAGTTAATTCATTATCTCTCATTGCTTGCGCATAGTCATCAATTAATAATGGGCGCGTAACCTTTGTAGTCTTCCACCCTAACTTATCTGTATATGATGTTGCAAGAGTTTCAAACTTCGTTGGTCTAAAGTATAGTGTTGGATAAATCTTCTGTTTTAATACTGTTAATGTTGTTAAGCCATGATTATTAACCTCAACTACTATTAATGCATTCCTATACTTTCTCCCCATCTTATCAAGTTCATTAGCTAATAGATCTGGAGCAATCAATCTTCTATACATAGCAACTTCTTCTCCTGTTCTTCTATCCCATATAACAGCTACTGAATAATCTCCACCCTCTACACCTTCAGAAGTATCAACACCCATAACATAAATACCCTCTGGATCTGGTTCTTTATAAACTGTCCACCAATTCTGTTCATATACTACAAAGCCATCTTCTCTAACATCTCCTACTTTTAATAAATTCTTTCTTTGTTTCTTTATTACCCTTTGATCAAATACAGGTCTACCGGTTGACATGAACTCTAATTCATATTCCTGTGCAAACTTAATAGGATTATTCATTCTCTTTCTTATGGTATCAACTTCTTCTTTACTATAGTTCCACCACCAACCATATTTGTTCTTTGCATATCCATTATCGTCAGCTACCCACATTCTATGATATAGGTTACCGACCATGTTTGGAGTACTTTCTATTGTTATGTGTCCGTGATTTGTTGGTACTGATGCTTCAAGAGCATACATCTTATCTTCTGCTTTATCCCAAAACGCCAACTCTGTAACCAATAGATTATGGAAAGTATAACCACGCCCCACCTTATCTGTTGAAGGTAAAACCGTTATCTTAGAATTCAATACAGGAAAACTAATCTCATATTTAGAACTATAGTGCATTGTCGGTCTTAATTCTGGTGCTGTCGTATGAATAAATGTATGGACTTTGTCTAATAATTCTGCTGTCAAGTCACTATTATAACCTATCAATCCTGTATTCGTACCAGGGGTCATAATAGTTTTGTGATAATAATAGCCAGTTACAGCAGTTGAAAAACCAATCTGTCTTGCTTTTAATATCATTATACGATTACAGCTATTCATCGTATTAAATAAATCTTTTTGTGCTTCTTTTAATTTGAAAGGTATTAGTCCTGGGTTTTTTCCTTTGATTTTTACAATATTCTCTAAGTAAAACTTTGGATCTTGCATCCTCTCTAGTGTGTAATTGTTCATATTAAGTTGTTAATTATTCATAATGTCATATAATATTTGATTCTATTCGTAAAGTGACTGCCCAACTTCCTTCTCCTCTATCTGCTTCGCTAATTCGTCTTCTGGAGTTATTGGTACTTTTACTTCGTATTGCGCGTTTCCATCTTCCTCTACTTCTCCTGTGCCCTCTATCTTTTCTTTCTCTATTACATCAACAAGTAATTCTTCCCAATTCTTACCGCTACTGTCTGCAACATCATACTTATCAAGTCCTAATGATTTGATTATAGTATTTGAAGCGCCAAGACTAATCTTTTCAGATGTACTATCAATTAGACTTTTATAATTAGCTACTAAGTGATCAATAGTTAGTCCTTTTTTTTCCAATGATTCATGGAATGCTTTTCTAATTGATAGCTTATCTAGAGTTCTAACAACTTCTGCTTTCGTGTGGAATTGAGCGATCTTTTTCAACTCATCCAAGTCATCTGTGTGTTGAAGCGCTTTCAGTAATATATTTTGTTGAAATTCATTATTCCTATAATACTTGTTCCCGCTCTTCACGAACATGACTGGTTTTAGGTTATTTTTCATAATTGATTAAACTTACGTATCTAAAAATAGTTATAGAGCTAGAAAGTGTAAATTTCTCTCCATACTCTTCATTATAAGACATAATGTAATTTATAATATAATCTAAGAAATCTACATACCTCATCTGTTGATCTTCTCCTATTTTTAACAACTCCATTCTTTCTTCCATTCTGTAAACCAGCACCAAACATTCAAAGTTCATGTACTTATATGGATATTCAAATTTTATTTCAAATGGATTCCCGCTATTAAAATCAGGGAAAAAATCATCAAGGTATTCAGCAACTATCCTATGTGCTCTATTTAATGAAAGCAACTTAGGGTCATATCCAACATAGTTTCTCATAAAGATACCAAATGCTCTATCAATACGATGACCATTACTACGATTTTTCCGTCTTACACCCTCATATCTGAATCTTCTATATAGCCACTCTATTTTAACTAGTTGCGAAAAAGTTTCAATCTGTAGTTTTTTTATTTCATTGTGTAGATCCATTGAATAAACATCTACGCTATCAGTATATCCTGCACACGAGTCCACACACACTTTATCTATATCACATCTATTGCTTGTCCTTTTGGATCTAAATACATCTTCATATGTTTTTGGATATATTTTCATATTAATTAATTTTGTTTATAGTAATCCTGGTGGTAATCCCGGCGCTCCCTGTGGAGATACTGGAACTGGCGGAAACCCGCCCCCTGGTGGTAATCCCGGTGCTCCTAGTGGCGGCGCTCCTGGTGGTAGACCGCCTTCAAGTGGTAAGCTTGGTATTCCTAGTGGCGGCGCTCCTGGTCCTCCTGGTGGAAGTCCCTGTGGTGGAAGTCCCTGTGGATCTTCTGGTAACAACTCCCCTTCTCCTGCTGGAACAAGTCTATCAAATGAAAATGCGAATATTGCAGCCATATCTGGATCTGTCTGTTCTAAGTTTACTAAAAAATCCCTGATAGATTCTGGACTTGAAGGATCAACTCCCATCTCTACTAAGAAATCCATTATACCTTGAACAAATCTAGCCTTTCCTTTCTCTAATTCATTTTTCTTTATTACTACATTTGAGTTAACTTCTCTTTTTAAATTTTCTACTTGACCTAATTTACCCTTAAGATCAGCTTTCATTTCACTAGAAGTTAATCCATTAGTTCCAGGTAATTCTGGTAAGCCTCCAGGTAACGCTGGTAAACCGCCCGGTAAGCCTGCTGGTAGCGCTGGTGGTCCTCCTGGTAGTGCTGGTAAACCCTCTGGTATAACATCAGGTTTTTTATTGTTTTTGTTTTTTGCCATATATGTTTTTAATTATCTTGCGTAACTTGTTTTTAATTGATAGGTTGATAAACCTAAGTATACTGAAGCGATATTGCGTGCGGATTTTTGAAATGCAGGTTCTTTACCTATTACACCAGAGGCGGACTTTGCCCTAAAACCGAATCCTATTTTACGAGCAGAATACAATGGTAAACTCTCTAAATATTTTTCAGGAGTTGCAAGGGCTAATGGAAGTGCAGCGACATTTGGTACTACAGATTCAACTAGACTTCTTGCTGCATATCCTGTTCTCTCTAACGCTCCTGCACCTGTTGGCCATAACATCTGATCAAATGCTCCTTTAGGATTGCTCTCTCTAAGTATAGCTGGCTGTATTATATAATCCCACAATAAAGTGCCAAATGGATCTCTCATTATAGGCAATGAATCTCTTATTGCTGTTATTGTACCCCCAACTCTTTCATCGTAACTTCTATCAGATGGTTCAAAAAGATTCATCGAATAATAAGGTATCATGTTAGCTAAATTTATATACAATGGATTGTCTCCAAACCACGGGAGTTTTGTCATTCCCAATCTATTATACCACTGGTGATATGGTTCACTTAATGCTTTTTGCTCTAAAGGTGATTTTCCTCCGCTCATCTCTTTAAGAAAAAACTGTACTTTATTAAAGGATGCTGGATTATATACCAATGCTTTACCTGTTTTTGTTGCCATTAAATATGCAAAGGAAGCGAAAGGATGTCCGAAAACAGGTAACCCCCTAAGTGCCTTAATTGCACCTGGAAGAGCAGAGTAATTCATGAATATTTCATTTGCAGCTTCTAAGCTCTTAAATGCACTAAGTCTATATCTACCCTCTTTTGTTGCTTCTTGAAGTATTATATCTTTTGGATTTATCTTTACAAATCTTCTTAGTTTTAATAATTCACCCTCAGTAATTCCTTTTCTACTTAAATACAATGAGATACCTATTTTAAATGATTGATCAATTCTTTCATATGCTTCAATTGGTGCAGTTAAATACCACTTCATAGCTTTTAACCCTAAATCGTCTGGTTTCTTCGCTAATGCACTATCTATCTTTTGTACTAATCTAGGTGCACCCAATTCTGAACTAATAAAGGTAGTTGAAAACTTCTCATCTCCACCTAGCATCCTTACAGGACTACTAAGTTCTTTCTTTATAGTTCCAACTCTTCCTGCTTTTAATTCTCTCTTTGCCTGCTTGGTCAATACTTCTTCGGCACTAGCAATAACCTTATTTACTTCGTTTAGATCTTTTCCTATTGTTTCAGAAACCTTTATTCCATGTTTTTTTATATATTCCTTAAGTGCTATTTCAGCCATGTTTTTATTTAACAATGGTCCTGGATTAACACCAAATACTGCCCTAACTACATCAGGAGAATTCTTCATTAATTGATTCCAATCAGATGTTTGAATATAATCTAATATTTCTTGATCTATTTTTCCTAAAGATATATTACGACCCATTGCTATATGTTTTAAAAATTCAGGATCTGTTATGTTGATTCCTGCTAAATGTGCCATGATAGGATTACCCAATATAGCGTTTGCCCATGTTGAAGGACTAAGGCCTATCTTTGACTGTTTGAATAAAAATATAAAATCTTCGTAAGTTTTCATTATTCCTTCCCCTATCTTAGGAATACCTGACTCCAATATCTTTCTTTGATCTTTCGTAATACTACCAACCTCATCATAGTGCTTTATTATACCTTGAATCTGCTCATCGGTCTTTACACTCTTAAATAATTTGATATCTCTAAATCTATTGACTATTCCTGCATCATCAAATTTATCTGCATTAAAAATACTAATATCTTCAAATCCATGCATCATATCGTCATACCAATCTAAACCCGTTACTCTTCTATATTTAGATCTATCTTTTGTTGCCTCTTTTCCAACCGCTGCGATTTTAGCTGGTATTGCATCTTCTGCTTTCTTAAAATTCTCTAAAAGATCTTGTAAATATTTTTTATTTTCTAAGTCTATTTGTACTTCTCCCATTACTCTAAATGCTCTTTCATCAGCATTAAAGGATCTAGATATATCTGCTGCATCTGTAGAAACAAGTGCACTTTCATTCATACTTCTTGTAAGCTGTCCCTTTAATACCTCTACTTCACTACTAATTTTCTTAGAAGCTATGTCCAATGCTTTATTTAATGGTAGCCCCTCTATCTCTTTAGCAAGTTCAAGATTTCCAGATTCTCCTATTCTAACAGTAAGTTCTTTAGATAATTTATTTTTCTCTAAATTTTTCTTCATTGCAGTTATCAACCAGTTTTTAGGCTCTCTAACAAATTGATTAACTAATGTTTTTCCACCCGGTACTCTCTCTATAAGCTTACCAATGTCTGATAACACTTGTCGTGCTTTAGGTTCTTTATTTAATATTGCCATTACATCTCTACCAGTTTTTTTATTGTATAATAAACGAGCTTCTTCGGCACTCTTTGAAAGTCCCTTAATTTTAGGTAGATTTTTAATCCCTGGGATAAATTTCGTAGCAAAAGATGCTTTACTTAACGCGCCTGCTTTTGCTCCCAATGTAGCACCCTTAACTCCAGCTTTTGCAGCACCAAATGCTATCTTAGGTAAAAACGCAGCGGTACCAGCAGTTAACCAGTTAATAGGATCTAGTGCGATATCTAAAGTAAGCCCAAGAGGAAAGGCAAATTTATTACTAACATTATATTGTCTTAATAAATCACCAAAATTTCCTTTTTCTTTTATATTAGCTGGTATATTAGCCAATCCTTTTTTTGTACCCTTTCCTAATGCCGCTTCCACTCCACCTACGATACTATAAAGAGGCATACCTAATAAATCTAATGTACGCCCTATGTAACCACCTTTTTCACTCTTTTCACTAGCCAACTGTTGTTCATTTTTATATCCAGCTATCCTTGATTTTGCAATAGAGCTTTTAATAGATTCCTGAGCATTCCTTGCTTTTATCAATTCTATGTTTGTTTGTACAGATTGATTACTAGGTGCTTGACCGCCTGATGTAGGAAAACTACTTAATCTTTTTTTGAGACCTTTTTCTATGTCTTCATATTGCTTTAACGCAGAGTCGAGTTCATTTGCCATAATTTAAAAAATTTATTGCTATCTACTTAACAGTATATCATAAGTAACAATTTTATACAAAAAAATGAGTATTGCTACTCATTTTTCAATGTTTTTTTAAATTTTGATGCTACTTCATGTTCTTTATATAGAATTTTAATGCTTTACAGGCACTAAACTTGATAACATTGGTTGGAATTATCTGTCCGTTGGCCCAAGGGAGCTTACTTTTATATTCTACTATCTTAAATTTACCCCAATCAGGTAAGTTGACTTCCTCATCCTCGCGTAAACCCTTTGTGATAGCCTTAACTAGCCCATGATATGCTCTCTTCATAACATCGATATCTATACCACTTTTAATTGATGCTTCAACTAGCACTTCGTCTTTCTTCATATATCTCCCCTAATTATCTCCCCTGGTCGTAATCCCTTACCTCTAGTGATTTTTCCTATTCTTTCGAACTCTTCACTGTTTACTACCCTTGGAGGGAAGAGATCTAAGAAAACTCTAGTCCCAAATGGACAAGGATGTTGCCAACTTTCTAATTCTTTTTTATCTCTATGTAAATGCTGACACCAACCTTTATTATGTATGTAAAGGTATATCGCATGTTTTATTGCTTTGAACATATTTATTTATTTTATTAATTTTTTGGTAACTAGCGCTAACTAATTATAATGAACTATCTAAATTTAGGAGGTGCACAGAATTCGCCAGGGAACGCATTTGGTGCTACGCTTACCTTAGCTTTATTCTGTATTACTCCCATTTCTTTTAAAGATTTTCTAGTAGCGTATCTTATTTCAAATACTGCTTCTGAATTATCTTTTCTATCAAACGCGACCTGATCAACTACACTCCGTTTTTCTTCTCCCCAACCAGTACCTAAATCAGCCTTTTCAGCACAATTTTTTATTTGAGCTGGTGCTGACTTACATCTAAGTACATTCGCACTTAGACTTGAGGCACCAATACTTTGTCCAGATAAACCTTCGGAACTCTGAGCATTCCATGAGATTCCCCATAGTGATTGTGGATATTGTGGATATGGATTAGGAGTCATAGGGACTACTATAGGCCATGTTTCTCTAGGAAGATATGGTACAGGAGCTTGTCTCTCTACATCCTTAAAAGGGCTTCTTATATTACATTTTTCTTCGAAGATTGCTACTCCTATTATACCTTCGTTACCACTTTGTCCTGTACCTTTAGCATAGGACTTCGATGGATCTGTGAAGAAGAATTTTCTAACACTTTCGTTAGTTTCTCTCCAGCCATCGATTGTTAAAGAACTATGTCCATCTACGACATAACCAGTGCTTCTGTATGAGCCCAATTTTCCATCTAAAACAGACAGACCATCGATCGTCATAACAGCCACTATCTTGCCGTATGAATTGTTTTTTATTCGCAAAGAATAATTATTGTTTTTTCTACCCTCAATAAAGACTTGTCCGTCTTTTTTGTATTCTTTGACTTTTTTTCCGTTCACTAAAATGTGAACATCGTAATTGCTTTTTTGCATATGTTTTCTTGTTTGGGATTTCAATGCTACACATTGTAGACTTCTTACCCATTTTTAGCGCTAGTTACCATATGACTAATTTTTATAATTTTTTATAATTTTTTCACATTGTTCTATAAAGTCTTTTTGACTCTTAGCTTTCTTCATATCATTACATATCCAACAACAACTAATTACATTTTTAATTTCATACCCCTTGCTACTATCTATACGATCTAACCCAATAGTATCAATTTTATCTCCACAATACCCGCATGGTTGTTGCCAGAATTGTGCGAATTGCTCAAATGTTAAAGAGAATTGAACGTTACGTTGTTTAGATCCCTGTTTATAACTATTATATCTTCCTTCTAATGTTTGAAAGTATTCTTTTTTCTTTTTATTTAGTTCATCCTTATGCTCTTGATAATATTCTTTCATCATTTCATCAAAGCATTTTTTACATTGACCACGTAATCCATTCTTTTTACTACTATCTTTGTAAAACTTACTAAACTCTTTTTCTTCTTTACATTTTGTACATTGTTTCTTCATACACTTTTTTAATTTGGCTCCCCCGGCAGGGCTCGAACCTGCGATACCTGATTAACAGTCAGGCGTATTACCACTATACTACAGGGGAATAATACTCATTGCTAGCTTAGTGTCTAAAGACAGGTAGCTAGGGAGGGGCTTTCGCCCATGAGTATATTTTGGAGCCCCCTCTAGGACTCGGACCCAGATCTCAAGTTTACAAAACTAGTGTTCTAACCAGTTGAACTAAGGGGGCTAATTGGAGCGGGCGGAGGGATTCGAACCCTCTCTCTCTGCTTGGAAGGCAAGTGTGCTAGCCGTTAAAACACTACGCCCGCATGGAGCCCAGAGCTGGAATCGAACCAGCGATAATGGGTTTGCAATCCATTGCCTTACCACTTGGCTACCTGGGCTTGGTGGCTAGAGGAGGAATCGAACCTCCGACACGGCGGTTTTCAGCCGCCTGCTCTACCCCTGAGCTACCTAGCCTTGTTCTCCTATTGACGGAGTAGACCCAGCCATTTCACTTCCTCCTAGAATAACTCCTGGATCTGTTAATTTGTTATTATATAATATTACTTCCATGTTATGATCTCTTAACTCTAATATATCCCATCCTAGATCAGGTGCTAAAAATTCTCCATTTGTTGGTTCTACCCATACAGCTAACCAGGCATGACCCCTATCGCTACGAACCATAATTGTGCTTTCGATACCAAGTTCCCTAAATGCCAACTGTAAACGCTTAGAATAATCAACGCAATTATTATTAGATCTATCGTATTCGTCTCTTTTAATCTCGCTAAGAATTTTTTTAAATATATTTGCTTCTTTAATTTCATTTTCTGATTTATGATTTTCTTTAATTAATTCTATATTCTGACTTACTAACTGTTCATTTCTATTTAATAATTCATTGTTTAAATCAGGCCAGTACTGGAATAGCATTAATGATAAAAATGCAACAGTACTAACGCAAGCTACAGAAATCATATCCGATAAACTTATTTCCTTTTTTTTCATAAAGAATTTTTAATTATTAGTAGTTTCTGATAGTAGTCTAATCGTTCCATTGTCTATTGTTATACCACATGGTTGATTCTTTTCATACCATACAACCAGTTTAAATATATCAGAAACCTTATGTTTTGAATTTAAGAACTTTTTCGGGCAACAAACATAAAGTTCTTCAATTGTTATTTTTACACTTTTCATATTTTTTATTGGTACCTCCGGTGAGATTCGAACTCACACTGTATCGGGTCTAAGCCGATTCCCTCTGCCAATTGGGGTACGGAGGCTTGGTGGAGACTAGGAGAGTCGAACTCCTACTTCATGCGTGCAAAGCAAGTGTGCTACCACTATCACTAAGTCACCTTATTTAATCTTTTCTACCTTATATCCATTTGCTTCTGCAAGCTCTTTTGCATCTTGTATTTCTTTTAGTCTACTCGTTTCATTACATACATCACAACAATAAGGATAATAATGATGATCACAATACCCAGAATGATTTCTTATAGCTATATCCATCTTACAGTGGTCACATATTTTCATAACTTTTTTCTTATATTTTTTACTGCTACGATAAGGAACTTTGTCCTCATCTATTTCCCATCCAGATTGATACTCTTTGGGACAACCCCAACTTCCAGTATTGATCCTTCTAGGTACTCTTCTTTTATACTTCATATTTACGCCAGATTTTAGGGGTTAATAATTAGTTACACCAACTAACCATGCTAGCTGGCGAGGCTAGAGTGTTTTACAACTTCGTCTCGTCAGATCCAGTCGTATTATAAGTTTTATTGGTAGCCGAGCTGGGATTCGAACCCAGAACTATGAGGTTTTAAGCCCCATGCCTCTACCGGTTGGGCTACTCGGCCTTATGGTGTTCAAGGAAGGATTCTAACCCACAACCTCCCAGTTCGTAGCTGGGTGCTCTATACGTTGAGCTACTTGAACTTATTTTTTCTGAGTATTTTTAATTCTCTTGTACAGCTTTTACATTTACTACAATAACCTATCCATCTGGATCTATCTTTACTAAACTTCTCTTTATCTAAGAATTTTTTACACCTATTACACCAGACAGTCCCCACTGGACCTACTTTTCTTCTTTCATTAGCAGTTTTTATCTTATGACACTCATAACATAAGACCTGGCATTTTTTTAATTCTCTTTCCCTTCGTTCATTGCTCCAAGACCACACTTTATGACACTCTTTTTTATCTGGATTTATATGATCAACCTCCAAATCCTTCCACGAACCACATTTTCCACAAGGACCATTCTCTTGTAACCAGCTATTTCTTATTCTATTTAATCTATCTAGCAAATACTTATTTTGTTTTTGTTTGTCTTTATAGGGCATGTATTCATATTTAATTAATGGCGGAAGGGGAGGGAGTCAAACCCTCAAGGCCGTTAGGCTCGTCGCTTTTCAAGAGCGGTGCAGTCATCAATCTGCTTGCCCTTCCATGGCGAAGAGAGTGGGATTTGAACCCACGGACCCCTTGCGGGATCAGCACCTTAGCAGGGTACCGCTTTAAGCCAGACTCAGCCATCTCTCCTGGTGGGAATGCACGGAATCGAACCGAGATTGACAGTGCCACATACTGCCGTGTTACCGTTACACTACATTCCCCATATTGGTATCGCCACGGAGAATTGAACTCCGACTGCTAGGATGAAAACCTAGCGTCCTACCATTAGACTATGGCGACTTGGTACGCTAGGAAGGAGTCGAACCTTCAACCTCTCGCGTTTGAAGCGAGCGCCTCTGCCATTGGGCTACTAGCGCATATAATAATTTTTTGTCATATCTAATCCTGCATGTAATGGAATACTTGGTGTCCACTTGAAAAAACTTTTTATTCTTCTTGTATCTGCCATTGTCTCTTTTACATCTCCCACGCGCGCGTCTATATGTTTATAATCGACACCGAGATATTTAGCAATATCTAAAATACTTTGAGAACTACCTCTACCTACATTCAATACTAATCCATGAGATGTTGTACATTTTTGAAGTGCTAATATATTTGCCATTACCACATCATCTATATAGGTAAAGTCTCTTCTCTGCAATCCATCGCCATGTACCTCCGCTCCCTCTCCATGCATCAAAGCTCTTATAAAGTTTGCAACAACAGTAGTATAAGCTCCTTCAAATGCCATCCCTGGTCCGTATACATTAAAGTATCTAAGACATGTAGTTTCTAAACCATGGAGGTCTGAGAATACCTTACAGTATAACTCTCCAACATGTTTTTGAACCGCATAAGGATTTGCTGGATGCGGTGTATAACTCTCATGTAAAGGTATTGGATGACCTTCCCCATATGCAGAAGAAGATGCAGAGTATATAAACTTCTTAACTCCTGCTAAATGAGTAGCCTGCAACATGATCAATGTACTTTTAACATTATGATCATTTGTTAATAGTGGTTCCTCAATCGATAATGGTATCCTAGGTAATGCAGCAAAATGTAGAACAGCGTCAATCTCTTTAGACTTCATTAATTCTACCAATGAGTCAACTCCTAAATCTAGTATATCATATTCATGTAACTCAGCACCATCTGGAATGTTCTCTTGTTTGCCTGTGGATAAGTTATCAATAACCAATACACTGTGTCCTAAGCTTAATGCTTTTCTTGTAAAGTTAGAGCCGATAAATCCAGCTCCTCCGGTTACTAAAAGTTTCATATTTTATTTTATTATTATTTTCATTTCTTCCTTACTAAGTAGATGATTAAACTGTCTTGTATTCGTAAATTCTTCACCCTCTAAACCCCATGGCACTGTTATATACTTATTGGTATCATCTTCAAAGAATAAATCTACATGAGTTATATCTCTATATCTTATAAGTCTTCGACATAGAATATCTGTAGAGTCCTCAGAATATTTCAAATCTAATCCACTCCTGTTTATTCTCATCTCAAAGTGGTTGCATTCTATACCTCTATAGATCTCTCCCTCCTTGTACTGAAAACAATTAATCATAAAGCCCTCTGTGATTCCTCTGACCATTAACCCATTAAACATACTTGGCTTTAGTCTAGCAACTTCACAATTCTCAAATACTAAGTCTACATATTTAATTTTATCTAAGTTCTTCATATTTTATTTTATTTTTTAATGGTGCCCCTCCAGAGAATCAAACTCCGGCTTCCTCGGTGTAAACGAGGCGCTCTAATCACTGAGCTAGAGGGGCATGGCGGATCCGATGGGATTTGAACCCACGACCACTTGATTGACAATCAAGCGCGCTACCAGACTGCGCTACGAATCCATGGTGGGCAGAGTAGGACTCGAACCTACGGTGTGTCTTTGTCACAGGTTTACAGCCTGCTGCGATCGCCGCTACGCCATCTGCCCATGGTATCCGCAGTAGGATTCGAACCTACAACCTCCACTTTAGAAGAGTGGTGCTCTATCCAGTTGAGCTATGCGGACTAAAATTGTGTTCTGCCTGTTCTCCTCTTTGGAGAAATCTTTATTACTTTACCTGTCCTCAATTTAGTATCTACAACTTTATTATTTATTACTTTATCTATAAGGTTTTCCATTCCTTTATCAAATCCTATCCCATATCCTTTATTGTGTCCTTTCTCGTAAACTCTAATAATAGTCTTCCTAAATAAAAACTTTAAGATTTTATACAACATATTTTTATCCTTGCAATAACCTATCAATCATGTCTATAACATCATTATCCATTTCGTCAATAGACTTTTGCAAGTGTTTCATTAATTCTTCTCTAAACTTATTGGTGTGCTTACCTCCCTTTAATATAACCATCTCTCCATTTGTCACACCTTCTTCTTTTACAGCCTTGTCCCACAATTTTTTTAATTCAAGTTTGTGCATTAACATACGAAAAATCTATAAAGTACTTTGGCTCATAATAGAATTTCTTTCTATTACTTACTATTCCTCTTCTAAAAAAAAGTTTCTTAGAGTGTAGGCAGTACAAATAATAATTAAAGTTTTTATATGTTAAGTATAGCTGTTTTTTATTAACTGTTATTTTACAGTTAGCTATTTTCATTTTCATTATTTTCATATTTTTAATTTTAATTTCCTATAACACTCTATATTTTTCTCTGTAGTTCCCTCCTCAAACTTTATAGTATGTAAAGAAATCGTTACCTCTGTATCACCAGAGTCGCCATGTGAATCTACTTTAATAAATCCATCTGCGTATAGTTTTTTACCTAGATTTTCTAACATTCTACCTAGCGCAAAATGATACTTCTCGCCTAACGAACCACCTGATACAAATTCTATTCCTGAAAGATATATCTTATCTTTATATAGCATTACGTCATCCTTAAATACCCAAAGCATTAATTTTCTTATTATTTTTTTCATATTTTTTTATTACTTATTATTGGTTCTCCGGCTAGGATTCAAACCTAGGCTGACAGATTCAAAATCTGCCGTGCTATCGCTACACTACCAGAGATTATTCTAGTTTTAAAAGTTTCCGCAAATCTCCTAAGTGATATTTAGTAGCCTCTAATGTTCCTGCTATCCTTGCATCTTTATCTGTTTTAATACCTTCGTTATCTAATGCTTCAGCAAGATTCCTCAAAAAGCTTTCTGTAATGTCCCAAGGAATAGTAAGTGTTGGTCCGGTGGTTAGACCCTCTTTTAATTCCTCAAATTCTAATTTCACTGGTTTTGCAACCAATCTTTTGCCACCTATTTCTTTGTAAAACAACATCTGTATTGAATCAGAATAATTGTCTTTAAATATTTTTACTTTCATATTAATTTATTCATATATTTTTATTTTATAGAACTTGTCGTTATGGCACTTAGAACAAGTTCCTTTACTAGCTTCTTCCCAACCACCTCTACTTATACAAGCACTTCCATCATTATCTTGATTTAAGAATCCATCTGGGGTTTCTATAATCTCCTCATGCTTACATCTTTTACATTTAACTTTTAGTTTCATATTTTTTTATTAATTATCTATAAAATGATGAGTAAACTTAACTAACGAAGGACTACCACCAACTTCATCTGCATAATCGGGTACAGTTCCCAACTCAGCTTCTTTAGATTTGAGAAACTTATTCCAATCATCCTTTTTATTAGTTTCAATAATATACCAGTGAGAGCTATCATCTTGCACTAGCATATAATATTCTTCAGATGGAGAAGCGAAATTACAATCTTGACACATATTATTCGTACCTCTTTCCGAAGAAAAATTTATAGTCTATTATAGGAATCTGTACAACATCAACTTTATTACCCTCTTTATATACTACACTGAATCCATGACACCAATTTGGAGTATTAACATAATCCTGTTTTAAGTTACATAAGCAACCATTCTCCCATGCACCTTGGAAACTGCCATCTACCAATCTCTTTATGTGAGTTCCTACTCTATGCGTATGCCCTTGAATTAAACTCATTCCTTTATCGTCTAATAGAGCCTTAGCAGTATACGCGCTGTGCTTATTTACCTTATCAAAGTGACCAATCATTAAGTCTCCATATTGATAGAAACTTTCTTTCAGTCCACTGTCTACAACTTCAATACCAAACTTCTCGGTTTCTGTCATTATTTCTAACTTCAAAAATTTATATAAGTTAGTAGACATATCCATAAGATGTCTAAGTAATCTATATTCGTGGTTGCCATAAATCCAAACTATTCTTGCGTCTGGTGCAACCTCTCTTAATTGTGTGAAGAACTTTTTTGTCTCTTCTACTTCTGTATCTATATTAGACGAAAGTTTCTTTGCGAACTTGCCTAATGAATAACAGTCCATCACATCTCCGTTTAGGAAGATGTTGTCTGGTTGAAATTCTTTCATGAACTTCAACACTAGCTTTACAGCCTTCACATCTTGAAATGGTATATGGAGATCGCTTATCACGATTGATTTTTCTATTTTATTTATAATATTATTTATTTTGTTAATGTTAACTCTCTTACCTCTTTATCTATTTCTTGTAGTCTTTCTCTTAGATCTACTCGATACCAATTATCACAACGCTCACCTTCAGCCAATACATCAGTTAATCTTTTCTTTTCTTCATTATAACCCTTAATTGCTTCTAGCGCTAATTCATTTGTTTCCATATATTTATTTTACTAATTGTATTAAATTTTTATAAGGACTATTAAAGTCAAGACCAAACTCAGTTATTACCATGTCCACACGTTTCTCATTCTTTGTTAATCTATCTATCTCTTCTTCAGAGATATCACAATCCTCAAATCTATATTGTACATTAGTTCTTAAATAGGTATCTCTATTTCTAAAGTGAACATATTTAACAGATTCTAAATCCAATAAAGCCAACGTACCTTTAGAGAATACAGGATTCTTAATTATATTACAGATACCAAATGGACTAACGTTTCGCAAAGCATCTACTGAATCAAAAAGCTTAACCTCTTCTAAAATCAAATTGAATTTTTGTATCTTGTCATATGAAATAATATCAACAAACAAATATTTTTCACTAGATCCATATGTAAAACCCTCTCTTAAGAAGTCATAGAACCTCTCCTCATGTAAACTTATTGATGAGTCTACATGAACACCTAGCTTATATGATTTAAAAACTCCTCTAGTCGTTCTATATCCAGCCCTATCGTAAGCATTAGGAATTAAATCTTGTGACTTATCAGAATAAGGATCAGGAAAAACATCTTCAAACCATAATATCTTTTCAATATCTATAGCATATTCTCTAAGTTCACGTAACCTTAAATACATAGAATCAATATGATCTCCTTCGACGCAAATGTTCCTTCTAAGTATTCTAGCACTATTTTTAATTGAGTTACTAGTAAATATCGGGTTACATATTTCTCTATCTTTTTTTGCACTTTTCAAGAGACTAAATAATGGATGACTTTGCGGATCCAATGTATAAAGCTTATTACTTAAATCTATCTTACATATATCAGTATTTCTTAGTATGTTATTCATATTTATTTTCTTACAAGTGCAGCGACTATTACGAATAATCCCATTAATACTATAGATGCTATAGATGCTAATGCTATTGCAGCACCGATCCAAAGTGGAGATACTACCCACCACCATGACCAATCTATATTGTTTGTTAATTTTAGACCTACGAACAATGCTGTTAATAGTCCTGGGAGTCCAATCCCTGTGTTTACTGTTGTTTTCATATTTTATTTTATTGTTACACTCATTATTCTTTTTATTATATTAGCTAAATGTATAGGCTTGTCTACATCAGGAACTTTTGCATATTCTTCTGTAAGTTTATACCAGAGAATAAACCTATCTATATCTATTTTATGTGGTCTTTTTATTTGTTTCATATTATACTTTTCTTTGTCTTAGAGGTGCTTTATGCGCCCTAACGTTTTTACCAGTGAAGCTTTCCCAAAAAGCTTTTTTCCGATTTTTTCTTATATTTTCTAATGGATCTACTATCTTATATTTAAAATCTATTAGCTTCTTAATAAATGGATCCTTAATCTCAACATCGCTAATATCAAACTTCTCCTGTGAATCTTGTTCTTCCATATTTATTTTTTAATTATCTTAATCCTATCTTCTAAAATAGCTAAAATTAATTCAGGTTGATCGGTCAGCTTTTCTAATATAGGGACTAATGGCAAGAAAAGTTCTTTCCATGATTTCTTCTTCTTTGTTTCCATATCTTATTTAACTTTAATTTTTGATAAGTAGGTAAATAGTTTAACAAGTTTATCCCCAATTTCTATCATAGGGTCATCCAATATCCTTGCTACTTTCTTATTTACTCTCTTTTTGTTTATCTTCTTCATATAACAATGTGGTTGATGAACTCGTACTAGAAGTTGTACTAGAGCTTGTCGTATAGCATCTACAGTCATCAGAGCATACGTGTTGCGTTAAAGTAGCCATACAGCCCATTCTAGAGCAATTAGAGCAAGTCAAATCAACACTTCTAGAATACTAGGTTTTAAACTTATGTCCAAACAACAGTCTTATTTCTTCCATCTTTTTCCTCCTATATCTATTATACCATAAATCGAGACTTTTGTCAAGGGGTAACTTATAGGGGGGTTCTAGTCTCTAAGGGCGAAGCTCTCTGACCCTGTGGATAACTTTTTTCTCCCCCCTAACTCTCAAATTTTTTTATAATTTTTTTTGACTAACAACATGCCACTAGAGACTTTGTGCCGGAGTTTCAAAAACAGTCAAGCGAGCGGGTAAGTCCTTTTTTTATAGTATCTACTCATCTTAGGAACTATAATCGAAACAACCCCCCAATGCTATATATACACCTCATACTATTCATACCTACTCTCTTATGGCGTGTTGCTTGTCACATCTTCATGCCACGTGCCACAGACTTAGCGCACATGAAGAAAGGCTATCTTAGCCCCATAGCTACTCACTCTTGGAATACTTTATAATTAACCTATATTCCTATGTCCTTAGACGATTTAAACATACAACATGATACTCCCACAGAAGAAGAAGATGCTGAAATATGCCCTGATGGTGAATCTGAAGAAACGAGTATCTCAGCATCAAACAGGGCGTGTCTGTGACCCATAGCTACTTATCTTTGAATAGAGAGATGGGACGACTCAGCATAACTGGTCTCCTCATGGGTATCATAACCCTTCTCCTGTCTAGTGTGGTAGCAGAAGGTCGCGGATATAGAGATTCGTAGGTTTGGGAAGCAAGTCATACACAATAGTGAGAATCGACTTACAGATGGCATGGTGTATGATTAAACTTGCAGTAAATAGATTGTGCTCTATTAAACACGCCTGAACAACATTAACCAATATGAACGCTCGTAAGTCTCAGTTAAACCCTACTAAGAGCCACACAAATACGATTTACGCATAAAGAGGAGGAGACGCGAAGTAACAAAAGCTAAACTTCGTCCTCTTTATCTGTAAATTAACCTAAAAAATATGCCTAAAGGAATAACTTACATGATGCTTAGACGCTTAAATTCGCGTAAAAAGCTTAAAAATACACTTTGCAACGCTTTACTATTGACATTAATGCTTTTGATGTCAATAGGAGTATTCTCGCTTAACGCTAATGTCTCAACTAAGGACAGTAGCGTAGTAACTAGAACCATGCACCGAATGGAGTGTGCCTCTAGTGAGTTTGAGCTCGGAGACGTTGTAGAGACTGAAACAGCTGTATATTTGTGCGACACAATGGTTTTCTCTGCACAGTTATAGCTTAATTTAGCCAAGAAAGAGGGAAGAACCTAGCATTTTGTTGCTAGTTACAATCTCATAGCCTCTTTCTTGGTTATTTTTGTGTTGCGAGCGTGCGAAACTGGGAGATTCTAGGCTAGAGGGTGGGTGGGCGCTGCAAAAATACCATGAAACTCGAGAGTTTCTTGTTTATAAAGTTAGGGAGATGGCGGAATAGGTAGACGCTATTGGTAAGATGTGATACGTAAGAAAGCTATCTGGAGTTGCTTCCAGACGTAAGAATACACATTA
>SDBV01002571.1_pt1 | contig 27087 bp, 29 predicted proteins | sample 2277081 | NCBI WGS metagenome assembly SDBV01 (sample SAMN10402039, study PRJNA504765) | marine sediment metagenome | isolation source: marine sediment core GS10_PC15, 223 cmbsf | place: Arctic Ocean: Southern Knipovich Ridge | collected 2010 | reverse complement strand
GGCCTGTCAAACAGGAAATCAGAGGAGATAGGGCTTTGGGAACAGGCATGGGCTAATATTGAGTCAAAACGGCGACGACAGATTATATACCGGTTAGTTGAGCTGGCTGAGGACAACTGTGAGTTTAACTTTGATAGTATCTTCCGGAGCTGTCTCAATGACCAGGATGCTGAGGTCAGGAGCAAAGCGGTTGAAGGACTGTGGGAAAGTGAGGACGCTTCTCTGATTAGACCCTTTATCAATCTACTAGAGCAGGATAGCTCAGTGAATGTCCAAGCGGCAGCAGCTACCGCACTAGGTAAGTTTGCCATGTTAGCTGAGCTTAATAAGCTACGCTCCGACCACACATCCGAGGTATGCCAGGCTTTGCTTGGTGTGTTTAATGACAAAAGTAGGGTTGTTGAAGCCAGGCGCCGGGCGCTGGAGGCGGCGGCCCCATTAAGACTCCCCCAGGTGGAGAAAGCCATTGGGGAAGCCTATCAAGTTCATAACCGCCAACTTAAAATCAGCGCTATTTATGCTATGGGTAAGAACTGCAGCCGTTCCTGGCTGCCGATACTGTTAAGAGAGCTATCCAGTGCTGATGCTGAAATGCGGTACGAAGCGGCCGGGGCATGTGGTGAGCTAGGAGAAGCAGAAGCAGTACCGTATCTTATAAAGCGTACCGGCGACCCAGACGTCGATGTTCAGGTGGCGGCTCTCCGGGCGCTGGGTAAGATAGGCGGTAGCGAGGCTAAAAAGTGCTTGCAGCAACATCAGAATAGCCCTAGTGAGGTAATCCGTCAGGCAGCTGAGCAAGCCCTGAATGAGTTAGAGGCAGAAGAAAATCCATTCACTTTTAGAGGTTGACCTGGGAAAGGTATGATTACTGACAGTAAGGTTATACTCCGTAGCAAGAGATTAGCCGATGCGCAAGACGAATATACCTGGCAAACAGACCTGGAGTTAACTCGCCTTGATGCGGTGCCACCGCTGACGATGACCTTTGCCCAGTATCTATCGGACTATGTCAGTGAGCTGCGCTACCCGCCCCCGAATAGGTATCGATTCGCCATAGAAACCCTGGATGGTCAGCACATTGGCAACTGTGCCTGTTACGGCATTAATGAAGCTAAGGGTGAAGCTGAACTGGGCATCATGATTGGCAATCGTGACTACTGGGATAAGGGCTATGGTGCCGATACCGTAAACACCCTTGTGAATTATATCTTCCGTCGGACAAACCTCAAGCGGATCTATCTGAAGACCCTGGACTCAAACCATCGGGCGCAGAAGTGCTTTAGAAAATGCGGCTTCACCCCGCATGGGCACCTGATTAAGGACGGGTTTAATTTTGTGCTTATGGAGATACACCGTAAGCAGTGGGAAAGGTGGCAATGGAAGAAGAACGATACAAGCTCGATAAAAGAACCTTAATTGACTTATTGTTTGATTCGCTTCACCTCCAGATGCTGCATTATGGGCTTTGGTTTAGGGAGACGGAGCATCAAATTGGACTTGATAAAGCAATTACGGCTGATGAAATAGCCTGGAAGCAGATTCTTTCTACCAGCCTGAGGAGGATTAGCAAGAGTCTTGGAATACCAATGAAGGATGACACATTAGAATTACTGGCTGACTTAAGCAAAGAAGATCTGGTTAGCCTTTTGAAGGATATGGGGAAAAACTGGCTGGCTTGTGACGGTATTTGGTTTCAAACAATAGAAAAAAATTACGACTATGAAATGCATACCGCCAAGAGAATCAATGATACCAACTGGGTGAGGTTTTCCTATATAGAAGCAAAGATAATTATGAACCGGCTGAACCTGCCGGAAGATGGTGGCATTTCGGTATTAAAGGAAGCCCTGAAATATAGACAGTACGCTCTAGTTAACCAACAAGAAATCCTTGAGATTAGCGATAGTAAAGTTATCTTCAGAATGAATGATTGCCGAGTTCAATCGGCAAGGAAAAGAAGCGGCTTACCCGATTACCCCTGTAAATCTGCTGGTATCGTGGAATATTCACGGTTTGCTGAGGCAATTGACCCCAGAATTAAGACAAAATGTATTGGCTGCCCCCCCGACCCACACCCCGAAGAATGGTGGTGCGCCTGGGAATTTGAAATAAATTCTGATAGCTAACAACTGATAGATTCTCTATTTAGTTGTCTGGACTACTTCTAGCTGGTAAAACGACAGTAGCTTGACCGGATACTGTCTTTTCCCCCTGTGGATTCTCAACCCAGAGGTCACACTCTACACAGTGCTCGCCGCCGGTAACATATTTCTTAGTTACTTTTCCCTGACAGGTGAGGGTATCACCGGGGAAATTCATACCCCGATAGCTGCAACTTAGCCGCTTAACCATACCCTGGTCCCCTATCCAGTCAGTGATTAGCTGACCCAGGAAACAACCCACCAGTTGGCCATGAACGATAACGCCGGGCAGGCCTTCACTCTGAGCAAAGTCCTTATCATAATGAATGGGGTTATAATCGCCAGATGCCCCGGCCCACATGACTAACTGACGGGTGGTCGGCTGCTTAACTAGCGGGGTAATTTTATCACCCTGAGCTACATCTTCGTAATAAAGTTGCTCACTCATTGCTTTGTCCCCGTAGGCTGGTATAAGATGGTTAGCTGCCGGCACTTAGCGACTAGTTCCTGTTGCTGGTTCCTACAGGTTAGGTCAAAGGTGACAAACACCATACTGCCCATCTTCTTACCTCGTCGCTCACGGATATCAGCGATCTTACCACTAACAGTTATGGTATCACCTGGTCTAATCGGTTGGTAATACTCAAGCTCAGTGCCACCATGAAGTCGACTCATGCCAGGTATCAAGGTGGACATCTTCTGCTGAATTTGCTCCAAACTCATCGGTAAAACAAAGGTTGGGGGAGCGATGATACCGCCATACCGACTCTTTGCGGCATATTTCTCATCCTGCCACAGGGGATTGGGGTCACCGACTGCCTGAGCAAACCGCCGTATCATACCTTTCTCAATCTCATATACGCCCGGCTCCCACTCCACCCCAACTTCGCTTCTTAGTTTCTCGATGACCGGTGAGCTTTCTGCCATTAGTACTACCTACGTTCGATTTAACCTGATGGAATTAAAAGAGCTTACCGTGATTTTATTGAGCATGTCAAGGAAACAAGCTTTTGGTTGACGGCTAATCCAAGCCGGGCTATATTTAGCCCAAGCAGCCTTAGACGGGAGGGCCATGAGCGTAGCCGATAAATATGCTGAATTTATATACTGGGTAGCCACGACTAAAAATAAGTTTAAGATTATACTGACACCGCTAGGAATCATGTTCTGGTTTGGCTTAAGTGTGCTCTTTGTTTTTGCTTCATTATGGCTAGATGAGCTTTTGCCAGTGCGGATGCCCTTTCTAGCTCCAGTCAACCTGTTTCTATCAGTGCTACTTTTGCTTATTGGTAGTATCCTGTGTCTCTGGCCAGTTTGCAGATTTTTTAAGGCAGGAGGCTCCCCGGTTCCCTTTAACCCGCCACAAAAGCTAATAACCACCGGTCTCTACTCCCAGATTAGAAACCCGATGCTCCTCGGCTGGATTATCATGCTATTTGGGGTAGGGATACTGCTTAATTCAATTTCCTTAATTTTCATCTTTAGCCCGCTGTTTATCTTGCTTAATATCTTCTATCTCAAAACTATTGAGGAAAAGGAGATGGAGAAAAAATTCGGCAAAGAATACCTCAACTACAAGAAAGGCGTGCCCATGTTTATTCCCCGGTTTGGTAGGCGAGAGTAGCTTTAGGCAATACAGGACCAGGTTGGAGCCTCACGCTATAAAGTATGCTATTATTGTAATCACGCTATTAGGGGGAGATAAGGTTGACCTCACCTAAGGTAGAGCCGGCAAAAGTAAGTGACGACCTTGCTATCCAGACTTTTGACCTGACCAAGATATTTAACAGTCTGGTGGCAGTAGATGGTATTGAGCTAAATATCAAGAGGGGCGAGCTGTTTGCCCTGCTTGGCCCTAACGGCGCGGGAAAGACGACTACCATTAATATGCTGTGCTGTCTGCTTAAGCCAACCGGTGGCACGGCTACCATTATGGGCTACGATATTAACAAACAACCATTTAAGATTAAAGAAATCATCGGTGTATCACCTCAGGAAACAGCTATCTCCGAGCGCCTTAGCCCCTTAGAAAACCTCAACCTGATAGGTAGGATTCACGGTATAAACGCCAAGGAACTAAAAATCAGGTCAAAACAGCTGCTGGAGACAATGGGGCTTGCCGATAGGGCTAAAGACCAGGTAAGAAAGTTCTCCGGCGGTATGAAGAGAAGACTCAGTATAATGATGGCACTGGTGCACAACCCCCAGATTCTATTTCTAGACGAACCTACCCTCGGGATTGACCCTCAAGCCAGAAGAGCAGTATGGGAATATATTGTCCAGTTCAAGGGTGACAAGACTATTTTGCTGACTACTCACTATATGGAGGAGGCCGATTTTCTGGCTGATAGAATAGGCATTATGGATGAGGGCAAGATTGCTGCCCTCGGCACCAGCACCGAACTTAAAATAGGCATATTGGGGAAGCACACCATGATTATCTACGCCTGGAACCTTACCCAGAAGGTGATAAATGAAATGCGACGCAAATACACTGAGGTAGAGGTAACCAACGGCACGATGATAATTACTGATAAGAAACTTGATTTCAAAGAAATCGTAGACCGCCTGCACTCACTTGGGGCTATAGTCCGCTCCGCCTATATCAAGGAGCCGACGCTGGAGGATGTTTTCCTCCATATAACCGGCAAGGGATTAAGAGAATGAGATTCTGGGAAATAAGCAAAAGGAATCTAAAAGAGTTTTATCGAGATCCGGTAGCATTGGGATTTCTCCTGGGGATGCCCCTCGTCTTCATTTTGATTTTTTCTTTTGCTTTTGGAGGACAAGCCACCCGCCCCATCTCCATTGGGGTAGTAGACGAAGACCAGAGTCAAATCTCCGCCGCCTTTGTGAGCTACCTTGAGAACATCCCTGCCCTTGAGGTAGTTGCTCCGGTATACGAGGGTGAATCACAAGCTGAAGAAGAGCTGGACACCGGTGGATTATCAATCTATCTGCTTATTCCCCGTGGATTTGGCGAAGCGGTAGAGCGCCGTCAAGCTGTCGATTTGGAGTTAGCCTATAACGAAGCCGACCCGATGCTGTCCCAGCGTGCTGTACCTGTAATTAGAGCCGCTGCTCTTGAATTTTTAAACATTCCAGTTCCCTTAAATATTGAATTGAGGGAAAGAGAAGTGGAGATAAAAAACGAATACATCAATTACCTGATACCCGGGATGGCTGTCTTCGGGTTAATGATTCTAATAACATCAGTGGGAAGTATCATGGTAAGGGATAGAGCCAAGGGATTCCTATCTCGGTTGATGACCACTCCCGCAAGACCTTCGGATTTTATCTTCGGCTATACCTTGCCCTTTATCCCGGTAATCGTCATTTCTGTAGCCATTTATCTTGGGGTAGGAGTTCTGATGGGTCTGAGCATAATTGGCAACCTTGGATTAGCTTTTCTTATTTTGTTCATCGTCGGAATTTGTTGTCTGGGAATCGGCATGATACTTGGCACCCTAGCAAAAAGCGAAGGGCAGGCATCAGCGGCTCCCTGGATATTCATAGTCCCCCTGGCCATGATCTCCGGCAGTTGGTGGTCAGTGGAGCAGATGCCCTCGGTTATCAGAGGTATTGCTGAAGCCCTGCCTTTTCTGCATGCGATGGATGCCTCCCGGGCAGTTCTCACTCGGGGAGTTGGGCTGGAGGCAGTCATGAGTGATTTTCTCTTTCTGGTCGGCTGGACAGTAGTTATCTTCGCACTCGGTGTTGTACTGTTCAGAAGGAGTATGCGAAGCTAAATGTTGACAAGAACCATTGAATGGCTGGGAAATCGGGTTAGAATCCTTGACCAGACCCGGCTTCCCCATAAGGAGGTCTATCTGGAGCTTGACCATTATCAGGATATAGCCTCAGCCATTGTAGAATTGAAAATTAGAGGGGCACCGGCTATTGGAGTAGCTGGAGCATATGGAGTAGCCCTGGGGGCTCTAAAAATTGAATCTACGGCTAAGGAGGAATTTCTAAAGGAACTCCAGGTCATCACCGGGACTCTAGCAGCTACCAGACCGACGGCTAAAAACCTATTCTGGGCTATTGACCGCATGCAGTCGGTGGCTGAAGCTGGTAAGGATGTGGAACAGATTAAGCAGGCATTGGTTGATGAGGCGGTTAAGATACACAGCGAACAGATTGAGGCAGACCAAAAGCTTAGCCAGCTTGGCGCTAGGCTAATCCGGGACGGCTTTACCATCCTGACCCACTGTAATACCGGGGCTTTGGCTACTGCTGGCTATGGCACGGCATTGGGAGTAATAAAACAGGCAAAGGAACAGGGCAAAAATATAGAGGTCTTGGCTACGGAGACTCGCCCTCTGCTCCAGGGGGCACGGCTCACCACCTGGGAGCTAAAGAGAGAAAACATCCCGGTTACCCTTATCACCGATTCTATGGCCGGTCACTTTATGAAGCAGGGGGAGGTTGATTGTGTCATTGTTGGTGCCGACCGCATTGCTGCCAATGGGGATACCGCCAACAAGATTGGCACCTACAGTCTGGCAGTGCTGGCTAAGGAGAACGGCATCCCCTTCTATGTGGCTGCTCCTACCAGCACCATTGACCAGTCTCTGGCTTCGGGAGATGAAATCCCCATTGAGCAGCGAAGCCCGACTGAGGTAACCCATATTCAGGGGGTAAGCATTGCCCCCGAGGGTATTGAAGCCGCCAACCCCGCCTTTGATGTTACCCCCCACCGCTATATAAGCGCCATCATCACCGAAAGGGGTATAGTTAAAGAGCCGTATTATGAGGGGATTAAGGAAGTAACATGATTACTGACCCAAGCTGGCTCTATAGCACCATAGCGCAATCATCCGCCGCAATTGTAGCCATAGTAGGTGGTTTTATTACTGCCAGTGTGCTAATGCTAACTGCTGAGAAAAGAAGTCTAAACAATCAAAAAATGGACAAGGAAGCACGACTCCAAACATTAAAGAATGAGAAGGGGACACTATCACAAGAATTGGATACAAAGGAAGTCGAAATTTTTATTGAATCTATTACGGATAAGATAATTGATTCGAAGGATATGCCTTCTTTAGAAGAGGTGATAAATGATAATATAGATGCACAAAGCCTTAATCCTGCAATATTAAAAAGAGAATATGAGGTATTTTCTAGCAAAATAATTAAAGCTAAGAAATTCATAATAACTCATTTAGAAAAAATCAAGCCCAAGTCCGTTACATTTGTTGATTGGGTTAAAATGAATCATTTGGATATATCAAAGTACGATTATGAAATATTAGAAAGGTTATATGATAAAGTCTATGATATAGTTCTAGAGCAAGAGCAAGAATCTTTACCAGACTGGGGAAGAGCTACCCTACCACCAACTTTATTAAGAATGAGACTTCCGTATATTACTCCAATATCTGAACAGCAAGAATTACAGAGATTAAGACAAAATATTCAAGAACATACAGGCGAAATAGCGGTACTAGAGAATGATGTAAATAATCTAGACCTCCGTATTTCAAAATTTAGCTACCCTCCAAATTTAGGCTGGGGCTTATTCGTCTTATTTATTCTCGCAGTTTTCGGGATAATTATTCCGGTGCTAGTTATATTTGCTCAGGCTTTCTCCATTACTAATGGTTTGACAGTGATAATATCATTTATTGTAGCTCTCGTTGCTGTGTTTGCATACATATATACACAAATTAGGTCACTAAGGAGGTAACTTAATGCCATAGACTAAAATAGCCGTTATCGATGGTACCGGGCTGCTTGTGATAAGCTAAAGGCTATTTTACTGACGACCAATTAGATAAAGAAGGAACGAATAGAATCAAATTCACCCGGAAGCAGGCTAAGAGGGAAGCGGCTCAATATAGCCGCCAGGCCTGAATTGGTAATAACTTCCCCGGCACCGAAAAACATGACCCAGAGGGCTAAAAGGGTACCACAAAGTATAGCTCCCAACACCAGACCGAAGATAGCACCACCAATCCGGTTGACCCAGCCCAGCATCATCACCGAGGTAATCCACTTCAATACTATGGCCAGCACCGCGGCAATTATCATTACTCCAATCAGTATGATGGCAAAGGCAACAACTTTAGCTAAGGTAGCCTGTGAGATAAAAGCCAATTGCTCGGAGAGGGGAACGTAATAGCGCCCAGCCAGGATTACCCCGACAATTAACCCGACCAGGGACAAAACCGCCTTTATCAGCCCGATTTTTAGGCCAATCAGGGCAGTGATAGCTATAGCTACTATGATGACTATATCAAGCCAGTTCATGTTTATTACTCGTAGTGCAGGGCATCAATGGGATTCAGCCGGGCGGCTCGCATTGCCGGATACATGCCGGAGGTAAGCCCAATAAAAACCGAGACCCCGACGGCTATAATCACGTGTAGTGGAGACAATGTCGCTTGCAGCGGAAATCCCGCAAGTGTGGCTATAATGGACATACCAAAGGATAACATCCAGCCGAAGGCAATACCGGCAGCACCGCCGACCAGGCTGAGCGTCGCTGCCTCAAGCAGGAATTGAAGCAGGATATCCCGTCGCTTGGCGCCGACCGCCTTGCGAATGCCTATCTCCCGGGTGCGCTCGGTTACCGAGACCAGCATGATGTTCATAATGCCAATACTGGCCACCAGCAGACCGATACTGGCGATAGCTGCCAGAAATATGGATACTACCCCGGTTATATCAGTGAAGATTCCGATCATCTGCTCCATGCTGACGATGGTAAAATCATTCTTCTCATCCTCATCAATACGGTGGCGCTTCCTCAAGGTAGTCTCAATATCGGCTGTTACATTATCCATTGCCTCCGGACCAGCTACCCTAACTGCGATTGACTGGACGGCATCTTCACCGCTGGGGGTGCGCTGGGTAAAAAGCCGGGCCTGGTAGGTGGTTATCGGTGTTATCACCATCTCATCCATGCTAAATCCAAACATACTACCACCCTTGAATGCCATGACACCGATAACGGTAAAACGTTTCCCCTTGATTTTGACCTTCTGCCCCAGGGGGTCTTCATCACCAAACAGGTCTTCAGCTGTTTCACTCCCCAGCACTACCACACTATCCCTTGAGGCTACATTCCGCTCAGAAATAAACTGACCGGAGGCCATCTCATAACCCATAGCCTCAATAAATTCGGGGGTAGTGCCTTCTATTACCGAGGTGATACTTTCATCACCGAAGGTCAACTCAACAAAGTTTTCGTTGGTGGGGGCTACCCCCAGCACCGAAGGGATACGAGCTATCGCCTCAGCGTCATCCAGGGTAAGATTGGCCGTAGCGTAGCCGGGTGCCATTGCCGCCGCGCCCGGTGCGTCCGGGTTACTGGGCGTCACGTAGAGTACATCTGTGCCCAGGTCCTCCAAGGTAGAGGTAACATAATTTTCCATTCCTGCTCCCCCCGCCATGATAGCGATTACCGAGCCAACCCCAATTATGATACCCAGCATTGTTAATATGGAGCGCAGCTTATTGGTGGTTAAGGACCTTATAGCAATAGCAAGGGCTTCAATAAGTTTCACGTTTAATCTCCTTCACAGCCAGAAGCGAGGATGGGGTATCTAAGCAACCTTCTCATCACTGATTATCTTTCCATCCAGGAGGCGAATGATGCGCTGGGTTTGATTAGCTATATCCATCTCATGGGTAACCAGCACCACAGTGATACCATCGCGGTTAAGCTCACGAAAAATGGAAATAATCTCACCAGTAGCGACAGTATCCAGATTACCGGTGGGCTCATCGGCTAAGATGAGGGCTGGATTGTTCACCAGTGCCCGGGCGATAGCCACCCGCTGTTGCTCACCGCCCGATAGCTCGGTGGGTTTATGTTTGGCCCGTGCCGCTAAGCCCACTCGCTCCAGTGCCTCCATAGCTCGCTTACGCTTGTTTCCGCCACCGCCATAGATAAGGGGCAGCTCCACATTTGACAAGGCACTGGCACGGGGTAAAAGATTATATGTCTGAAAGACGAAGCCAATTTTCTTATTTCTCATCTCGGCTAGCTGGTTATCGTTAAGACGGCTGACATCAGCCCCGTCAAAGATGTAGTTACCCACAGTAGGTTTATCCAGAAAGCCGACGATATTCATCAGGGTAGACTTGCCCGACCCTGAGACACCGATAAGAGCCACCATCTCTCCCTGCCGAATATTAAGGGTTACCCCTCTGAGGGCAGGGACCTCTACCTTACCCATGCGGTAAATTTTGGTAATGTTTTCCAGTTCAATCATGGCCGTCATCCATAGTAACTAAAATCCTTTGACTTGCTACTAGCCAAAGAGTCCTCCTGAACCAGACGATTTTGCCTTCGTCTCTATCACTACCACATCTCCTTCACTAAGTCCGCTCACAATCTCGGTATTAAAACCATCACTTATACCGGTAACCACCGGTCTTTCCTCAATTTCCTCATCAACCATAACCTTTACTATTGGATTACCCTGACTATCCTGGCTAATAGCCCGGTTCGGTACCAGCAAGACGTTGCTCCGTTCCTCAAGAATGATGTCAGCGATGGCACTCATACCAATCTTAAGATTGTAACCTTGTGGAACATCAAAGCCAATGGTAACCTCATATATAACCAGGCCACCCATCTCTGTAGACAGCGTAGAAATAGAGGTAACCTCACCCTCAAGCTGAAGTGCTGGCAGTGCGTCCACCTCGATAATAGCTCTTTGTCCCGGTTTCACGTCAGCTATATCTATCTCGTCCACCTCCACTTCTATTTCCACAATGGTAGGGTCAATTAGGTAAATAATAGTAGTTGCGGACAGGATCATATCCCCTTCTTTAGCGTAAACGCTGGCTACCTCTCCATCAAATGGAGCAGTGATAATCGCCTCGTCAAGTTGCTTCTGGACTTCAGCCACTGCCTGCTCAGCTGCCTCAAGCTGCGACTCAGCTGCCTCAAGCTGCGACTCAGCTGCCTCTACTGCAGCCTCATCAGGGGCATCCTCCATAGCTTCTAGCTGAACCTCAGCAGCGAGCAAACTTGACCAAGCACGGGATGCTTCTGCCTGCCATTGCTCCTCATTGGGGATAATGCTATTCACTGGCTCTTGCTTCTCGGCTTTGTCTAGCATCCAGAAAGCATATTCCAGATAATCTTCAGCCGCATCTACGGCTGCCTCGGCACTATCAATATCATCCTTGGAGAAAGGCTCTTCAGCTTGCTCCAAGGCGTATTCCGCCTGGTCTATAGCTGCTTTTGCCTGGTCTCGAGCTGCCTGTGTCTGGGCTAAAGCCAGCTTTAAAGGACCAGTATCCAGCCTGGACAGCACGTCACCCTTACTGACCTCGTCACCCTCGTCAACATATATCTTGGCTATCTTACCGCTGCTGCCAAAGGCTAGGTTCGCCTCGTCAGAAACAGCTATGTTACCGCTGCCACTGATGCTAACTATCAAATCACCCCGCACCACATCAATTAGCTGCTGGGTAGTCTCTTCCTGGGTACCACCGCAACTTGTGGCGCTGACTAAAGCTAGAAATAGTAATAGAATAGTACCTATTGTGCCCCACTTTCTCATTTAAAGGCCTCCGTATCAAAAAGAGTGATTTATATTTAGCTTATCCCTGGCGGTCACCTCGCTTGTGTTTGTCTTTTCTTGCGTTCTTGCTCCCAGCGTTCCAGCAGGGTGGGAAATTCCCGTTCAAAAAAGGCGTACATATCACGCATCTCCTCCAGCCACTGGCGGTTAAAGTGAGCTTTGTCCTCAATTAACTCCAGTCCACGTTCGATAAGTTGCTGAAAGACTGTGAGTTGGACCAGGCTTTCCTTGATCATCTGATGCCAGGCACCACCTTTGATGCGGAAATAGTCGCGCCGTTGACCCGGAAGGCTGAGTCGCTCGATTAGACCAATCCGGATGAGCAGCCGAGTCATGGTGCTGATTGAGCCCTTACTGGCTAACAGGGCTTGTGTCAGCTCACCTGTGGTTTGGTGTGGTGGGTTAGATATCATAAGCCAGCCAAGAATACGCCCTGCCATTCGGGGCAGGCTACTCTGTTCAAAGAAGATGCCGACTTCTTCCACAAAATGCTTCTCTTCTATTTGTCGCTTGTTGTTCATCTCGCCACTCTTTAGAAGTCAGCTATTATTGTAATATATATTATATGTTTAATCAAGACTGAAAGTATTAAATCTTATGAATCTTTTCAAAATAGTCGGGGGGTAACTCAGGTAGATTAAGGTAATAGGTGAGCAATCAGTTGAAGTAGTATAATGGCTACCAGCGGGGCAAAATCAAACATGCTAGCCCTGGGGGTAATGCGGCGTCAAAATCCAGATAAAGTTATAAAACATTGCTGCCTAATCCCCTAGACTTTTGGCTTTATTGTAGGCAGCGGTAACCGCTTGTAAAATCAGGTTAGAGAAGCCCCCTTTTTCCAGCTTGAGTAGAGCCTCAGCGGTGGTGCCACCCGGAGAGGTAACCATTTTTCGCAACTCTGAAGGCTCTTTGCCGGACTTCTGGATAAGGTGACCTGAGCCCAAAACTGTCTCTAGCACCAGCTCTTGCGCTATGTTACGGGGGAGGCCAATATGCACGGCGGCATCAACCAGTGATTCTATGAAGAGAAAAATATAGGCTGGTCCGCTGCCACTCACCGCGGTAGCCATATCAATGTACCTCTCATCATCAACATAAACTTCCTTGCCCATAGCCCTGAGGATAGAGGCTGCCCATCCTTTTTGTTGCTCGGTTACCCCTGTCGTAGCTGTCCACATGCTTATTCCTTCGCCAATCCAGGCTGGGGTATTGGGCATCGCCCGAATTACTAAGCTGTGGTTTAACCCAAGCGACAAGGTATCAATTCTTGCCCCGGCGATGATGGATAATACCAGTTGACTGGATTTGAGCTGACCGTTGAGTTCAGCCATTACCTCAGCCAAATTCTGTGGTTTAATTGCCAGGATGACTACATCGCCCTTCTCGGCCACTAACCGGTTACTGCTCATCACCGCCACGCCGTATTTCTGTCCAAGGTGCTGGTGACGAGTCTCCTTAATATCACTAACCCAGATAGCCTGCGGTGTAGTTAATCCCTTGTCCAGAATAGCCGACAGTATCACCTCCCCCATATTTCCACCGCCAATAACGGCTATCTTCATGGTATTAACCTCATCCCCTGTATCCCCTTCCCCTTCAATGAGGGGAAGTAGTTTTTCAAGAGGGACTTCGTCCCTCTTAGACGCCTTGATTCTATTATAGCATCCTAGCGGTCTTACCTTTGGTTTTCCTCACGGGTGCTGGTGGGGCAATCGGCGCAATCCAGGGTGGGATATTGGGGAGTTTCCCCTGTAGAATCTCCTCAATGGTGAGTATCTGTATTCGAGGATAATCCTTGCCCAGGGGTGAATGATAAAAGCCCTTCATGGCTGCCTCTTCGAGCATCGGGCGAGTGGGCTTTTCCAGCGTAATAAACATGCCAATATCGGACTTCTCCCTGTCTATCACATGACCTAAATCCCGTATCATGCTGACACTGGTACTCTTGCCACCTTTCACCGAAATAATGGCCTTCTTAATCTTATCCTTCTCGTCCATGTAGTAAAGGTAACCATCAATACCAGTGTCGGCACCCTTCTTCTTGTTGCCATAAGGCTGTCCGTCGACTGAGTGGACTGCCCACCACTGGAACTGGTATTTATTCTGGTTAGCCAGCTCAATAGCACCAGCCAAATCGATTGGTTCTCCGACCACCTTAAAGGACGGCACGGGAGTCATGTTCTTAAGGCGCCATTTCATCAGACCGATAGCCAGGTGGGTAATGTCAATGCCAATCCACCTGCGGTTCAGTCTCTGCGCCGCCACTATAGCCGTGCCACAGCCACAGAAGGGGTCAAGGATAATATCACCTTCATTGGAAGATGATTGAATGATGCGTTCAAGAAGAGCCTCAGGTTTCTGTGTGGGGTAGCCTAGGCGTTCCCTTGAGGTGGGTGATATACGGTGGATGTCATCCCATAGATTAACGACGGGTGTCCCCTTAGCCTCATCCAAGTACAATTTTTGGCTCAGCGATTTCCCCGTAGATGACACAACAATACGGCCTTTATCATATAACTCTTGCATCCTTTCTTTTGAGAAACGCCAATACCCGCTTACTCCCATAAACTCGTAATACGGGTTGCCTTTACTCGCCCCGCCCGGGCCATCCACTGGTGCTAATCGGTATTGTCTCTCTATTTGAGGTTCAAAATATTTGTAGTCCCTTTTTAGAGCCTCCTCTGAATACCCCGTATACTGCGAATTCCACTTTGAGGCGTCGCTCTTAGTGTAAAAAAGAATTGTATCCGTAACTCTGCCAAAATGCTTTGCCCCTTGACCAGTGTCACCATGCGCAAATGAGCGCTTCCAAATAATCTCGTTTCTGAAGTTTGCCGCTCTAAAGATTGTATCCATAAGAAGCTTCAAATAGTGGCTGGCAGTGGGGTCACAGTGAAGATAAATGGAGCCGTTCTCATTGAGCACTCTTCGCAGTTCGATTAAGCGGATGCACATCATGGTGAGATACGCTGCCATATCCGTCCTTTTACCTACAAGTTTGGGTAGGACTGACATAAACTCCTTCACCTCTGCGGAGGCAATCGGCGAAGCGGCGATTTCCTGTAAAGCCCGCTCAGATTCCAGCCCCCAGTGCCAGGTATCCTCAAAGGCAGATATCTGGGCTTGGGATGGCTCGCCAGTTGGTTCTTTGAACAGGACGTTGTAGGTTGCCTTGCTGTTAAATGGCGGGTCAAGATAGATAAGGTCAACAGAGCTATCAGGAATATATTTTCTAAGGATTTCTAAATTATCACCATAGTAAAGTACGTTGGTATCCATCTTTTCCTCCGAACATACATTACTTGTCAGGGGGATGGGTTTCTATTTTACCACTAAATTTACCAGTCTCCCCGGGACATATATTATGTTGGCGATTTCTTTGCCCTTAAGGTAAGTCTTTACTTTTTCTCTTTCCAGCGCCTTCTGTCTGGCTTCAGCTTCAGTGATGGACGCGGGCACAATAAGGCGGTCACGCAGCTTACCATTAACCTGAACCACCAGGGTAATCTCTTCATCCCTGGCCAGTTCCTCATCCCACCGTGGCCAGCTTTGATTATGAATGCTGTACTCATGCCTGGTTCGCTGCCACAACTCCTCAGACAGGTGGGGGGTAGTGGGAGCCAGAAGCAGGAGCAGGGTATCTCTAGCCTTGTTCCAAGCATCTTCGCTAACTGAGCGGTCTTCTTTTACTTCGTTTAGGCGGCCGGTGAATCCCATAAGTGCTGCTATCATGGTATTAAATCGCAGCTTCTCCAGGTCTTCGGTTACCTTTCTGATGGTTTGGTGGGTATCACGTAATAATGCACGCTCTAGATTTTGCTTGATATTCACAGGCACGTTCTTATCCTCGTTATATCCACCCAGCACCAGGTTCCATAGCCGGTTAAGCCAGCGACTGATGCCACTGATGCCGCTGTCATTCCACTCACCACCTTTTTCCCAGGGGGCGACAAACATAAGATAGGCGCGGACGGTATCGGCTCCCACCTTGGAAACATACTCATCGGGGGTAACCACGTTACCCAGCGATTTACTCATCTTCTGTTTCTCAGCAATAATAATCCCCTGATTGAACAGGCGGGTAAACGGCTCACCAAAGTTGACCAATCCCATATCCCGAAGTGCCTTAGTGAAGAAGCGTGCATAGAATAGGTGCATAACGGCATGCTCAGCACCGCCGGTATACAGGTCTACCGGCAGCCAGTAGCGTACCTTATCGTCGTCAAAAGCCGCCGTCTCTAAATTAGGGCTGGCATAGCGTAAGAAATACCACGAGGAGCACATGAAGGTGTCCATAGTATCGGTCTCTCGCTTAGCTGGGGTTCCACACCGTGGGCAGGTAGTATTGACAAATTTCTCATGGTATTTTAGGGGTGATTCACCAGTTGGTTTGAACTGAGCGTCCTCAGGGAGTAATACCGGTAAGTCCTCTTCCGGAACTGGGACAACACCGCAGTCAGGACAATAAACCATTGGTATCGGCGCCCCCCAGTATCGCTGACGGGAGATAAGCCAGTCGTGGAGTTTGTAGGTTACGGTTCGTCCTCCCCAGCCCTTTTCCTCCAAAAAATCTGAGATTGCTTCTATACCCTGCTGGTTGGGGAGTCCGTTAAACTGTCCTGAGTTGGCCATAGTGCCTGGTTCGGTATATGCCTCGTCTAGTTCTTCTCCCTGCCAGTCAGGCGGAGCTATCGCCACCCGTATTGGCAGGTTGTATTTTTTAGCAAAAGCGAAATCACGCTCATCATGAGCTGGTACTCCCATTACCGCCCCGGTGCCATAGCTTAAAAGCACGTAATCAGCAATCCAGATAGGCACCCTTTCCCCATTAAGCCGATTTGTCACATAAGTCCCGATAAATACTCCGTCCTTTTCCTTCTCGGTTGATAGCCGTTCTATCTCAGTCTGGCGTCGTGCCCGAGCAATATAGTCCTCAACCTCAGCTTTTTTCTCTGGTAGAGTCAGTTTAGCTACCAGCGGGTACTCTGGAGCCAGAACCATGAAGGTAACACCAAAGGTAGTATCCGGGCGGGTAGTAAAGACCCTAATCTCCTTTTCCTCGACACCAGGCTGGTCGAGGGCAAAAGAAATCTCAGTGCCGAGGCTCTTACCTACCCAGTTCCTCTGCATTATCCTTATCCGTTCCGGCCAGTCAATGCCGTTATGCTGCATAAGCTCATCAGCATATTTGGTGATACGGAAGAACCACTGCTCCAGATCACGCTGGCTGACGGCTGCCCCACAGCGCTCACAGAAGCCTCCCTCCACTACTTGCTCGTTAGCCAGCACCGTCTGGCAGCGGGGGCACCAGTTAACTGGAGCCTTGCCCCGATAAGCTAGACCAGCTTGATATAGCTTTAGAAAGAACCATTGCGTCCATTTATAGTAATCGGGTAGACAGGTAATCACCTCCCGGCTCCAGTCATAGATAGCCCCGATGCTTTTGAGCTGGCGGCGCATATTGTCTATATTCTGCATTGTCCAGGTAAAGGGATGGATTCCCCGGCTGATGGCGGCATTTTCTGCTGGCAAGCCGAAGGCATCAAAACCCATGGGGTGAAGCACATTGTAGCCTTGCATCCGCTTAAACCGTGCACGAACGTCAGACGGAGCCATGGCATACCAGTGCCCAATGTGGAGATCACCGGAAGTATAGGGGAACATGGTCAAGGCGTAATACTTGGGGCGGGAGTTGTCCTCACTTACCTCATACAGCCTGTCCTCCGCCCATCTCTGCTGCCACTTCTTCTCTATTTCCTGCGGATTATATTTGGCTGTCATTTCCTCACCCTCATCTAATTTAGCAGAAACTAGGAGACAAGGCAAACTAGGGCGTTGGGGTTGCTGTAGCCAGAACTTGACTTTTTGATAGGATAGTCATAAAATCACTACTCAACAGCCTTAAACTATCGTGAGCCTCTAGAATTTAGCAGTTTTAGTCGGCTCTCTACTGTGCAGGTAAGTCTTTTTGGAGGTGATGGTGATGATGCTAACCGACTACGAAAAAGCCTTGTTGAGTGGGGATTATGGGCAGGAAGCCAAACAACTGATGGAGATTATGCTAAAGGTTGCCGAGATTAACAAGGCAGACGGACTGGTTGATGTCAGACATATTATGATTGGCAACACAGCGATGCTCTCAATCGGCGGCAAGACAGGCATAAGCTTTTTGGAGAGACTGGCTGATGCGGGCATCAGATTTCGGGTACCTCCTTACACCAATGTCGTCTCAATAGATATAGAACAATGGCAAAAGATTGGGATTCCAAAGGAGTATGCTGAAGCCCAGCTCAGAGGCATTGCGGCATGGGCAAGATTGGGGGCTATACCCAATTGTTCCTGTATGCCCTTCATTTGCGGCGATATTCCCAAATTGGGTGACCATGTGGCGTATGCCGATTCAGCGCCGGTCATCTTTTCCAATTCCTATTTCGGGGCCAGGGGTAACCGAGAATCTGACCTGATTTGTCTCGCTGGAGCAATCTGTGGTCGGGTACCCAATTTTGGCTATCATCTTGACGAAAACAGGCTGGGGCAAGTCCTGGTAGATATAAAAGCCGAGATTAGGGATGAGAGTGATTATGATGTGCTGGGGTATTATGTAGGGAAGATTGTCAAAGACAAGGTGCCGGTATTCAAAAATTTGGATGAAAACATATCGACACAGGCCTTTATACAGTTAGGCGCTGCCTTGGCGGCAACCGGCAGCGTGGCACTGTTCCACTGCCTGGGGATTACTCCTGAGGTCAGGCTGAACCCGTATCTCTATGGGGAGAAAAACGTAACGGAAAAGATAGAAGTAACTGACGAGGATATGAGGGATACCTATCGAAAGATGGATACGACAACTGAGTCTAAGATTGACCTTGTTTTTATCGGTTGTCCTCACTGCACGGTTGAGAAGGTGAAACATATGGCTGATGTGCTCGGGGATAGAAAGATTAGCAAGGACGTTGCAGTATGGATAGCGGCTCCCAGTGTGGTTAGGGAGCTTGCCTTGAGGTCAGGCGATGTTCAGAGACTCGAGCGCGCTGGAGCCATGGTTCTGGCTGACACCTGTGCTATAACAACACCGACTGATATGCTCGGTTACCGGAACCTGGCGACTGATTCCGGTAAGGGTCAAGTCTATTTGTCGGGCTTGGGGTTAAATATCAGGTTTGGAACGACGGAGCAGTGTTTGGAAGCAGCCGTAAGAGGCTATTGGGAGGTTAAAGATGCCTGAGCTATATCAAGGTAGAAGTATTGCCGATGGGGTCGCAGAGGGGGAGGCACTGGTTTCTAGCTACCCGTTGTCTTTCTTTGGGGGCATTGACCCTGATAGCGGCACCATAACCGACAGGAGTCACGATCTATTCGGGGTAAAGGTTTCCGGTAAGGTTCTGGTGTTACCCCCGTGTAAAGGTTCGACAGCTGGAACCTGGACTCTAGCTCGGTTGTCGGAAAATGGGGTTGCTCCCAGTGCCATTATCATTGGAGAGTCGGATACAATTGTCACGGCTGGGGTTATCTTGGGTAAAATCCCGACGGTGGACAACCTTGACTTCGACCCAACCGTGAAATTCAAAACCGGCGAAAAACTCCGGGTAGATGGTGATAAGGGGACGGTGGAGGTATTATCTTAAAGAGGGTGGGGTATAATAGTGGAGAGCTAGTCTTTTTGGGTTTGGGATGAGACGTCCAGTTCTAAAAATTAGGAAGTAGGGACAGCACTTTGACAAACTCTTGGTTAGATGATAGACTATCAATGTTAGTAATACAGGGCAAAGGCAGCCTTAAAATATTAATAGATGCGAATTATTGCTGGCAAAGCCAAGGGACATCGGCTTAAGGTACCGAAAGGGTCTATTGTTCGTCCGGCTACAGATTTAGTACGCGGGGCGATTTTTTCTATTCTAGATACTACTGCCAGCGATTGGACTCAGGTGCTTGATTTATTTGCTGGGAGCGGTGCCTTGGGTATTGAAGCTCTAAGCCGTGGTGCCGGCTGGGTTGACTTTGTTGAGCGTGAACGACGACATTGTGTTATAATTAAGCAAAACTTGGAAAAGACAAAACTTGAAGCTCAGGCTCATATTTATTGCTGTAGTGTAGCCAAAGCAATTTCCTTTCTTGACAAGGAGTATGGCATTATACTAATAGACCCACCTTATTCTGATTCCTCTATCGGTAGCCTCATAACACAACTGGCGATTTCTAAGCTGGTTGCGACGAGTTCGATCGTAGTGGTGACCCACTCTAGGCATCTTTCTTTAAGCTCAAGCTACGCCATGTTAAATCTTATTAAAGAGCGCCGTCATGGTGATAGTTGTATCGCAATATACCAGAAGGGGGAGAATCTTTGACTATCGCTATTTACCCAGGTACCTTCGACCCAATAACCAACGGGCATCTTGATATTGCTACTAGAGCGGCCAAGATTTTTGATAAGCTAATCATTGGGGTCTATGGAAGGCCGAATAAGCATTTGCTATTCACTATCGAGGAGAGAGTGGCATTAGTCAGGCAAGCTGTAGCCGGGGTACCTAATGTTGAGGTTGAAGCCTTCACCGAGCTCATGGTTGATTTTGCCAGTAAGGTAGGAGCAGAGGTAATGGTGCGGGGATTGAGAGCCAGTGCCGACTTTGAGCGGGAGTTTGAGTTGGCGATGATGAACAAAAAACTATCTCCTCAGCTAGAGCTGGTTTCCTTAATGGCTAGGCTGGAATACCAGTTTCTTAGCTCCAGCTTGCTTAAGGAGGTAGCCAGCTTGGGAGGTAAGGTTGATAACCTTGTTCCTAAACATGTGGCTGAAGCACTGAGAGAGAAGTTTCGGAGCAAGCTGTGAACCAGGTATTCAGAAGGGGGGGATGTTATAACAAAAACTAGTCGGCTTCTAAGGGAATAAAGGTAGGAGGTTAGCTAAGTGGCATACAAAATTACCGAAGACTGTATTAGTTGCGGAGCCTGTGAACCAGAGTGTCCAAATGACGCAATTAGCGAAGGGGAAACAATTTATATCATTGGCCCCGATAAGTGCACTGAGTGTGTCGGTTCCCATGAATCATCTCGATGTGTTGAGGTCTGCCCGGTTGACTGCTGTGTACTTGACCCAGAGTACGAGGAAAGCCAGGAGCAGTTGCTGGAAAAGTGGCGTAGATTACATCCAGGTGAGGAACCAAAGGTTACCTAATTCAAGTCGGTCTAATAACAAATTATCACTTGGCAAGTTAGCACTTAGCTACTTAGCGCTTTAGCTGTTTGGCGCTGTAATCTGATTATTCTGGCACTAAGAACGAGCAGCCTTTTTGTTAGGTAGCGAACCAGCTTGTATTCAGCTCGAAAAGTACCCTATAAGTAAAAGGCCACTTAGCAACGGGTGGTTTAAGGCAGCTGGCCCTTTTGCGGGCTGGTTGTCTATTTTTACCACGACTTAGGGTGGTTTCAGCATTTCTTTAGCTCCCTCCACTTAGTCACTCCTAGCGCCTTTGAGGCGAGCGAGCTAGCCTTGGCACAAAGATTATTTGAACTAAACTTTGCAAATAGAGTAGAGTTTGCTACACTAGTTTAATTCAAGTTATTCTGCAGGGGGAAGCGATGAAAGTCCTAGGTATCGTTTGTAGTCCTCGGTTACGCGGAAATACCGAGATTCTGGTCCGAGAGACATTAACCAAAGCTCAGGATGCCGGGGCTGAGGTAGAGCTTGTGACCCTAGCTGGAAAGACTATAGCCCCTTGTGATGGTTGCTGTTCTTGCCGTAAGACTAAGGAGTGCCGAAAAAAGGATGACATGCAGGATATTTACCCTAAACTTCTGGAAGCCGATGGAGTAGTCTTCGGTACCCCTGTTTACTTCTGGACTGTCAGCGCTCAGGCAAAAGCACTGATGGATCGCACTCTGGTGTTTTATGGAGAGTCTGAGCCTTTAACCGAGCGTAGGTTGAGAAACAAGGCAGCCGGTGTGGTGGTGACTACCAACCGAGACGGGGGCCCAAGCGCCCTAAAAACATTTAGCGGCTTTATCAACCTCCACAGAATGATAATGGTAGGTTATGCCATGGGTTTTGGCGGTGATGAGAAAGGGAAGATTAGGGAGGATAGAAGAGCAATGAGAGAAGCGGCTGCCTTAGGCCGGGCGATGGTAAGCTGTATCCAATCTTTGCGAATGGCGCCAATTGAACCCCTCTACGAGAGAAAGGGAGGTAAGTCATGAACCTGAAACTGATACTGGAGGAGGCAGCCAAACAATACGGAGAGAAGACAGCGATTGTCTTGGGTGATCGCAGATTATCCTATGCTGAGCTGGATGAAGCCTCCAATAAGGTAGCCAACGCTCTGCTTGAAATGGAGGTGAGGAAGGGTGACCGGGTAGCTATGCTGCTGTCGAATAGCCCAGAATTCGTCATCCTCTATTTTGGAATAGTCAAGATTGGTGGCATAGCTGTTCCCCTGAATATTGGATGTAAGGTTGATGAGCTGGCCTCTCTGTTTGGTGATGCTCAGCCGAAGGTACTGGTGGCGGAAAGTGCCTCTCTGGAACAGTTGGTCTCTGCCTTACCCCGATTCCATTATATTGAGAAGGTCATTGACCTGGACAATAATACAGGTCGATTTATCGGCTATTCTCAGATTATGGCTACCAGTTCAGCGCGCCGGGTTGAAGTGGAGCTTGAGCCGGAGGATGTTGCCCTTATTGCGTATACTTCAAGCCCTACCGTTAGTCCCAGAGGGGTGGTACTAACCCATCATAATCTGGTCACCGAGGCGACTATATCGGCTTATGGATTTGAGCAAACTGATAAAGACAGCGTGATACTGTTTGCTTTGCCAATGCACCATATGTTCGGCTTTGTAGGTATATTACTAACCGCTATTTACAAGGGTAGCACGGTGGTGATAGTACCCGGGCTATCCATTACTGGTGTTATGGAGGTTATTGAGAGGGAGCGGGGCACCATATTTATGGGAGTGCCCTATATTTATGCCTTAGTGGTTAATTTGGCGGAAAAGAACGGGATAGCGAATGACTTAAGCTCTCTGCGGCTGTATGGTAGTGCCGGGGCACCGCTACCACCGGATATTATCAAGCGGTTTAAGAGACACTTCGGTTTAGAGCTTATTGATTTTTGGGGTTTAACGGAAGCCGTATGTCAAATTACCTGCCCACCCGTTGATGGCACCGGGAAGTTCGGCTCGGTGGGTAAAGCTCTGCCCGGCTGGGAGATAAAGATAGTTGATGATAATGGTAGCGAGCTTCCGGTAAATCACCCGGGCGAGATAATTGCTAGGGGTCTCATAATGAAGGGCTATTATAATAACCCTCAAGCTACTGCTGAGGCGATTAAGGACGGCTGGCTTTATACTGGTGATATTGGGAGGGTGGATGAGGATGGCTGGCTATTCATCGTGGGCAGGAAGAAGGACATGATTATCCGCAAGGGTCAGAATATCTATCCCAGTGATATTGAGGATGTGTTGTATGCCAATCCTAAGATAGCTGAGGCGGCAGTGGTGGGGATTCCTGATGAAATGCGGGGGGAGATTGTTAGGGCTTACATTAGCCTTAAAGCGGGGGAGGTGGCTACGGAGGAGGAGGTTAGGTACTTTTGCCAGGAGCACATGGCTAACTACAAAGTGCCCAGGCAAATTATGTTTCTGGATTCTCTACCCAAAACTGCCAGCGGCAAGATTCGTAAGGAGGACCTCCCGCATATAGTATAAGTTAGCCTTCTCTAATTCTTTTGGCTCTGGTAGCACTGATGCTACCTTGATTTTTAACCAGTTCTCCTCATAACCTTCCCACCCCTTGCTCCCTCTGATGAGGGAGGAGTTAAGGGGAATAAGGCAATGAATTATCCAATTTAGCTCTTTACAAAGTTAGGGAATATATTGTATAATGGTTACCTAGCTGGTCTATGTAGAAGTAAGCCAATTATTCTTGGAAGGAATATGTTGCGAAGTCTATTAACTTGTGTCATGTAACATAGTAGGGTATGTATAAAGAATAGCGAGGTGATTTGAATGGCACCAAGGCGTGAGCTAATGAAGGTTGGTGTTGACTCCTTACTTCTTTGCTTAATATCCCAGCAACCGAAGTATGGCTACCAGATCATCAAGGAACTGGAGGTAAAGAGTCAAGGCTACTTTAAACTTAAGGAGGGCACTCTTTACCCGGCGTTGTACCGTTTGGAAAGGGCAGGCTTAATGCTGGGCAAGTGGCAGATGCTACCCAATGGTCGGTATAGGCGGTATTATTATATTACCGATAAAGGTTATCAGATGCTGGTGGCCAAGAGGAACCAGTGGCAGGACTTTTTCACCGCCATGAACCTGATTATTCAGCCAGCTAGCATCTAAGAGGGGCTAAAGGGATATGATAGCCGCCATGGGTCATTACCTGGAGAGTATTAGAGATAATCTAAGACTTGACCTCTCAATAGAGAAGGAGGTCATGAGTGAGCTTGAGGCGCATATCGAGGACAGGCTGCAGGAACTGGAGGACACCGGGCTGTCTGAGGAGGAAGCAGCCAACACCTGTGTCAAGCTGTTAGGCTCAGCCAAAGTTGGTTGCCCGACAGATATATGAAGCTCATAGCCAGGGTAGCTGGCGACAGGCAGTGTTAGCTTCGGCGCCACACCTGCTTTTTGGTCTACTCTTCGCTCTCAATTGGTGGCAGGGTATTGGTTGGCTACTGGTTATGCTCGCCTTAGTTCTGGCGACAGCGATTTATGGCTGGTGGCACGGTAGACCAACCTGGCTTTTCCCCTGGATGGGTTACTCTCTGCTACCAGTAGTGGGAGCTGGTCTCCTTTTACTCTATTTGCCTGCAGGATGGTTGTGGGTAGCAATACTTGTCTATATCCCACTGGCGTCATGGTTCATATTATCCATAATAGTTCAGACCATAAAGAGAGACTGGTTACATAGCTCGCTGATGCTGTTTCCGGTGCCTATCATCATCGGTTGGTTTCTAGCTGCGGCATTGAAGGATAAATTCCCTGAGTTCAATGCCCAGCGTCTTCAAGAGTTGGCTCCCTGGATAGGGCTGAGCTTTTTAGCTTTGGGAGTGAGTGTGGCTGTATTCGTTCGTTTGAGACAGCGCTGGCTAAAGGTATCCATACTGGTTATATCAGGGCTTTCAACTTTAGCCATGGTTGCTTATTATGCTGAGGGTAAGCTGAGCTTATCGGCGTTTTCAATTCTGATTCTGGTGATGCTCGGGATTTTTCTCAGTCCAGCATTGGTGGAACGAAGAATAAGACATAATCGACTACGGCGCTTGGCACGGACACTGCCTAGTTCGGGGAGTGGTAATGCAACCGGTAGCCATTGTAACCGATAGTGTAGCTTGTCTCACCAGGGAGTTGGTTGAGCAGTATGGCATTGTGATTGTGCCTATTAGACTTTTGGTTCAAGGCAAGGTCTATCGGGATTTGGTGGATATGACCCCCTCTGAGGCTTATGAGCTATTTTTACAGGACCCGGAAAGTTTCAATACTTCACCAGCATCGCCGGGACACTATCTTGAAGCCTACCATGAGGCAAGTCACCAAACGAAGAACATTCTTTGTATTACCCTTTCATCGAAGCTAAGCACCGGGTATGACATGGCTTGTGTCGCCAAGGAACAAGCCAAGAGTGAGCTGGGTTTTAAGTCTAGCTAAATTGCGGAAAACATTCTATAATTAGGGTGTGGAACCTACCCAGTCTGTTTCTGATATTAAGCGACTAACCGAGCGTTCAGAGCCACTTTCCGATGTCGGGCGACTAGCGGAAAGTTTAGGCGAACTTCCTGAGCCGATGGTAGAACCCGCCTTCATTGTGGTTAGCGGCTTACCCGGCACAGGAAAAACTCACTTCTGTAGCAAGTTAGCCGAGAGACTACCGTTGGTTATCCTGGAAAGTGATGCCTTGCGTAAGACTCTTTTCTCCTTCCCCAGTTATAGTAGACAGGAGAACTCTCGTCTTTTCCGAGCCTGTCACCTTCTCATTGAGAGACTGCTGAAAAAGGGAATCCCTCTTGTTCTGGATGCTACCAACCTGTCAGAGCGATACCGCGAGCGACTATATAGTATTGCCGACCGCCTGGACGTCAAACTAATCCTGGTGCGGGTTGAGGCGCCGCCAGAAGTAGTGCAGGAACGGCTTAAAGCCAGGCAAGGAGAGGTAGGTTCAGGGAACAAATCGGATGCTAACTGGGAGGTATACCAGAGGATGGAGTCGGCGGTTCAGAAGATCCGTCGTAATCACTATGCAGTGGATACTTCCCGAGATATTACTCCGGTTCTAGACAAGATTGTCCGTGAGGTGAAGCGGTAAAGAGTGTTTATCTACCCTATCCCCGGTATCCCCTTCCCCTTCAAAGGGGAAGGGGAAGATAAAAAGAGGGACTACCGCCCTTCTTAGACACCTCGTTTGATATAACCTCTTTCAAAAGAGAGGGGGAAATAGAGAAAGAGGGGCGAAGCCCCTATTAAACACCATTGACAAAGACCTCTTAATTAGTAGGTGAAAGGAAATTTTGAGATGGAGATTAAGACTGTAACTGGTGACATCAACAAGATTGAAGCCGGGGCTATTATCTTGAACTTCTTTGAGGGAACACTGCAACCTGAAGGTGACCTGGCTACTGTAGACAAGGCTTTGGATGGGGCTATCTCTCAACTCATTGGCCAGGGCGAGATTAAGGGTAAACTCCGTGAGATTACTGTTGTTCATAGTCTGGGTAAGCTTCCCGCCGCCCGGGTGGTAATTGCTGGCCTGGGTAAGCCGTCAGAGCTATCACGGGATAAGATTCGTGGTGTGGTAGCTGAGGCCTGCCGACTTCTGCGGCAGAAGGGTGTAGATAGCGTTGCCACTATTGCCCAGGGAGCGGGAGTAGCTGGCATAAGTGTGGAGGGTGCGGCTCAAGCTGTAACCGAAGGCGCTCTACTCGGCAGCTACTCATTTCGTAAGCATATGACCAAGAAGGCTGAATATGATGAGATTAGAGAACTGGTCATTGTTGATGCCGATGAAACCAAGCTCCCCGGTCTAGAGCAAGGGTGTAAACTGGGCAGGATTTTGGCTGAAGCCACCAACCTGGCTCGTGATATGGTCAATGAGCCGGCTAACTACATGACACCTGGTCAAATGGCTGAGACAGCCAGGCGGCTAGCTGAAACCTATGGACTTGAGCTTAGTATTTTTGAGAAGGAGCAGATGCAGGAGCTAGGGATGGGGGCGCTATTAGGGGTGGTTCAGGGAAGCCTAGAGCCGCCTAAATTCATCACTCTCCGTTATGGGGGTGGTGATTCTGATGAGATTGATGTGGCCTTAGTTGGCAAGGGAGTAACCTTTGATTCTGGAGGTATCTCTATTAAGCCATCAGAGAAAATGGAGGAAATGAAGGGGGATATGGCTGGAGGGGCGGCAGTGATGGC
>SDBV01002570.1_pt1 | contig 27096 bp, 22 predicted proteins | sample 2277081 | NCBI WGS metagenome assembly SDBV01 (sample SAMN10402039, study PRJNA504765) | marine sediment metagenome | isolation source: marine sediment core GS10_PC15, 223 cmbsf | place: Arctic Ocean: Southern Knipovich Ridge | collected 2010 | reverse complement strand
CCGCGAGGAAGGTCAGGCTCACGTCGAAACCCACCAGCGAGTCGCTGGCGGGCGGATAGCCCTGCACGACGAAGTCGATGTCGAAGATCGCCGGGTGCGCAACCTCGACGCAGTCCTCGATGGCGCCCAGGGTGGTCTCTTCGACGTTGCCGGAGGGGAATTGGGCGACGGTGTTGCCCGTGGTGTCCATGTCCAGGGCGGCCAGGTCGATCGTGCCGCCTCCGTGAGCGGCCTCGGCGAAGGGCCAGCCCGGCCCCAGCATGGCTGCGGCTACCAGGAGTAGCGATAGAGCCGTAGCCGCGAGTATGGTAGCGGGTATCGCTGCCGACCTTCTCATGTCAGAATCCCTCCCCTTGGGCTTCTTGCTTCGTGACCAGATTAGCGAATTCGTCTCAGTCTTGGGTTAACAGCTGGTTAAGGGCGGGTAAACACGCGGTTAATAACAGCGGAGGCTGGCGCTAGGCATAGGTGCCCAAAATCTAATCCGGTGGCGGTCCGAGGTATAGGTCATCAAAGGAGACGTCAGCCTGGACAGGCGCGGAGCCAGGCTCCTTGTCCTCATAGCGAACTTCGAAGACGAGTCTGATTAGCTCGAAACCCTCGGGCACTGCGCCCCACAGCTCGCTGAAGTCTTGGCTGAGGTTGGCCTGGAATTGTACCCACTGGTTCAGGGTCAGTTCATCACCAAGCTGCACGTTGCGAATGTTAGTTTCCGGGCCGGGATCGGATGCTGTCCCCGCCAAGATGTAGTGGACCTGATGGTTTGGGAATTCACCTTCAAGGTTGTCGGCGTCGAACACTATCGCCGCAATCTGCACGAACTGGACAGGCGCTCCTTCAGTCCAGTCCTCGATGCGGTAGACACCGGAAATGATCTCCGGAAACTCCTCCGCTTCCAGGTCCTGCGCCAGGTTGGTTCTTCCGGTGCCGGAAACCTCTGCGGCGGCGTCTAGCTGGATATTGGCGCTCGCCTCGCCCGAGTACGCTATTTCGACTGACCGTTCGAACCCCGATTTGCCCAGAACGAACCAGGGGTCTTCGCCGTCCTCGAAGCCGGCGTTGTTCAGCAGGTTACTGCCTCCGCCGCTCGAGCAGGAGAGGGAGCCAAGCACGATCAGCGCGACCAGAACGAAGGCTGGCCCGCAGATTAAGGTGCGTACCTTTTGCATACGACCAGCAGCGTACTCCAGACCGGTTGGCCAGTCAATGATGGCAACGCCAGGCCGCCGCTGTGCCATGCTGGGCGGTTCGGATTACCGGCCAGCACCACCAGTGGCGACGCTGTCTGGTGGCGTTAAGATCGCATTGACGAGGCAGCCTCGTGAGTGTTAGCGTCACGACAAGAAGGAGGCTTCCAGCTTGAATCGCTTATACCTTGTGGTGGTGCCGGCAGTCATAGCTGTGTTCGCCTTCGCCGGGTGTGGCGGTGACAGCGGTGGTGATAATGGTGGCAGTGGTAATGGTGGCGGTGGTGACGAGACGGCACAAGACTATCTCGCTCAGGTTGTGGAAATCGCTCAGCGGGTAGGAGAGCTGGACAGCCTGCTGGGGGCGGTGGAACTTGGAGATGACGCCGCAGGTTCCTACGCTGAGGAGCTGAGGGAGTTGCAGCAGAGTGCGAAGGACCTGATACCGCCAGAGGCTCTGCGTGACGCCCACGAGTCGTATGTAGAGGCGATTGGTGGCCTCGCGGATAGCGCCGCCCAGGCAGACGTGGCGGCCCAAGCCGGCGACGAGGAGGCGCTCACGAGCGCCAAGGGAGACAGCGACGAAATCAGCCGGATCATTTTAGATGCGCTGCGGGAGATCAGCCGGATTAGAGGAGCAGGCTCCTCAGAGCCGTAGAGCTCTGCTACTGGGCTGGGCCGTAGTACAGGCTGTCGTAGTAGACATCGCCCTCTACCGGCCCTTCGCCGATCACCTTGTCGTCGTAGCGCACCTCAAACAGAATGCGAAGCTTTTCGTAGCCGGTGGGAACCTCCCCCCACAGGTTCAAGAAATCCTCGCGGATGTTGCGCTCAAAATATACCCACTCGCCATCCACGGGCTCTTCCTTGCCCAGGAAGACGAACTTGGCATTTGAGATGGCGAATGGCGGGCTATCGATTCCGGCTAGCAGGTATCGTATCTGATGGTTGGGGAAGTTTTCTGGCACATTCTCCGCCGCGAACACAATTACGACGTACTGCAGGTATTGCTTGAGTGTTCCCTTACGCCAGTTCTCCACCCGGTAGTAGCCGGATATCACCTCCGGAAACTCTTCCGGGTTGATCTCCTGCACTAGGTAAAAGACCTTGGCTCCTTCCGCGTCAGTTCCCTCGCGCATCTGAAGGAGCGCGCTGGCGTTACCGGATTGGGCAACGTCCTCTGAGGTGATGAAATCGGGAGGCTTGAGGGAGAACCAACATCCGAGGCTGTCCGACTCGCATGATGGGTCCCTGTCTTGTTCGAAGCCTGGGTTGAGGAACAGGTTGCCCGTAGCCGGGCTGTCTGTAGCCGGGCTGTCTGTGGCGGAGGGCTCTCCGTCTCCATTGCAGGCGGCGATGATCAGGGCTAGAGACACAACGCCGACCAGAACCACTCCCACGATCCACCTGCGCTTCAGCATGCTGGATGGAATGGTATATGCTGGCCCGTGACTGGGTCAACCTTGGGGCTAGCTCCTCTGGGTCCTGGACGAGACGGTTCCGGCGCCCGGCAGCCAGCCCAAGGCGCGCAGGCCGCTGCCTCAGGTCACCCCCAAGCTCCTCCGCTCCCGCCCAGTCCTGCGCTCGCTGCGGCCAAGCAGGCGATTTGCTATACTCCTATCTAAGCGAATCAACCGTGAAGTGACAGGAATCTGGCTGCGCGCTCGCCCTGTCGGCTTCCCGGCGAACTGTGTGCTGGTTTCGCGGTCTATTGTTATTTGATGGCTGCGGGGAGGAGATTTAGTATGCTTCGATACCTGCCGGTTGCGGGGCTGGCAGTTGCTCTCCTGCTCTCCGCCTGTGGTGGAGGCGACGATGCGACGTCAGGGACGCCTTCACTAGATGCGTCTCCGTTGCCCGACGCCACGGCTACGGCCATCGCCACTCAGCAACCCGGCGCTGCAGCTACAGCCACCGCCACTCAGCAGCCGAGTGGACAGATCACTGTGGCGCCGCCTGCGGGGCCCGTATCCTTCGTATCCGTCACTTCGCCCGTTGCCCAGGGCGATGAAGCCAGCGTAGCGATCCAGACCAGCCCTGATACCGGCTGCACGATCCTCGTCATCCGCACCATATCTCTAGATCCCGAGTATATCGGGACGGCAACGACGTTTGAGGTGATGATGTCCGCCGGGATGGAGCCCACGGTAAGCGATGAGTCCGGTCTAGCCTCATGGACTTGGCAGGTAGAGACCGACACAGAGCCAGAGGTGTGGCGTGTGGATGTGACTTGCGGCCAGGGGGCTGGGATATCCTTCGCCAGATCGGAGCTAGAGATTGTTGAACGGCAGTGATCCGTTCTTTACCTCCGTCGCTCTTGGGTTCTGTAGCTCCTGTTACCCCTCGTCCTAATCGCCAAGCGTCCCCGCCGAGAGGAACACGATGTAGCCCTCTCCGGCATCCTGGCGCTGGTTGTGCGGCCCATCGCCTCGGGGTGCGCTGACCAGGATCTCGTTGCGGCCGTCTCCGTCCATGTCCCTGGTCAGAAGCGCGGGTGTGGTGAAGACCTCCGTCCCAAGGATGTCCCCCTCGTCCAGGCCTTCTATGATAAGGTCGCTGGCTCCCAGGGCCAGAGAGATATTGGAGGGCAGGGATCTGGAGCCGAAGATGATATAGATGGCGCCAACGTTGCCTCTGCCCGGGCCCGATCCGTCGTCCCCAGGAGCAGCGATGAGGAGGTCCGCCAGGCGGTCAGCGTTTACATCGCCGACTGTGGCGCTGCGGCCGAGGCGGTCGCCGGCGTTGGCTGCATAGATAAGGGAGGTGGCGTCCCCGGCAGCGACATCCACCTGGAGGCCCCTGCCGTCGCTGCCGGCGACTACGGCGGCTTCACCGGCTAGCCTGGACTCATTGCCGAAACCGTTGGCGCTTACGGCGCCGAGCAGGATGTCATCCATGCCGTCTCCATCAACATCGCCGCTGCCCAGTGAATGTCCTAACTGATCGCCCGCGTCGATACCGACAATGGTGATGTCCTGCTGCCCTCGGGCGATGTCCACCTCCATGGGCGGGGGCCCGAAGATGACATAAGTCTCGCCCGCTGCCTCGCGGGCGTTCTGCGGCCCTGAGGCGAAGGGGGCAGGGAGGATCAGATCGTCTACGCCATCGTCGTTGACGTCGCCGGTTGATACCGCTTCTCCAAGCCGTTCATCGGGTTGGGCGCCGAAGATGACGGCTGCCGCGCCTTCCGTTGCAAGGTCTAGCTGTGGAGGAGGGGCTGCGGAGCCGGAGATGACATAGACATCCCCGGCGCTGCTTCGCGCGTTGTCAGGCCCATCGGCCCACAGGGCTCCCAGGACGAGATCGGCTATCCCATCGCCATGGACATCGGCGGTGGCTATGGCAAACCCCGCCAGGTCTTCGGAATCGGCGCCGTAGATGGTGACATCGCTGCTCGTTGCCGCCAGGTCTATCTCTGGAGCCCCCTGGCCCATTTCCAACGAGCCGAACAAGATATGGACTTGTCCGCTGTCCGGTCTCTTTTCGTCGAGGCCGTCGGCGAAGGGCGCGCCCAGGATCAGATCGTCGATACCGTCTCCGTTGACATCTCCAGCGCCTATCGCCCTGCCCAGCTGGTCGCCCGGGTCGGCGCCGTAAATCGTTAGCGCTTGCTGATCTTGTCCAGCGTCTCTCCGGTCTCCCGGCTGGAACGGTCCCAGGAAAAGATAGACCTCCCCGGCGTCAACCCGGGTATTATCGGGCCCGTCCGCCTGTGAGGCGGCCAGCAATACGTCCATCGCGCCGTCGCCGTTGAAGTCCCCGGCCACCATGCCGGATGCCGTGTCGCCCTCGTCCCGGCCGTAGAAGGTGGTGGCTTGCTCGATGGTGATTCTCGTAGTCGGGGGCAGCGGCGTCACTGCCTCCGGAGTTGCGATGGGCGAAGGCGTGCCTGCGATCACCGTTGGCGAGGGCGGCGCGCTGGTGTCCCCCGTGCAACCAGCGAGAGAGGTTAGCGCGGCCAGGGCTACGAGCGCGGCGGGCAGGAAGCGTCCCGCGGCGCCGGTCATGCCGGCGCCCTGGCGGTGTTGCCGCCCTATCGCCGTGAATGGAGCCCTGCTGGCGCTTATTGAGTCCAAAGAGCTACGAGCAACTCTTACCAAAGAACGGCTTTATCGCCAGCACGTCCAGGAGGCTAATGGTCCCGTTCTGGTCGAACAGGTCAAACCTGACGTTGTAGGCGGGGTCGGGATCGGTCTTGCCGAATGCTGGCTTTAGAGCGAGCACATCGAGAAGGTTGACGACTCCGTTGACGTCGAAGTCCGGCGGCCAGGCATCCCCTCCTGTACCCGGCGCCCCGGTGCAGTTATCGAACTGGTTGGTGCCGGCGAACTGCTCCACGGCGTCGTCGAACCCGTCGTTATCGTCGTCATCGTCGCAGGCATCACCCAGGCCGTCCGCGGGTATCGGAGGGATCGGCTCTCCGGAACCCATACCGGCTCCGGATGCCGCCAGGTCCTGGTCGGTGTTGGCCTGATCGCCCACGCCGGGCTGGCTGGCCTGGGCGGGGCCGTTGGCCGTGGCGGGACAGTTGTCCAGGCACTGGCTCACTCCGTCACCGTCGCTGTCGGCGCCGCAGGGGTCGATCTGGGTGGTGCAGTCCACCATGGAATACACCTTGGGGCCGGGAGTGTCGTGGGGGCCGGGTCCATCGATGGCGTCGGGGATGAACACGGGGCCGTCCGTGGCGATACAGCGAGGGCCGCCTGCCAGGGAGACCTCGAAGTTCTCGATGGTGCCCGTGTCCAGGAAAGCGGCATCTTGCACCTCCAGCCACCAGGGCTGGCCTGTCGTTGGCGGCAGGAAGGCGCTACATTCGTCCGGCGTGAGGTAGCCCACCAGGCTGCCGGAACGGGAAACCGGCCCGTTCTGAACGACGAGGGAGCAGGCGGGAGCCTCGACGTCGCTCCCTACTTTTAGGGTGATGTCTAGGTCACCACTGAAGGTGTGCAGTATTCGCATGTAGACGTACGGAAAGTCGCTGGCGGCGCAGCTCCCGGTGGAGAAGCCTCGGGCGGAGAAGACGGAGGCGATGGTGGCAGCGTGAGCGCCCCCGTACAGGATGGTGTCGGACAGGCAGACGGCGGCTGCTGCTTCATTAAACGTGGCCACGGGGTCCAGGAAGAAGTGTGCGTTGAGAACGAGCTGAAGCGTAAGTTCGCGCGCCGGCTGGTCGTCGCCGAGAGCCTGGGCGAGGTCCCAGAGGACGCCGCCCCAGACGAGGCCGCCGCAGTGAGGCTCCTCGGTTTCCGCGCCGTCGCTGGGGCTGCCGTTGGCGTTTATGTTGGGGCAGGCAATATAGTCCGCCGGGTAGACGTTGGCGTTGTCAATCCAGCGCAGGCCGGGCGCGCTGCCGCCGTCGCAATCCGTGTCTCCAAAGCTGAACCACTCGGCCAGGCAAGCGTCACCGAAGATGGCGGCGGCCAGGAAATCCCCGAACCCCTCACCCATGCTCAGGGCCTCGCTGGCCTCCGGGAACGGCCCGAAGGCGTAGCCGGGGACCTGATCGTGCTGTATCGCGTGCCCATACTCGTGAACGATAACGTCGGCGTCCTCGGCGGCATCCGTGTTGAAGGAGCCGCAGCTTGTGCTGTCGCTGTCGCCGAAGAACATGCCCAGGCTGACGGGGTCGAAGAAGGCGTTGCAACCTGAGAAGAAGTGGGCGTGAGTAGGGATAGGGCGGTCGATGATGGCGCTGGCGCCGGAGAATCCCAGGGACTGGAGCTTGCGCTGGACGGCATCAACGTGGTGGTAGACCATCACCTCTTCGAAGCGGTCATCGGTGCATGGGTAGATGTAGTCGTGAGAGGTCTCGTCGGCCTGGCCTGCCGGCTTGTAGCCGTTGCCGAGTCCCGGTGCCGTGAGGTCCACGTACTCCCCTTTGAGCTGGCCTTGACTCGGTTCAATCCCCAGGAGGGTCCGCGTCTGGTATTGCCCGGCCAGGAGGGGTTCATGGGCAGCGCTATCGCAGTCGCTGGGCGGCGGTATGGCGCCGCCGGACGTCGTCGGAGGATTGGGATCGAACACCTGCCCGCTGTCGGACGTCAGGAGGTCGTGCTTAGAGAGGACCTGGCCGCTGTGCGCGTCAACCGTGATGAGCCATGAGCTGAGCGGCTCCAGCGTCTGGGCCGTGACCTGCCAGGCCAGGGCGTAGCCGGTCTCTTCTCTGGGGAAGTACAACAGCTCCGCCGAAGGGGGCGCGCGGAGCCCGGAGTAACCATCGATAGCGGACAGGGCCGCCGCCACAGCTTGCGCGGCGGTGAGATCGGCGCGGGCAGGCGCTGCCTGGAGGCCGCTAACGTAGCGGCTGACGAGGAAAGGCTCAAGCTGGGCCGCCTTGGGTAGGCTCACAGTGATGAAGGAGCCGGATACTGGCAGGCCGTTGAACGTCTGCTGGTAGCGGACGTGCTGCCCGCTGGGGCTCTCGCGGACGCTCAACAAACGGAGATCCCCGATGTCCGGACGAAGGCCTAGGGTGACGGCGTTGTCGCGTAGATACTGCTCGGCCCGGGCACGCGGGTCAGCGGGCTGCGAGGCGACCTCGGTGCCCTCACCGAACAAGGCGAGGGCGAGGCCGGCCAGCGCAACTATTAAAGGAATAGCGCTGCGGCGCAAGCCGCGATGAAAGTTCATGGGGCTCCGGCAATAATTATCGCTGGTGGGCGGGGGCGTTACTGCTATTCTAGCGCACTCCGGCTGATCGCGAAGCGTTGACCTTGCGGCTGGGGAGAAGGGTCAGCGTGCGAACCTCTCTGGCGGAGTGGCCGATGCCGTCTAAGAGTGGTAGGTTCACCTCGATGAGGAGTATCTCCCCGGTGTCCGGCCGGGCGTCATCGGGCCCGTCCGCGCCGCTGGCGAGCGTGAAGAAGGCCGGCGTCTCACCTTCGACTGTTGGCAGTGGGACAAGCGATGCGCCCAACTCGTCGTCCGCCTCTGCGCCCACCACGGTCAGCACCTGAACGGAAACGCCCAAAGTCAGTGAGCCGCTGAGTCCGATACCGCCGGGCACCAGGTAGACGGCGCCGGCGGTGCGGCGCTCCTGAGGGCCGATGACGGTTGCCAGGAGGATATCGGCGACGCCGTCGCCGGTGAGGTCGGACAGTGAGAGCGATGAGGGGACCAGATCCCCTGGCTTAGCGCCGTACACTGCTGCCCCAGGGGGCGTCGTGGCGAGGTCGACCTTGTCCTCGAGGTCACGGCGGCCGAACATCACGATGGCCGCTCCAGATGCCGAACCGGCCGCCGCAGGGTTATCGGCCGCACGAGCGCCGACGACTATGTCGTCGACGCCGTCGCCGTTGACATCGGCAGCGGCCAAGGGGTGCCCCAGGGAGTTCCCTGCTGCGGCGCCGAGGATGACCGAATCGTACTCCTCCTCGGCGATGAACAGCCGCCCGCTGAGGTCTTCACGGCCCAGGAAGACGTAGACGGCGCCGGCGGCGGTGATCCCGCCTTCGGCGAGATCGGCCTGGGGCGCGCCCACGATGATGTCGTCTATGCCGTCGTCATTCACATCTCCGCTGGCTACAGCGCCGCCAAACTGGCTGAAGCGCTGGTTTCCGGTCGCCGTGAAGTCCTGTTCGCCGAACGTGGTGTTGCGCTCTCCCGATAGTGATGGGGAGCCGAAGATGACGTATATCTCGCCCGTTTCGGTGCGCGGGCTCCCCGGTCTGGAACCTGGCTCCCGGCCGGCGAAGGGCGCTCCCACGATAAGGTCAGTGATCCCGTCGCCGTTAACGTCGCCTGCGGCAAGCGCGTCGCCAACCCGGCTGAACCCCTCGGCGCCGGTGACTACAAAGTCCTGGGGATCATCCCCAAGGTCGAAAGTGCCGCTCAGGTCGGGAGAGCCGAAGAAGACGTAGATGCGGCCCTGGTCTGTGCGGGGATCTGCTCCGGCGGTAACGCCGGGGGCCCCTACGATAACGTCGTCGATGCCGTCGGCGTTCAGGTCCGCGGCCAGGACCGTCGTTCCCAGGTTGTCCCCGGCGCTGACACCGTAGATGGTGGTCGCCTGGTCGTCTTCGGCCAGGTCCAGGGCAGCCGGCCGTTCGTCGCGGCCGTACAGTATGTAGGCTTCGCCGGCCTGCTTACGGGCGTTGTCCGGCCCATCGGCGAAGGCGGCGCCAATGAGCAGGTCCGGCCTGCCGTCAGCGTTGAAGTCGCCGCTGGCCAGCGCACTGAAGCCGTTGGGAAAGTCGCCGCTGTCGATGCCGTAGATGGTAGCGGCGGCGCTTTCTGTGGCCAGGTCTAGAGCCCTGGCGATGGTGGTAGTGCCCGCGGGCGTGGGTGCCATGCTGGTCGCCGTCGGGGTGGACTGGAGCGGCGTGGGTGAAGCGCCGGCGTCCTCATCGCCGCCGTTGCAGCCTGCCAGGGAGACGGCGAGGAGCGCCAGCGTGATGGCGGCCGTCAGGGACAGCCTCCTCAGCAGGACCGCCACAGTCGAAAATCGCGTGATGGTGTACATAGGCAGTGCGGGAGCAGCTATATGGTAGTGTCCGTCCCGCCATAAGGTCAATTGTTCTAGACCCCCTCTGAGGGCCGGTGATATAATTCTGGCTAGGTGCGGCGACGCATTCCACATGATTATCGGGGATTGCAGGATCTACTCATGGCGCGGGTGCTAGTAGTCGAGGACGAGCCGAACATCGCGGAGTTCATCCGGCGTGGGCTTACCTATAAAGGGTATGAGGTTGATGTTGCCCACACGGGTGAGGAGGCGCTGGATCTGGCCTGGGAACGGCCGGCTGACCTGGTGATTCTGGACCTGATGCTGCCTGGCATAGACGGCATTGAGGTCTGCCGTCGCCTCCGCGCCGCGGGCGATGTGGCCATCATCGTGTTGACGGCCCGCGACAAGATAGACGACAAGGTTGAGGGTCTAGAGGCGGGCGCCGACGATTACGTGACTAAGCCCTTCGCCTTTGAAGAGCTGTTGGCCCGCGTGCGCGCCGCTCTTCGCCCAAGGTCCCCGGCCAGAGACGAGGTGCTGAAAGTAGGCGATCTGGTCATCAGGTCGGCCAGCCGAGAGGTGCACCGGGGAGATCGCGAGGTTCGGCTCACCGCCCGGGAGTATGACCTGCTGGAGTTTCTGGCCCGCCACGCCAACACGGTAGTGAGCAAGGAGACCATCTTCGAGAAGGTCTGGGGCTACGATTATGAGGCCGAGTCCGACGCGCTCAAGGTCTACATCAGCTACCTGCGCCGTAAGCTCAACGATGAGGGTGAACCGGACCTGATCCACGCTGTCCGCGGCGTCGGCTATATCCTCAAGGCCTGACATGTCCCTTAGCATCCGCTGGCGGCTCGCCATCGGGATAGTCTTCGCCTTCGCGGCCACGCTCGTCATCGTCCTTGTGACGGCGCAACTGTTTCTTCAGCGGTCCCTCATTTCGGACCTTGATACTCGCCTCTCCCAGGATGTGGAACGGGTGCTGGCCCAGGTCATCCTGGCGGGATCGGTGGACGACTCCCAGGGGCTTCAGGAGATTGTGGAGCAGAATTCCCTGACGACGTCCGATTCTCCCTTTATCACCGTCCTTCGGGGCCCAAGCGGAGACGTACTGGCGGCGCCCTCTGGCATTGACACCAGGCTTCTAGACTTGAGCCTCGAAGAACTCGACGCTGTGCTCGAGGGTGGCTCCCTGAGTCACGAAGTGGAGCTGACCGGCGGGCGGGAGTTCCGGGTCCGCACTTCCGGCCTGATCGTAGACGGCCAGGTCGTCGGCATCGTCCAGGCGGGGGAAACCACGGCGACGGCTACCCGCCCCCTCGATACCCTCGCACTGATCCTGGTCCTGGAGGGTGTTGCTGGCGTCGTCGCCGTCCTGATCATAGGCTACTGGCTCTCCCGAGGGGCGATTAAGCCGCTTGAGGACGTCATCGACGTTGCCGCTGAGATCGAGGCTTCGGACCTTCATCGCCGCATCAACGCCCAAAACCGTCCCTCCGAGGTGCAGCGGCTCGCCGACACGTTTGACGCGATGCTCGAGCGTCTGGACAGGGCGTTTCAGGCCCAACGCAACTTTCTGTACGATGCTTCCCATGAGCTGCGGACGCCGCTCACCGGGTTGCGGGGAAACATTGACGTGCTTCTCATGGACGACCGCCTGGACAAGGACACCCGCGATCAACTGGAGCGCATGTCTGCTGAGGCGGCGCGGCTTACACGTCTGACGAACAATCTGCTCTACATGGCTTCGGCTGAGGCCGGCCGGGAGGTGGAGCGCCGGCCGGTGGAGCTGGACGTGCTCTGTTTGGAGGTATGCCGGCAGACGCAGCACCTGCGGCGTGACGTCGTAGTCATGCTGGGCAAGGAGGATCAGGTGACGGTGTTGGGTGAGCGAGACCTGCTCAAGCAGCTGATCCTCAACCTCATGGAGAATGGGATCAAGTACGTGCCCTCTGGGGGGAAGGTAACACTATCGGTATGCAAGGTCGATGGGCAGGCTCAGATCACCGTCCAGGACAACGGCCCCGGCATTGACCCCGAAATCCTCCCTCATATCTTCGAGCGGTTCTACCGCGGTGACAGCCGGTCCGGTAGCGGGCCAAGAAGCGGCATTGGCCTGGGTCTGGCCATAGCCGATTGGATAGTGCGCTCCCACGGAGGGCGCATTGAGGTGGAGACCGAGCTTGGCCGCGGCAGCACCTTCCAGGTCACGCTTCCCGCGGGGGAGGAGATCGTCGAGGACGCCTCGCAACCGCCATCCGCACCCTCGTCATGAGGGTTACGCTGCTCTGTTGAGCAGGGCGCCTGCCCGGCGCCGGCGCTAGGGTGCGCAGGTCAGCCCAAAGGAGAACTTGAACCCCGGCACAAGGTCGCCGATGTTGAGGGCTCCATCCAAGTTGAAGTCATAGCGGGGGTCATAGCGGGGGTCTGATACGTCCGTGGCTCCGAAGGCCTGCTTGAAGCCGGGCACAAGATCGATCACGTTGACGGTCTGATCGTCGTTGAAGTCCGGTGGCCAGTCAGAGGGGCTGAGGCCGTCCTCGCAGGCCATCATCGGATTGGTGCCGACGAACTCCTCGACGACGGTCGAAAAGCCGTCGCAGTCATCATCGCCGACGGTTATGGGCAAGGCCGAGCCACACGCGGACAGGGCGAAGTCGATGCCGGAAGTGTCGGCGCCATCGGTAACCGCGATGGGAGAGGCGAGGGAGGCGTCGACCGTATTGTCGTAGTACTCAGATGCGAAGCCGGTTGCGGAGGCGAAAAGCCGATACGAACCGGCGGGCAACCCCTCAATAGTGTAAGTGCCGTCGGCACTCGTGGTTGCCAGGGCGAAGGCGCAACAGCCCTCGAACAGGAGGGCGTCCACGGAAGCCCCAGCAATGGGGTTCCCCACTTCGTCCTCGACTCGACCGCTGATACTGCCGCCCATCGACAGCGCGAAGTCGATAGACGGGGTGACCGCTCCCTCGGCGACGGCGACAGGAGTGGCAGCGGTAAGATCGGACGTGTTGTCGTAGAACTCTCCGCTCAGGCTGGTGGGGGATGTGAAAGCGAATACGCGATACGAGCCGGGGGCGAGGCCAAGGATAGTGTAGACGCCGTCGGACCCAGTGGTAGCGCCGCCGTTAGAGCAGCAGCCATCCACAAAGGAAGCTTCCACGAATACGCCTTGCAAGGGGTTGCCTATTTCGTTGGTTACCAGGCCGCTGATGCCGCCGCCGGTAGAAAGCTCAAAGTCGATGTTCGGCGTGTCGGCGCCGCTTGTGACCGCGATGGCTGTGGCCAGGGCAAAGTCGATGGTGTCGTCGTAGAGTTCGAACACAAAGCCGGCTGCGGCGGCTGCGACGCGGTAGTTGCCAGGCGCTAGCCCCCCAATGGTGTAGTCCCCATTGGCGTCGGTGATGGCGCTACCGTCGCCGCCACCGGTCATCGGCTGGGCGTTCAGGCCTGCCCCTTGTATGGGGTTGCCGGCCTGGTCCGTGACCCTGCCGCTGACGCTGCCATCGGCGGCGTTGGCGGGCGCACCTGTAGAAACCAACAGCGAAAGCAGCGCAAGCGCCAGCGCGATCGCTACACGAACGAATCTCAAAGCCGCACCTCCGGAGACGTATGGGCGAGCGGTGGCCTAAGGCGAGCAGTGGCCCAATTATATACCCGCCGTTTGAGATGTCAATGGATGGCGTTAGGTGAGGTTGCTCAGGTCAGGCCTGCTTGAGCTACTGATCTCAAAGCGCCTGACACCGCTGGGCTTGCCGGTTCTACCTTCGCGCTTCCTCAATGAAGGCGACCGAAGCCTGCTTGAGGAGATCGAAAGCCTCCTCCGCCCGGGCGGAGGCAGCCGCAATCAACTCTACGTCGTCTTCCTCCATCGCGGTCGCAACCTGATCTGCGGTCTGGGTCATCCTATCCAGAGCCGTAAGCAGCAGCGAGTGCTCCTCGCTGAATCGGACGGGGGGCTCCAGGTTCGTTGCCTGTTCGTTCAGCTCCTGAAGCTGTTCCGCCAGGGCCGCTACAGCGGGATCGTTCTCGGTTTCGACTCCGATCAGGATTCTGCGGAGTGCGCCGAACGCCGCATTGGAATCGGCGAGAACGCGGTTCGCCGTAACCAGGTAGCGGGTCTCCTCATCCGTCAACTGGGTCTCTTCGCCTGAGCTGTCGCTTGACCCTCGGGTTGACTCTTCGGTTGAGCTAGCGGCTGGCTCGTCGGCTGAATCGTCGGCCTCTCCATTGCAGGCGAGTAGCCCAACCAGCAGCAGGGCTGAGGCGGCGGTGAGGACGCGAAGACGAATCAAGGTATATTTCCTCCTAGGGCAGCTTTGGTCTCCGCGAAGCTTACGCCGCCCGGCCTGACGGTGCAAACGTCACGCCTCAAGGCGCGCTTAGCCCCGGCGCTCAGGCGCAGCGGCCGGCCGGGCCGGTCAGCCGCTGCCGATAAGGAGAGCCTCGTCAGCGGTAACGAAGGCAGGTATTCTGCGCGGTTGGCGCCGCACCTGGTCGGTGGCAAGGCATGACGCGTGCTGGCGGGAGATCGGCTCGTCGTCTCTCTCACGGTTCGATGCCGGCCGCGAGCGTTTCTTTGACGCGCTCGATCTGCGTTCTGAGCCAATCCTCCACCTCGTCGAGGAGCAGGTTGCGGCCTTCGTCGGGCGCAGTGGCCAGGACGCGCAGGAAACCTCGCGCCCGCCCCACACGCATCAGGATTACATCGTCGACTACGATCCCCTGCGGATCTGCGGAGACGCCACTGAGCCGCAGCCACAGCAGTTCGTCAGCTCCGGTCTCTAGTTCGATCGGCTGCACCTGGAACTCCGTAAGGCTAGGGTTGTCGGCCTTCCAATCTCTCTCGGTCGCGTCCGCCGCTGCCTGAGCGAAGGAGTCCGCAGATCCCTCGGCCGTCTTGTATAGGCTGACGGTGGCGCTGATCCCCCGTATGGCCGTTTCTGGCAGTATGTCTGGTCCCGGCTGGAAGGTGACAGTATAGCTCAGAATCCGCCCCATTCTGGCCAGGTCGGCCTGCTCGGCCTCCGGGTCGGGACTCGCTTCGATGATATCCTCATTGGTCGTGAACCCCCGGCTCACTAGTTGGAGCCCTGTTGGAAGCTCCTCCTCCTGGATCACCATCAACCGCAGGGCGTCCCTGAAGCCGTTGTTCTCCGGCGTCGGAGTGGGCTCAGGGACAGCGCCGTCCTGGGTTGTGGTAGCAGCCGGGTTCGGAGAGGGCTCGGGGCTTCCTCCCCCTGGTCCGTCAGCCCCGCCCGATCCGTTGCCGCAGCCTGACGCGATCAGGCTCAGGGCCACGGCTGCCCCCAGTGCTGGCCGGAGCCAACAGCGCGGTAGCTTTCTCCGGGGTTCGCATGACATAGCTGTGATTGTACGTGACTCGTGCGTATGGGCCAAGCGAGGTCTACAGTCACGTTCAGCTTGACATTTCGGGCGTTTTGGCTGAAGGTGGATTCATAGGAAATGGCGCGAAAGCGAAGGGGGTGCGGCCATCTCCGCGCTCCACAGTCCCCGCGATTCTCGCCCGCATATCGCCGGTGCTGGAAGCACCGGGAGTTGGCGGGGTCGCGTCCCGCTGGTGGCTGCTGTTGAGGTGGTCTCAGTCAGCAAAGGTTCATTGTGAGCGATCGGAAACAGAGACGCCCGGCGAACGAGGATGATCGTGGCGGCGGGCGCTCTTCAACCAGCCGTCGCCTAACCGGGCTGGCGGCAATCTCCGCTGGCCTCGTGTTCGTCTCGGCCCTGGTCGCCGCCGGGCTTGTGGCCTGGAGCCTGACCACGGAGGGCTCTTCAGGCGGGCCCAAGACAGCGGCTATCGTTGATCAGTTGAGCCTTACGGTTCCCAACCAGACCTTCGTGACCGCGGCCACAGGCTTGCTCGAGGAGGCAGGCTACAGTGTGGACTACTACTCTGGCGAAGATATAACAGTGGACTTCTACAAGTCTCTCCCCACGTTGGGCTACGACTTCCTGGTGATGCGTACTCACTCCGGCCTGTACACTGATGAAGAATCGGAGGACGGAGCTGATCCTGGGGTCGCCTTCCTGGCGCTGTTCACAAACGAGTCTTATAACCAGTACACGTACATTGAAGAGCAAGCGGCCGGTCACATAGGTAAGGCCTTCTACCGCGAAGGTGGAGAGGAGCTGTTCGCGATAGGGCCCGGCTTCGTATCCTCTAGCATGGAGGGGCGATTTGACGACACGATGATCGTAATGATGGGATGCGACGGGCTGGGAACCACCGTGACGGCGGAGTCCTTCATACAGAAGGGGGCCAAGGCGTTCATAAGCTGGAGCCAGCCTGTGACAGCCTCTCATACAGATGCCGCCACAGAGGAGCTGCTGGAGAAGCTTTTGATTGAAGGGCTATCCACAGCGGACGCCGTAGAACGGACCGCCGCCGAGGTAGGCCCAGATCCGGCGTACGGCGCTGAGCTCCGCTTCGTGGAATCCGGAGGGTAGCGAGCGCGGGCGTGGGTGTGGATGAGGCGGCCTGCGGATGGCCTGACCCGGAGGCGCCGTCGTCGAGTTCCACCTGCCCGATGTAGAGGCCAGCCTCGGTGACATCGCGCCGGGCGCTGACATAGCGTCTCTGCAACGTATACGGTCCCGATGACACTTCGCCGGGGGGCAGCCGGGCCTTGCGCTTGACCCCGCCCTTGAGATGAGCATGTACTGCGCGCGGTTGACAGTTATGCGGTACAGGCAAGACCATATGAATGCGTAGATGATGAAGAGGTGAGCCGGAGCAGGTGATGATTGTGACGAGTTGGCGTCTATATGTGGTGCTTGGCCTCGCAGCGGTCTTTGCCGTCGCCTGCGGAGGCGGGGGCACGGGAGCGCTCGACTCGGAACGGGACGGGGGTCCGGACTACCAGGTAGAGGGTGTGGACCCCTCTGTGCTCTGCCCCGACGCGACGGTTCTCTCCAGCGGCATGATGCTGAGCGCCGCAGGCATAGCCGATGATGCGCTGGCTGCCCAGCGGGCACCGGATCCTCAACGCCGCCTGGCGGACTACGAAGACTGGGGCCGGGTCACGGGATACTTCGCCCAGTGGTCCTATGTGTCGCCCAGTGCGCTAACTCAAGAGGAGCTGGCCGCGTTATCGGAGGAAGAGGCTGCCGCCGCGCGGGAGCGGGCACGGCAGGAGGCGCTGGCCAATCCGTTCCTGGCCGCGAACTGCGCCGTGGAACTGTATGAGACCGCCCAGGGAGCGCGCCAAGCCTTTGCGGCTCAGGCCGGCGAAGCCAGGAACCCACCCGCCGATACGGGCGGATTCAACCCTGCAGTGAGCGAGCGTTTGGACCCTGGTATCGGCAGCGAGAGCATTGACCTCGTGTACGGCTACCCGACGTTTAGCGTCTTCGTCGTACACTTCCGAACCCGCAACATTATCGGCTCCGTCACTGCGGTCGCGTCCGGGGACGATACCGCGAACTACGCTGAATTGCTGGCGGAAGGCCTCGTCCGGCGGATTGACGAAGCGCTCAAACCCGCCGGGTAGGGCGGATCGGCGCGGGCCGCATCAAACGCTTAAGGTATCTCGTAGACGACGGCTGTGGCGGGGGCTGAGCAAATCAGGGCGATCGGATCCCCCTCCACGAGGGAGATGGCGCACACGCCTACATCGCCCGGTAATGGCGGAACCAGTTCGTAAAGCCCTCTATCTCCACAGTCGGCGCGGGCGCCATCGGCCTCATAAGGGCAGTTCTCATTCATTATTTGCTTATCCGCCAACTCGTCCAGGAACGCAGCGCGGTCTTCAGGCGGGCTGATGAGGATGGCGCTGCGTGAATCCGGGGAGGGTGTGGAGTCGGGTTGGGTTGTGGGGGTTGGGGTGATGGTGGATGTCGGGGTGAGTGTCGGGGTGAGTGTCGAGGTGGATGTCGGGGTGAGCGTGGAAGCGTCCTTATCGCCCTCGCTGCAGGCGAAGGCGGCGACGATCAGGATCAGAGTGCCGGTCGTGAGGAGAGCAAGAAGTCTCATGCTGGGGTTAAGTTTACTTGCCGGTGGGTTAAGAGTCTAGATAGGCCGGTGGCGGAGCGCCCGGGTGGCCTCCCCGCGCTTGTGACGATGAGCGACCGTGTGGCTAGCGCCGGAGTCACAATAGGTGTTATTCTCATCCGCGAGCTTCGATTTTGCAGGAGGTGGTCATTGAAGCAGGCGGCAGCGGTCGTCATAACTGTGGCGGCCCTTTTTTTCTACGTCTCCCCCGCGCCGGTTGCGGCTCAGCCTGAGCCGACCGAAGTAACTCCGCAGGACGGATCGGTACTCGCCGAACCGCCGGAAGTCGTGCTGATGTGCTTCTCCGAGCGGCCTCTGCACGACGAGACAGACGAATTCCTGTTCAACGTTCTGGACCCGCAGGACAGGCGCATGGGCCTGAGGATCGTATTCCAGCCCCTCTCCAACTGCGTCGCCATTTATCCGGGGCTGCCTGATGAGCCGCCGTTCGGTCAGTGGACACTTGAGTGGGAGATCATCGGAGAGGAGAGCGGCGAGGCTGCATCTGGAACAGTGCAGTACAAAGTGGCGTTAGGCGGGAGCCCAGCGCCGGCAATCAGCCCTGTCGTCCCGGGGGTCCCGACGCCCGACGCCACTGAGACTCCGGTAGACGCCACCCCCGAATCGGAAGGGGTGGATGGGGACGATGGCGGCCTGGACGCTGTCTGGATAGCAGCCATTGCGGCCGGGTCCAGTCTTGGGGCGCTGGCGCTAGTTGCGGTTCTGCTTCTGCTTCGTCGACGCGGCCACGGGGGCGGGCAGCCTCCGCCGTCGGCCTGAGGCCGGCTATCCCAGCAGCCGTCGCCTCGCGTACCAGACGCCGTTAGCCACGAGGAGCGCCGCGGCTATCGCCATCCCCAGCAGACCGTAGCTTGGGCCTGAGGCCGAACCGGCCGACGATTCTGTCGGCGGGCTGAGCTCTGAGCCCCCGCTCACGCCGCCGAATTCCACGATACCGCCGACGAGCAGTGAGTCGTCGTTGGTGATGGTGCAGGTCTTGGTCTCGCCTCCGGCTATCGTGCCGGAGCAGTCGGCGGACTGTGATTCGTTGTAGCCGCTCGGGCCGCTCTCACTCACGCTGTAGGAGCCAGCGTCGATGGTGACGGTGGTGCAATTTTCGTCGCCTGGGAAGGAGGCTGGGTTGGGGTTGTTGCCGGTGACGGTCATGGTGAAGTCGGAAGGCACGGCAGTGCCAGAATCGTCATTGATGACTATCTTGCATACGTTGAGCGTGGCGTCCTTGGTGTTGGTGAAGGTACAGGTGACGGTCTCGCCTGGGCTGACGTCGATAGCGTTGACGAGACCGGCTATCCCAGCAGCCGTCGCCTCGCGTACCAGACGCCGCTGGCCACGAGGAGCGCCGCGGCTATCCCTGCCGCCAGCAGTCCGTAGCCCTTACTTGAGGCCGAACCGGCCGACGATTCTGCCAGCGGACTGAGCTCTGAGCCACCGCCCGCGCCGCCGAATTCCACGATACCGCCCACGGGCGGGATCAGAGTGATCACCGTAGCGGTATCGCTGGCCGTCTCGATTCCGCTGCCGGTGAACTGCACCGTAACAGTATCGGTAACGGTGACCCCTTCGCTGCTCGGAGCCGTCTCGACGAAGGTGCAGACGGCCTCGTCAGCGCCGCCGTCGGGAGCCCCGGCGCCGTCGCCATCGTCTGCCGCCAGGACCTGACTAACGATGTCGAGGTTGGACGAGTCCTCGCAGGTGACGGGGTCATAGATGTCGTCGGATAGGGAAACGATGGTGACCGGCACCGCTGAGTCGTTATCGAGGATCACCTGGTAAGTGATGGATGAGGACGGAGAGGTTTTCTCTGGGTCCTCGAAACCGGGGTCCGCGTCATCTCCGTCGGCAGCCTTGAACACCTGCATGGCCAACGGTATCGGCGAGGGTGTAGGCGTCGGCGTGGGTGTGGGTGTGGGTGTGGGTGTGGGCGTGGGTGTCGGCGTCGGCGTCGGCGTAGGCGTAGGCGTGGGTGTGGGCGTAGGTGTGGGTGTGGGTGTTGGCGTAGGCGTGGGAGTGGGAGTGGGCGTAGGTGTGGGTGTGGGTGTTGGCGTAGGCGTGGGAGTGGGAGTGGGAGTGGGAGTGGGCGTGGGCGTAGGCGTGGGCGTGGGCGTAGGCGTGGGCGTAGGCGTCGGCCCTTCTACGGCTCCGGCGGAAACGCTGCGGTCTCCATCCCCGAAGTTCGCCTCACCCCCGTTCTGCACGTTGTTGGCGTTGTCATCGAAGTAGCCCTGGCCGTTCTGGTGGAAGGGCGCCCCCGATATGCTGCCTGAGCCTTGCCCCGTTCCCCAGTCGCTCCCCGTGGACAGGTGGCCGCCCCAGGCGACGGCTATGTCCTCCTGGCTGGCGCCGTCATTATCGACTTTGATCCGCAGGATTATCGTCTTCTCGCTGTTGTTGGTGCCGTTGCAACTTCCCTTCGTGCACGTCGGCCCGGACTCCACGCAGGTGGCATTGGCAGTGAAGCAGCTGCCGCTCAGAGCGACAAAGTTGCCGCAGAGCGTGAAGTACTGCGTCCCCTCCGCGGTGGCAAGGTCATTGTCGAAAGTGTGAGTGGAGTCGTCGGGGATCGGTATCGCGGCTTTGTCGCAGCTGGCCTCCGATAGGCCCGTGAGGGGCGAGTTGGGAGAGCCGAACAGGTCCAGGTTGGCGTCGCCCTCGGTTCGCTCCACATCGGTCAGAAAGTCGAATGCGTACTGGCCATCCTTATTAAACTCGTAGGTTATCTCCAGTTCGAGGACGGTGCCTGCATCCACATCGTCGAATTCGAAGCGATAGGCGACGCTGTCGCTTTCCGACAGGCTGGAGTTCGCGGAGCCGATGTTGCCTTTGGTCCAAACCTCGTCTCCTTGTGTCAACGCCTTCGTAACGCCGTTACGGTATTGTTGGTGCTGGACGCTGCCGTCCCAGAAGATCGTGTCAGCAACGGCTTTGTCGCTAGAACTGGGCCCGCCCCATGGTGAAGTGTAGACCTCCACGGTGTAGAGCCCCTCTATAGCGTTGAGCTGGTAGATGTAAACGAACCCCCCAGATCCATCGGTTAGGGCGGTGTCCCAGCCTGAGGTCTCCGTACCGTCGCCGGTGACGATGCTGCCGTCTGGCCGGATCACCGCCACGTCATAGTTAGTGTTGGGGAAGAAGCCGGTGCCTGTGATGGTGACAATCTCAAACGGGTTGTAGTTGGCTTTGTCAGTGGAGACCGCCGGGGCCGCAGAGGCGCCGGAGATCAGCAGGACCACAGCAAGAAGCGCTGCGGCGGCGGGTGCCGCTGCCCAACGACCGATCGGCAGGCGGAACGCTGAGATGGCTCTCACTGCGTTGCCCCCCTATCGGAAACGACAGGCAAGCCTGCCCACAGGGCTCGGCCTCCATCAATGTGTTGCCGCAATCGCGCCAACGCATCCCCTCCTGAATAGGACGCTAGCCTGTTATTCGGACCTACTGGGGGTGCATTGTGCTTCCGCTCCAATGACAGATAGCCAGCATGAAGCTGGGTAGGTCACAGAAGGGGAAAGCGACGAAATGCCGCAAGCACGCGCCACACCCCCTAGTTTTGCCCCATTATTCCCCAGTATTGAGAACCTGTCAAGTAGGGCCCGACCCGTGGCTGGAGATTATTGACTCCCTATTCTTTTCAGTGTTGGGGGCGCAGGCGAGTTCCAGCCTGTGTGCGTTGGATTAGGTCACTGGTCCTGACAGGCCCAAATTGATAGGTAGCCGAGACCAGCTGGTTCCTGTGGCTGGGTTTTAGAACCCGAAACCGCCGCGGAAGCGCTGGGGGTTGTCCACTCGCTCCGCCTGCACAACCACTCGCTCCGTGTAACTTCCGCCAAGCCGCTCGTCGTCAGGGTCCGGCACCCAGGTCCCGCCGCAGGTGATCAGGGTGATGATGTCCGTCTCAGAAGGCGCCATCACATTGACCGAGTCGCGATTTTTGGGGTCCAATGACTCGTTGGTGAAGACCCTGTACGTGAATTCCTCGCCATCTTCTGCCAATATACGGACCAGTTCGCCCGGCTGCATGTCCTCCAGATCGAAGAAAACGCCGGGGTTGCCGCCCCAGTTAAGGTGCCCGCCGAACACCGCGTTGCTGCTGCCGCCGGGCTCGACTGTAAAGTCGTACCAGGCTATGTCATCTTTATTGGCCGGGACGTACGGCACGTTCTCGTCGTCCATCCCTAACGCAATTACGGGGGCGTTCACGCCGATGCTCTCGATGATCATCCGGTGGGTCACGACCCGTGGGCTTATGTGGAAGGACCTGCCGGCCACCGGTCCTGGTCCGTCTTCGCCAGGCAGGTAGGTGGAGACCCCGCTGAAAGACTGTGAGGAAGGATCCGCAGAAGCGCCCACATTGGAGTCACCGTTATTCTGTGAGTAGGAGATCAGGCCGATGGTCAGGAAAGCGGCGCCAGCCACGAAAATCACCGCGCCCGCACCCAGCCAAACGCGCCACCGTTTCAATTCATCACCTCATTGTGCCAGTTGGTTGAGACCATCCGTAGCCAGTACTATACGTGTTATGATTATACGTCTTATGCGGTATGCCTGTCTCGCCGGATGCCTGCTAAGCGCGTGTTCTCCAGCTCGTTCAGGGCTCTCTAGCCGGGGCCGTTAGCCCGTGGTGGCTCTTTCCCGCTGAAGCTAACTGGCGCCAAGGTCATGTCGCCTAGCCCTTGAAAACCATTACCGGGTCTATCTTAGCCAGGCGTCGCACCGGGATGAAGGCGGCGATGAGAGCCATGATCAGTGTGGCCGCGGTGATGCCCAGGATGTCCTGCCAGCGGACGAAGACGACGAACTGCGGCACCAGGTCCTGAGCGAAGGGAGCGGCGAGGACGGTGGCGCTGGCGCCTAAGAGAAACCCCAGGGCGCTTGTTACCAGGCTCTGCGCCAGCACGACTTGATACAGGAAGCCGTTGGTGAACCCTTCCGCCTTCAGTATCCCATACTCCCGTGATTTCTCCACGGTGGCGGTGTAGATTGTGAGTCCCGCTACGGAGAGGCCCACAACGAACGCCACCGTGAGCACGACGACCAGCATGGGCAGGATGTTGCCCAGGATGCGGTCCCGCGTCTCATCGGCGAACTCTGCGCCGGTAATGAAGATAACGCCGGGGGCGTTCGCCTCCAAACGCTTCGCCACGACCTCTGTCTGTGCAGGGTCTTCAAGAGTGATGAGGAAGAATGTGCGCTGAGTATTCGGTTCAATGCCCAGGAAATCCACCGCCGTCTCCAGCGTAACGAAGGCCACCTGCGTGAACACGAAGTCGCCTCCGGAGGACTTCCCCACCACAGTGAGAGAGGAGGAGCCGCGGACCAGCCGGTCGCCGATGTCGACGTCGTAACGGTCGCTGAGCCCCTTATCGATGACGATCTCACCGGGCCCGGGTGGACTCTTCCCCTCCACCACCGCCAGCGGCCCGCCGAGGCCGATGGCGGGGTCATAGCCGACAATCTGGATGTCAAAGCCGTCGTCGCGGTCGGTGCCCTCTTTGGCAAGCTCCATCGGCCTCACGATGAGGGGGCTCACAGTATCGACCTCCGGCAGCAGGCCGAGCAGCGTGCCGACGCTGTCCGGCAGTACGGACCCGGCCTGGATGAAGTCCGTGGCCCCGTCGCTGGCCACCCACAGGTCGGCCGGCACCTCCTCCACGTACTCGCCCACCTTCTCGTCCCAACCGCGGAAAAGAGCGACGAGGATACCGATCAGGAAGACGGAGAGAGCGATGCCACCGACTGAGATTGCCAGGCGGGTTCGCTCGCTGGTCAGATTCTTCCGGGCAACGAGTAGCATTAGGGGGACCTATAGAGCCATTGTAGTTTACTAGTCCCGTGACTTGCCTCGCAAGAGAGCCGCCAGGCGCTGGCGGCGGCAAACCCGGCCATTGTCCACTACCTTGACAGCGGGTTCGCAGCGGCCTCAGAATCGAAGAGCATCGAATGGAGAGATTGGGGGAAGGGATTCACTGGCCCCTGGGCCGACCAAGGACGGCGGCGAGCCTCCCACTGCTTGCGGGGGCTGCGCCGCTCTTGGGTTACATCTTGGCGGGAGCTAAGACAGACGTTTCGCCTGGGCGCCGCTCGCCTGGCCAAGACGGCGGTGGCATCTGGAGGTTCTGGCCGCTCGTAGCCTTGACGCTGGCAGGCCTCCTGGTCTCCGCCTGTGGCGCTGGCGGAGATGTCCCGGCGGCGAGATCGTTCCCGGTAGAGGCGGCGGAGGGACCAAGCTCGGCGTCGCGACCGCCGGTCACGTCCACCGCCGCTCGGATTGCCTTCGTCTCGCTCCGCAATAACAGGGCTGAGATCAACGTTGTTTACGCGGATGGCTCCGGCTTCCTGAACCTCTCCGAGCGGTTCGCCCCCAACAACAGCTATCCCGCCTGGTCCCCCGATGGCTCCCAGATCGCCTTTGTCTCCGCCAGCGATGGCAACGCCGAGATATACGTCATGAGCGCCGACGGCTCCGGCCGGACCCGCCTCACGAACTCCCCCGCTTTCGATGGATTCCCAGCCTGGTCGCCGGACGGCCGCCGCATCGCCTTCACCTCAGGCCGCGATGGCAACAGCGAGATATACGTCATGAGCGCTGACGGCTCCGATCTCACCCGCCTCACCGAGGAGCCTGCGCCTGACGGGTCCCCCGCTTGGTCGCCGGACGGCTCTCGCATCGTCTTCGAGTCTGGCCGCAGCGGCGACTTCGAGATCTACATCATGGACGTTGATGGCGCCGGCGTGACTCGCCTCACTGATCACCTCGCCGTTGACTTCTCTCCCGCCTGGTCGCCGGACGGCCGCCGCATCGCTTTCGCCTCCGATCGCGATCGCAACAGCGATATATACGCGATGAACGCCGATGGCAGTAGCCTCACTCGCCTCACGGATGATCCCGCCGACGACGGTGACCCCGCCTGGTCGCCGGACGGCTCCCGCATCGCCTTCTACTCAGATCGTGACGGTGCGCGAGATATATACGTGATGAACGCCGACGGCACCGGCGTGACCCGCCTCACTGACAACCCCGCCGTCTACTTCGCCCCAGCCTGGTCGCCGGAGGGCACCGACATCGCCTTCGTTTCCAGCTCCGGGGGAGACGTCGAGGTGTTCGTCATGAGGGCGGATGGCTCCCGCCTCATCCGCCTCACAAGCAGCCCTACGCCGGACGGGGAGCCCGCCTGGTCTCCGGACGGTACTCGTATCGCCTTCTACTCCAGCCGCGAGAGAAGCCGCGATATCTACCTCGTCAACGCCGATGGTTCAGGGCTCACCCGCCTCACTGATGACCCCGCGTCTGACGGCGCGCCCGTGTGGTCGCCGGACGGCAGCCGCCTCCTCTTCTCCTCCAACCGTAACGCCAATAGCGACATCTACGTGATGAACGCTGATGGCTCTGAGCTGAAGCCCCTCACCATTCACCCCTCCCAGGACGGCGGGGCCGTCTGGTCGCCGGACGGCAGCCGCATCGCCTTCCAGTCCCGCCGCGCCGGCAACTTTGAGGTTTACGTCATGGACGTCACAGGGTTCGGCAAGACGCGGCTCACACACGACCCTGCTATCGATTCATCGCCCGTCTGGTCGCCGGACGGCAGCCGCATCGCCTTTCAGTCTCTTCGTGACGGCAACAGGGAGATATACGTCATCAACGCCGACGGCACCGGCCTCACTCGTCTCACTGACGACTCCGCTGCCGACAGTGACCCGGCCTGGTCTCCGGACGGCACCCGCATCGCCTTCGAGTCCGCCCGCGGCGGCAACACCGACATCTACGTGATGGACGCCGATGGCTCCAACCTCGCCCGGCTCACGGTCCATCCCGACCGAGACATCAGCCCCGCCTGGTCGCCGGACGGCTCCCAAATCGCATTCGCCTCAAACCGCGATGGCAACTTCGGGATTCATGTCGTTAACGCTGACGGCTCAGGCCTTACCCGGCTCACCAGCGGTGCTTTCTTCGATAGGAATCCCGTCTGGTCGCCGTCGCCGTCGCCGTAGGAATATGGAGCCTATCAGGAAGCCTCTGTCGCTCGCCGTCCTGGCCCTTGCGTGCCTGCTCCTTGCCTTAGCGTGTAGGCAAGGCTCAGACACCGCGCCGGGAAGGCTGGTCTTCTACTTCGACCGCTTCGGCGACCGCGACATCTATATCGCTGGCGCCCATGACTTCACCTTCGTCTACCTCACCGCCGACCTCCCCGGGGACGTGTTCCCAGTGTGGTCGCCGGACGGCGCCCGCATCGCCTTCTACGAATACCGCGACGGTAGCCGCGACATCTACGTCGCTGATGCTCAGCGGTCAGGCCTCACCAATCTCACGGATAATCCCACTGAAGATGCCCTCCCCATATGGTCGCCTGACGGTGTCCGCATCGCCTTCTATTCAGATCGCGATGGCAACGGCGAGGTCTACGTCATGAATGGCGACGGCTCCGGCGTCACTCGCCTGACCGACAACCCTGCGGTGGACTTCCCGTACGCTTGGTCGCCCGATGGCGCCCGCATCGCCTTCGGGTCCTACCGCGATGGCAACCTGGAGATATACGTCATGAACGCCGATGGCTCCGCCGTCAAGCGCCTCACCAATGACCCCGCCATGGATGTCGCCCCCGCTTGGTCGCCGGACGGCTCCCGCATCGCCTTCGTCTCCGAGCGCGATGGTAACCGTGATATCTTCATCATGAACGCGGACGGGTCCCAGCCCGTCAACCTCAGCGTCCGTCCTCTACGGGACGGATTTCCCGTCTGGTCCCCCGATGGCAACCGCATCGCCTTCATCTCTGAGCGCGACAACAACTCAGAGATCTACGTGATGGACATGACCCACTCTTACCTCACTCGTGTTACGGCCACAGCGCGCGCCGATGTCTGGCCCAGCTGGTCGCCGGACGGCAACCGCATCGCCTTCGTCTCCAACCGCGATTTCAACAGCGAAATCTACGTGTCCAACGCTGACGGGTCAGGTCAGCTTCGCCTCACCGATGACCCCGCGCCTGATAGGGGCCCCGTCTGGTCGCCGGACGGCGGCCGCATCGCCTTCCAGTCTTTCCGCGAAGGTAAGAGAGATATCTATCTGGTAAACCCAGATGGCTCCGGACTGACCCGCCTCGTCAGGTAACGCCGGCCCGTAGAGCGGGACGCATAGCGAGCGCTTTCTCGGTATAATGAGCGCTCGCTATATAATTCTTGCTTATCCTTGTTAAAGTCTTGACATTAGTTGCTGCTGGGCTAAAATACTCTTGATTTCAATTGCATGATATCAATGCGTAGATATTGTAGGCAGGTAAATGAATTCTAGTTGTGAACAGCAGGAAAACCATTCTTCGTGCAGGCCAAGACGAGCGGCTCTCAATTTCGGCGTCTGGTTACAGCGGGGTAATGCCGCACCCCCAGGGGTTCACTGCCTCTGAAGACGCTCAAGCCCGCCGTGCAGTTGGGCTGTCGCGGCG
>SDBV01002569.1_pt1 | contig 27098 bp, 22 predicted proteins | sample 2277081 | NCBI WGS metagenome assembly SDBV01 (sample SAMN10402039, study PRJNA504765) | marine sediment metagenome | isolation source: marine sediment core GS10_PC15, 223 cmbsf | place: Arctic Ocean: Southern Knipovich Ridge | collected 2010 | reverse complement strand
GCAGGGTGAAAACCTCAATATTCTTAATATCAAGGGAATTCAGGTATTGACCTGCATTTTTCAGGTTTACCGGACTCATCTTTAGTAAAAACGGGCGGTATACAAAGATCGCCAAAACGAGTGAAGAGGTTACAATACAAAAAGCAATAAATCTCCTGAGCTCCCTGGATTTAATTCCGTGTAACGCGTAAGAAGCCATTAATGTAACCATGGGAAATACTAAAAGAAGATAGCGTATTCTCCTTACCTGAAATACAACAACAAGGAGGAATATCAGCCAGCCTATAATAAGATATCTTAAATCATTTTTCCTGAAAGCCACAAATACAGAACATAATGCCAAGACTGTAATAAATGGATGCACCTGAAAAAGAAAAGTAGACACAAAGCTCTCTGACCATCGTTTCAGGCCCGGCCTTTGATACTCAAGCAAAAACCTGATTTGGTCTGAAATGACATCAAATTTATAAAAGATTACAATACCGATAAAAAACCCGGCGATCAGGGCAACCGTACAGCATCGGGAAAAAATAATTCGCTTCTTCCATCCCCTCTCAGAGATAGGAGGAGCTTTCAGATATACCAAAAATATAACAACTAAAACTGAAAGCATGAGCCAGGTTGAATATTTGGAAAAGAAGGCAAAGAATATAGCGACAGACGAAATAGCAATCCACACCCCTCCTTTCTCCATAGCCCTGATAAATGTAAAAACTGAAAGCATAAGAAAAAACATGGCAGGGACATCAATAAGCATAGCAGGCACCTGTGAAAAGATGTAGGGAATCCCCAGAAATAATAATCCTGCAAAAAATCCCGTATCTTTATCCCAGAGAGTTTTTCCTGTCAGATAGATGAGCACCGCGGTCATTGAAAAGAGAGAGGTTGTAAAAATCTGTATATATATCCTGTATTCCCCGAAGAACTTAAAAATCAGGCCATACAGAAAGGGTACGAGAGGCAGGTCAGTCCATACGTCAATATTTCTGCCCCATTCCTCAATGAAATATTTTATTCCGTACAGTTCAAGATATTTGGCATACGTAAAATATCTTGAGGTATCTACAATTACCTCCGGCTCTTCCCAAAATATGGCGCCAACTAAAAAAGATGAAAGAAAAAGGAATATGACGGGGTAACGTTCAGGGAAAGAAATCTTTGAAAATGCATAGGCAATAATTATCCCAAAAACGAGAATGACAAAAATATAGATTATATTTACGTCAGTAAATGTCCACGTCCACCTTGTAAGCCTGTTGTCATCCAGATTGCGGAAGATAAACTGGGTGAGGAAAGCAGACAATATAAGCATGGAAACTATCAGGATATAGCCAATTTTATTACGTGATAAGGAATTATCAGACATTATTATGATTCAGGGACCCGGGAAATGTTACTTGCTTTTTTAGAAATTTATTTGTAGTGGAGGGCTTCAGTTTATTCGTGCTGTTAAGTAATTATTATTGAAAACGGTATAACTAATGCCCTATCTATAGGTTAGAATGTCATTCCCGATCAAGCCTGCCTGCCGGCAGACAGGTCGTGGAATAACGGATATACAAAATGATTTCTCAATGATAGAAATCCTTAAAACATTATTAATACACGTGTCAATAGTTCCCGGTTCTTAGTTATTCTCACCACGAAATTACTTTATCGTGAGAAAAAATCTCATCAATTACAGTCTCATACGGAATATCTTTTTTTGAAAGCTCAATAACCTTCACTTCATGGTCTTTGGACTGAGTATCTATCACTGTTTTGGATAATTCTGTCTGTCTGTCGTTAATAATGTGGAGGATCTTCATTTTCATCTCCTGTTAAAACAGATTCTGAGTTATTATTAAGAGCGGGTTCAAGGGCGTCATTTCAGGAGACTCCCCTGAACCCTGTATATTTCTTACAGCACTATAACCCTGTCAGCCTCATTATTCATTGTGGCATTATCAAACTGGCTTCCACAGCCTATTTTTTCAGGAATCCCTTCTTTAGATATCCCCATCTTGCCGACATTGTAGTCACAATAATTCATGCTGACTCCTGATTCATTACAAAGGCCTGTAACAGAAGGGTTATTCAGGAGATTAACCCCGGAATCCATAATAAAGATAATAACTTCATGACCTTTTGAGACAGCAGCCTTGGTAAGGCCTACTATATCATCAGCATGTCTGTCTGTATTAACAAAAATACCAAGCTTCATGATAAATCACTCCTTTATTTAACCATAGGATATTTTTTAGGGTCAAGTTTTGACCATTCAGCTACTGAGCCAACATAATTCCTGACATTCGGATAACCCAATATATGTTTAAGCACAAACCAGGAATGTGCAGCGCGCACCCCTGCCTGACAGTAAGTTATAACCTCTTTATCACCTGTAACACCCTTTGTCTCATAGGTCGCCTTTAAATCCTTGACTGACTTAAAGGTTCCGTCCTTTGCTACATTAGCGGAAGGGAAATCAAAAAAGACACCGCCTGGTATATGCCCTCCTCTTTTATTCCTCCGGGGATTTCCCTTATACTCCCACATATTACGGATATCCACCAGTGAAACCTTTTCATTATTTAGCTTCTGTAATACGTAATCCGCGCTGGCCAATATAGACAGGTCAGGCGTGGCGGTATATTTTGTGGATGCAACTTTCGGAGGCGGTCCGGAAACAATTTTACGCTTTTCTCTGTTCCATTTTTTAATTCCACCGTTCATGTAGCTAACCTTTTTGTGACCAAAATATTCCATAAGCCAGAATACAGTTGTACTAAACGGATTCCCGCTATCCACCCCGTAAATCACTACACGGGTATCATTGCCAATCCCAAATTTTCCCATAAGGGCTTCGAACTTTGCCTTGTCCGGCGGATTGGTGCCGTTTCCCAGGACATTCATCAGACCCTTTGTGCTAAGATACATAGAGCCATCAATGTGTTTGCCGCCAAAAGCTGCCATGGACTTTAGGGACGGGTTGCCTGCATATATAAGGCGCATCCCCTTTTTTTTCATATGATCTGCAAGCCACTGAGTATCAACAATTGCCGGTGTACCATTGGCAAAAGCGTTCTGATATCCGAAAGACAGGCATATCATAACGAGCAACGAAAAGACTCCTATCATGATTCCACTGCGGAGAAATACTTTCCTCCCCCTCTTTTCTTCAGGCATTACTTATACTTCCTCCAAATTTTAATGTTTTTCCGGCTATATGTCGAAATTTAGTGATTTCTTTATGCAATAATCAGGACGGCAATCATAATCTTAAATAATACATTATCCAATGTCAAGTGCTTAAAAAAGTTTTTAAGATGCTAATATACCTCTAAAGATGCAAAAAACTGTATATACTGTAAAACTGGATAATAAGGCAGAAAGGCTTGACACATTTGTCTCCTCAAACAGCGGCCTGTCCCGCTCTTATGTTCAGCGGCTTATAAAAGAAGGTCTGATTTTTGTTAATGCACTGCCTGAAAAAGCCAATTATAAGATAAGACATAATGACCTGATAGAGGTGACTGTCCCTGATGAGCCGCAGGTTACTCTTGTACCTGAAGATATTCCATTAGACATTATATGGGAAGACAGACATATTGCAGTTATCAACAAGCCTCACGGAATGGTAATATATCCTTCCGCAGGGCATAAAAGCGGAACACTGCTGAATGCATTAATCTCAAAATACGGAAAACTTTCAACTATTGGCGGGCCGCTGAGGCCCGGTGTTGTGCATCGCATTGACAAAGATACGTCCGGATTAATAGTAGTCGCCAGAGACGACACAGGTTATTTGAGCCTCAGTAAACAGTTCAAAGAAAGGGAAGTTCAAAAGATTTATCTCGCTCTGTTGTACGGTAATCCCAAAAAAGACAGCGGGGAAATAAACTCTGCCATAGGTTTCTCTATATCAGACAGAAAGAAGATGTCAGTGAAAACAAAAAGAGGGAAAGAGGCGATTACCCTGTTTGAAATAGTCAAAAGGTTTAAATCCGCTGCTCTGGCAAAAGTCAGAATCATTACCGGGCGAACACACCAGATCAGAGTCCATTTTGCCGCATCAGGCCATCCAGTATTGGGGGATAAAACTTATGGCAGAAAAACTGCTGTCAAATACGGGCAAAAAACCATTCATTTCAACCGCCAGATGCTTCATGCCTGCAGTTTGAAATTCAGGCATCCGGCAGATAACAGACTTTTAGAATTAACCGCTCCGTTGCCGGAAGATATGGAAAAAGCTATAAAGGAACTTTCTGAATGCAAATAGAGAAGATACAGGATTGTAACCATTCAGTGACGGGTGACAGAAAAGATGGATTCCGGATTCATCCGTCTAAGGCAGACAAGAGCCGGAATGACAACAGGGAAGGATGATAAAGGTTCTTTGTCATTCCCGTTTATCGGGAATCTTTCTTTACGATTCCGGACATTCATCCTTCGCAGTGCTACGGAGAACGGGAGCCGGCATGAGAGACTTCTCAAGAATTTTATATTATGCGCAATTATATAAGTCGTCATGTATAAATGGGAGAAGAACTACATCCTTTAAGATTTGATGGCAGTCTGTTCACTTTCAGAATCCTGTATTTCTTCCTTATAACCACAGCCTTTTTTAAGGCATACAAGGGATTCTTCTTTTTTTGTTCTTTTCTCCACTAAAATTCCTGTACCACATTCAGGACATTTCCTGGAAACAGGTCTGTACCATGTCGCAAACCGGCATTTGGGATATTTACTGCAGCTGTAGAAAATCTTGCCTTTTTTTGTCCTTCTCTCAACAAGCTCTCCATCGTCTTCCGGACATTTAACGCCAGTGCCTATCGGCTTTGTTGTCTTGCATTCCGGATATTTACTGCATGCCATAAACTTTCCAAACCTTCCTGATTTTATCACCATTGGAGAATCGCACTTTTTACACTTTTCATCTGTTGTCTGCTCTGTTTCCGCGTTCTGTTTCTTGTCTTCAGGCAGTCCGGCGCCCTGTGTTTCAAGGGGTTTTGTATTCTTGCATTCAGGGTATCCGGAACAGGCCATAAACCTGCCGTGCCTTCCCCATTTAATGACCATAGGGCTATTGCATTTTTCGCATACCTGGTCTGTAGGAATATCTTTTGGTTTTACCCTGCCGAGATTTTCCATTGCCTCCGTAAGATCTTTATCAAAAGGCCTGTAAAAATCCATCACAATTTTATTCCACTTCAATTCTCCTTCTTCGATTTTGTCAAGGTTGTTTTCCATCTTTGCGGTAAAATTATAATCCATCAGCTCAGGAAATCTTTCAACAAGCAGATCATTAACAACTATACCCAGCTCAATCGGTTTAAACCTGCCATCATGCCTCTCCACATAGTTTCTTTCCTGTATTGTTGAAAGGATAGCTGCATACGTGCTGGGCCTCCCAATGCCCTTTGCCTCAAGTTCCCTGACAAGGGTTGCTTCTGTATATCTGGGCGGCGGCTGTGTAAAATGCTGTTTTGGAGCAATAATTATTGTCCTGAGCACATCCCCTTCTTTTAACGGGGGCAGTATTCCCTCTTCCTCTTTGGCCTCATCAACACCCTCTGTATACAGTGCCATAAAACCTGGAAATTTTACGACTGTGCCCGTTACCCTGAACATATATTTATTTGCCGTTATGTCAACTGAGGTCTGTTCAAGAAGCGTAACACTCATCTGGCTTGCAAGGAAACGGTTCCAAACAAGGCTGTAAAGGCGATATTGATCCCTTGACAGATATGCCTTTACACTATCAGGTTTTCTGAGGACGGATGTGGGCCTTATTGCTTCATGTCCTTCCTGGGCTGACTTTTTACTTTTATAAACCGGGGTTTTCTGCGGCGCATACTTACTGCCAAATTCCTTAATTATGAACTCTCTTGCCTCCTTCTGTGTCTCAGAGGCAACCCTGACAGAATCAGTCCTCATATAGGTTACAAGGCCGACCGAACCTTCGGCCCCGAGTTCAAGGCCTTCATAAAGCTGTTGGGCAACAAGCATGGTCTTTTTAGCGGTAAACTTAAGCTTCCTTGATGCCTCCTGCTGAAGCGTGCTTGTGATAAAAGGAGGAGCGGGAAAGCGTTTTCTATTCTTTTTTTCTATCTTTGTTACGACAAAGGTTTTATCATCTAAATCTTCTGCTATGCCTTTTGATTCTGATTCGTTTTTAATGTCCGCTTTCAGCCCGTTTATATGGAAAAGTTTTGCATCAAACGGCGGCGGTTCTTTTCCTTCAAAAGTTGCTGTTATACTCCAGTACTCCTCAGACCTGAATACCTCAATTTCCCGCTCCCTGTCTACGACAAGTCTAAGCGCCACAGATTGAACCCTGCCGGCGCTGAGACCCCGCCTTACTTTACGCCACAATAAAGGCGACAGTTTATAGCCTACAAGCCTGTCCAGCACCCTTCTTGCCTGCTGGGCATTGACAAGATCCATATTAATCTTTCTCGGTTTTTTAAGGGCTTCTTTTACTGCCTTTTCAGTTATTTCATTAAACTCTACCCTGACAATCCTGTCTGAATTGCCGTTTAACTCCTCTGCGATATGCCATGCTATGGCCTCTCCCTCTCTGTCCGGATCCGGCCCGAGAAAAATCCTGTCAACATTCTTCGCGGTTTTCTTTAAATCTTTTAAAACCTTTATCTTGCTTTCTATCACAACATATTTCGGGGCAAAATTTTTCTCTACATCAACACCAAGTTCTTTTTTGGGAAGGTCTTTTACATGTCCGATGGACGCCTTTATGGTAAATCCCTTGCCAAGAAACTTGCTGAGAGTTCTTACCTTTGCCGGGGACTCAACAATTAAAAGTGATTTCATATTTTTTATTTCCCTATAAAAAATTTGATTACACCGATTAAAATTTAGATTTCACAGATTAAATATTATATCAGTACCTATCTGTGTAATCTGTAGTTCAAAATCTGTGCAATCAAGTTCTTGATAGATTTTTCATCAAGAACTAGTTAAGATAAAAACGTTTCCCATCTGTCTGTCTTACAATTTCCTTAAGCTCAAGATTTAAGAGTAATGACAATACATTGCCCGTAGGCATATTAATTTCCCGAACAATCGTGTCAATATGTTTTGGCTCACTGTTCAAACAGCTGTAAAGCGTCTTTTCGTCATCAGTCATTGCAGGAAGCGGTTTTTCGGAAATTAGTTTATCTTCCCTTATGACGCCCCTTAACTGAGGCCTCAGCTCATCAATTACCTCTTCAGCGCTCTCAACAAGTTTGGCCCCTTTTTTGATAAGATCATTGGTGCCCCTGGATGTCCTTGATGTAATATTTCCCGGCACAGCAAAAACCTCTTTGCCCTGTTCAAGGGCATAGCGTACTGTAATTAAAGAACCACTGTCAACAGTTGCCTCTATTACAAGAACCCCGAATGACAGAGCGCTGATAATCCTGTTTCTCCTTGGAAAATTCTCCTTATTGGGTTTAGTGCCAAGAGGGAATTCAGTTATAACTGCCCCTGAAGATACAATAGAGCTCATAAGTCTTCTGTTCTCCGGCGGGTAAGGAATATCAAGGCCGGAGCCAAGCACTGCTATGGTTCTGCCGCCGGCCTTTAAAGCGCCTCTGTGAGAAGCAGTATCTATTCCCCTTGCCATACCGCTCACAACAGTTAAACCATACTTTGCAATCTTATGACTTATTTTTTCCGCTATCTGAAGGCCGTAGTTTGTAGGGGTTCTTGATCCGACAACAGCAATAGCGTATTTGTCATCATCTTTTATCTCACCTTTGATGTAAAGAACAATCGGTGCATCGTGAAGATGCTTTAAATTTGACGGATATGACTTATCATTAAAAGTAACAAGCTTAACACCGCTTCTCATTACGCCGTTAATCTCTCTTTGAACCATATCCCATTGTTTAAAGCCGATAATACTCTTTGCCCTGTTTTCTCCAATACTTTCAATCTTTTTCAGCTCACTGACAGACAAACTGAAGATATTCTCAGGGTTTCCAAAAAAAGATATAAGCTTCCTCGCAAGAACAGGTCCTATATCAGGTAAAAAATTCAGGGCAAGCCAGTAACTGAGGTCAGACATAATCTAAAATACAGTTCACAGGGGTCGGGGATCAGTTTTTTGCTGAACCCTGACACCTGACCCCTGAAAGCTATTTTTTTTGAATTTTTTGCAGTTTCAGTCTCAGGGCATTAAGTTTTATAAAGCCTTCTGCATCCTTTTGGTTGTAAATTTTTTCAGCCTCAAAGGTCGCAAATTCAGAGTTATACAGAGATTTTGGCGCCTTTCTGCCAACAACAATACAGTTCCCTTTATAAAGCTTGAGTCTTACAGTCCCTGTTACTCCTTTTTGAGATTTATCCATAAAATCCTGAAGCAACTGTCTTTCAGGAGAAAACCAGTAGCCGTAATATATCAGTTCAGAATATTTTGGTATCAGGGAATCTCTAAGGTGCATTATCTCTCTGTCAAGAGTAATGGACTCAATGCCTCTGTGGGCAATGTGAAGGATTGACCCGCCCGGCGTCTCATAGACACCTCTGGATTTTATCCCGACAAACCTGTTTTCAACAATATCTACCCTGCCAATACCATTTCCCCCGCCGACAGAATTAAGTTTTTTTAAAAGCGCTGCAGGAGAAAGGTTCACCCCGTTAACTGATACAGGATCTCCATTCTTAAAACCAATCTGTATATATACAGCTTTATCAGGAGCCTTTTCAGGCGGACACGTCAACGTAAACATATCCTTCGATGGCTCTGACCAGGGGTCCTCTAAAATTCCGCCTTCATAACTTATATGGAAAAGATTTCTGTCAATGCTGTAAGGCCTCTTCTTTGTCGCGGATACGGGTATGCCGTGTTTTTTTGCGTATTTAATCAGAGAAGCCCTTGAATTAAATGGCCATTCCCTCCATGCTGCAATAACCTTTATATCAGGCTTGAGCGCATAATAAGTTAACTCAAATCTTACTTGGTCATTCCCTTTGCCGGTTGCGCCGTGCGCAACTGAATCTGCCTTTTCTTTTTTTGCTATTTCAATCTGTTTTTTTGCTATAAGTGGTCTTGATATTGAGCTGCCCAGGAGGTAGAAACCCTCATAAACGGCATTAGCCCTTAACATGGGGAACACATAATCTTTTGCAAACTCCTGCTTTAAATCCATGACACAGATCTTTGAGGCGCCTGTTTTCATTGCCTTTCCCTTTATAGACCTGATGTTTTCTTCCTGGCCAATATCTGCATAAAAGGCTATAACCTCACAGTCATAAGTGTCTTTAAGCCATTTTATTATTACAGATGTATCAAGCCCTCCGGAGTATGCAAGTACTGTTTTTTTAATTTTCATATATCCTCACACAGGATAATATTTTGTTATACCTAAAATCAGATACCCTCTATTATGAGAATACCTGCAAATTTTATAACCATATCACAAGTTTATAAAAATGTAAAATGTATATAGCCGTTTAATTACTCATTATATCTTTCTTGATTTTCGTTAGATTCTATCCTTTTCCTGGTGGTGAGCCTGTCAAAGCATAATCCTTATCCCCATGTCTATCAGCATAAAAAAATGTTGACAAAAATGCTCCTGTTTAATAGACTTTTATATTTGGATTCCGGAAATATATGAAGAGGCAATATTAATGGTCAAAACTATTAGAACAATCGGCGCAGATTACCCTTTACGTACATGGACTGTTATTTTTTCACTGGCAGCGATTACTGGAGTTGGAGGAGGGGTGGGGGCAGTTATATTTCGTTATATGATCGACTTTTTCCAGTGGATTTTTTTCGATTTAATCCTGCCCTATACTTCCATACTTACCTTCGGTGGTTATAATCTGGGTATCGTCCTCCTTCCAGTCATATGCGGCCTCATAATTGGTCCGATAATCTTCGGTCTATCCCCTGAAACAAAGGGACACGGCGTTCCAGAGGTTATGTATTCGGTTCACCTGGCAGGTGGAAAGATCAGGAAACGGGTAGCAGGTATAAAGATTCTTGTTTCCGCCGCTACCCTTGGCAGTGGGGGAAGCGCTGGCAGAGAGGGTCCTGTAGCACAGATTGGCGGATCTATAGGTTCATCTATTGGACAGTTCCTGAGATTGGGGGAAGAAAACATGCGTTTGTTAGCCACTTGCGGTGTAGCTGCAGGGATAGCCGGGACATTTAATGCACCCCTGGGAGGAGCCTTCTTTGGAATGGAGATAATTATGAGAAAGTACAAATTCAAGTACATGATTCCCATACTGGTATCTGGTGCGGTAGGTGCCTGGACAACAGCGGCGATAGTAGGTACGCGCCCGGCATTCCAAACAACCATGTCCAACCTCACCTTCCAGTCAACAGACCTGATATTCTTCGCTATCCTCGGCATAGTCTTTGGAGTATTTTCTTTCATATGGGTCAGAGTCTTCTATTACATAGAAGATGTCTTTGATAACATGAAGATACCAAATGTTCTCAAACCTGCATTGGGCATGTCTGCAGCCGGAATAATAGGGATGATTCTTGCACACCATTATATGGTTAACCTTAATATGGATTTCGTTCCAAAATATTATGGTATAATGGGCGTAGGATACACAGGGATGGACCTGGCATTGATGGGAGAACTTTCCCTGGGTATGTTGTTATTGCTGGGGACATTGAAGATTATAGCTACCTCCTTCACAATAGGTTCCGGTGGAAGTGGCGGTATTTTTGCCCCGTCACTATATATCGGAACGATGTTCGGCCTGGCAAGCGGCTACATACTCCAATCCCTTTTTCCAACCCTGATATCTGACCCCAATATATATGCGGTAGGTGGCATGGCTGCCCTATTTGCCGGGGCGGCAAGGGCTCCACTGACCGTTATATTCCAGGTACCGGAGATGACCCGCAGTTTTGAACTTTTCCTGCCACTAATGGTCATGTGTGGTCTGAGCTACATAGTGTCAAGTATTTTATTCAAAGGCTCTTCAATTTACACAATAAAACTTGAAAGGCGTGGTGAAAAGATAATAGAAAGTGATGTATAGATGGGGTTAGAAATGTATAAAAAAATTTTGGTACCGATTGATGGATCAGAAATCTCGTACAGTGCTGCTAAACATGCCGCGAGGATGGCAAAGGCATATGACGGTGAGATAACGCTGATGTACGTCATAGATGTAAACGCATTATATGAGATGGAGGAAGGAAAGATAGTCAGTCTGGAAAAGACGAAAAGAAAAGGGAAAAAAATACTGGAATCTGCCAAAGAAAAAATAAAAGAGCATAAACTTAAAACGAAATTCAGGGTCGCAAGGGGCAGTCCCTGGAATCAGATTGTGATAGAAGCCGGGAAAGGCGCTTATGACATGATAATTATGGGGTCGTGTGGGAAAACCGCAATAAAACGAATATTGCTGGGCAGCACATCAGAAAGTGTCGTTAGAAACGCACCCTGTGCAGTGACTATTATCCGTGACATTTGTCAAAAGGATGATTGACTCATAACCTTCGACTTACCTCTTACTTTCTATATCCCTTACGTACCAAAACTATTACAGCAATCGCAACTATGAAGTAGAAGGGTATGGTGACTATTTTATCAATTATATAAAAGAGCGACTCAATGCTCATTTTTAAATTTCATTGACCTCTCCTCTATGCGAAGCTTTCTTATTATAGTCATCTCCTTCAATGTGTGCTCTGCAGAGGAGTTTATAGCAGCCATAGCACAACACACCTGCCTGTCGCCGTATAAATCCTTTTGCTCCTGTCCGGAAATTATGCTAATGGCTGACAGGAGAAATTTGTCTTTTTAATGCCTTATAATGTTTTTAAAACGACCGGAACTGACTTAAACGGTCAACCTTCTCCTGGTGGTGAGCCTGTCGAAGCATAATCCTTATCCCTATGCCGCAGGTTCCGGCATATTTTAATGGCTATTTTATAAATGTACCTTTATTATATAATATATTTAGCAGACACTAAGCAGAAACTATGTTTTAAAATAGTGCACATTATATTTCCTTGGTTCCTGAAGGAGGATAAAACATGTTTTTAAATAAAATGAAGATATCACAAAAAATGTTCTGTTTAACTATGCTGGCGACTCTTGTTTTTTTGGCCTTTACCATAGGAATAATAGCAATGGGCAAAAAACAATTAGATACATTTGAAGAAATTTATTCCCAGAAAGTTGTGCCGCTTGACAATCTTAGAAAGATGCAACTTATTTTCAGGGAGCTTGAGTATCGTATGGCAGCTGTAACAGCTGACATAGTGGCAGCGATAGGTTCAGGCGAACATCTTAAGCAGGCGATAGTTGATATAGACGTTCTGTGGAATGATGTGAATGACAGAATTATAAATAGTGACTTGGGGGAGGATAAAAAAAAGTTTGAGACGGGATACAACGGATTTAAAAAAGTAGCTGTTAAACTGGAAGCTGTCTATTTTGAAGATGACCCGGAAAGTGTACCGGATCTCATAGATGAATATCTTGATTTTAAGCCCCTTATATTCAAGTCAATTGATAATATGGCAGAAACGCAGGAAAAGGAAGTAAACGAATATTATCTGGAAGAACAGAAATTTATCTCCAAGGTAAACAGTCTGGTTGTAATGCTGTCGGTCATTTTCTTTGCTGTTTTCATTTCCCTGGGCATTGCAATAAATCGTTCTATTTCCAGGCCGATTAATGACACAGTTGTTATGATTAGAGATATAGCAGAAGGCAGAGGCAATCTTACCAAAAGGCTTAAAGTGGTTTCAAAGGATGAAATGGGTCTTCTTGCTAAGTGGTTTAACAAATTTATAGAAGGCATGCAAATTATGGTAAAAGGCCTTCTGGGGATCTCCCGGGAAGTCTCTTCCGCATCTAATGCCTTGGGACGCTCTTCAAAACTGATTCACAATTCAGCGAAAACACAGATGCAGGCAATCGAGACAACATCGTCCTCCACTTCGGAAGTTTCCTATTCCATTAAAACAATAGCAGAGGATATAGAAGAACTCCACAAATTTACTGAAGATGCCTCATCATCATCTCATGAGATGTCTGCTGCTATTTCAGAAATTGCAGACCACGCTAAAGACCTTGATACATTAACAGATAAAACATCATCATCTATCAATCAGATAGCAACATCATCAAAACAAACAGCTACCAATGTTAAAACCCTTTTTATGGAAACTGAAGATCTTGCATCAACTATGGCTGAAATGAGCAAATCAACCAGTGAAGTAAGCACATATTCAAAAGAGCAGGCAATTATGTCTGCAGAGGTTAAAGAAAAAGCCTCTGTTCTTGGTTTAGACTCCATAAAAAGAACAAGGGACGGGATAAAAAAAATAAAAGAGGAAGTTTCTTCTACCTCAAAGGTCGTCGGTGAGCTCGGGAATATGTCAAATGAGATCGGAAAAATAGTAGAGGTTATTAACGAGATAACTGATACCACCAGCCTCCTTTCCTTGAATGCCAGTATTCTGGCGGCACAGGCTGGAGAACACGGCAAGGGATTTGCCGTAGTAGCTGATGAAGTAAAGGGACTTGCCGAGAGAACTGCCTATTCCACCAAGGAAATCGAAACATTAATTAAACATGTTCAGAATAAAGTAGCTGAATCAGGGGAGTCTACACATCGCAGTTTAAAAAGGGTTGAAGAAGGCGAAAAATTGTCAAAAAACGCAGAAGACGCTCTACTCAAAATTATAAATAGTTCAGAAACATCACTTGAAATGGCAAAAAAAATTGAAAGCGCAATAACCGAGCAAACTAACGGTATTGCTCAGGTGACAGAAAATATTCAGAGAGTCAATTTCATGGTTGACGGAATCAATAAAGGAACAGAAGAACAGAATACGGCATCAAACCACATCCTCGCATCAATTGAGAATATCAGGAATTTTACACAAATGGTAAAAAAATCTACTGAAGAGCAATCAAGACAAAGTAACATCCTCTCGCAGACAGTAGGCGAAGCATCTCAAAAGATGAAGACCATAACAAATGCTACAAATACGCAAAAAGAAGCAGTTGAAAGTATTTTAGCAGCAATTGAGACAATAATGAAAGAATCCGAGAATAATGTTAAGCTGGCTACAGAATTTGATAAAATGGTAAAAAACCTTGAAACTCAGGGAACCTCCCTGAATAAACAAATTGAGAGCTTTAAAATATAGATATAATGTAACTACTCAGGTGGATAGACCGAAGGTCCCCCGTGTTTCCTTGTGGAAACAAGGAAGGGGGAAGGCAGAAGGCTATTAGAAAAATAATGCGTGATCACACAAAACTTATGGCCTTTGAGTTGGCTAACGAGGCAGCAATGAAGTTCTTGATTAGAGCCCTGCAAAATGGTTGATTTACTTCAGTCTTCAGCCTAAATACCTGAGTAGTTACGATATAATATGCTTTGGATGGATCTGCTTCTATTATAATTGTTGAGTGATAAACAGTAAGACCTGCTTTAGAAAACCTTAAAAAAGTTTTTGTAAGTTGAGGACGAAGTTCTCTAACGTGGTTTACCTGCGCTTTTTCAAAAAATCCGCAAGTGAAGAGATCTGCTCAGGGGAGAGAGGCCCTCCGTTAATTTTTAAAAACCCCGGCATTGATGTATTGACGACTCCATCTGAAATTGATTTCTTCAGCAATCCTTTGCTCAGATTTTCAGGAGGCGTATAATCCTTATGGCACATAAAACACACCGCATTAAAGAGTGCCTCCCCCCGTTTTAATTCTATATTCTCCCCAACATGACATCTCCTGCAGCCTTCCCTGAAGATAGCGCCTGCATCTATAACTCCATCGCCTGAATGTCTGACCAATGCCCTTAATTTAAGAATAAATGGTTCAGGAGAGGCATTGGTCATAATTTCAATGGTTTTCACAATTTTGCCTATCTTACCTGTGGTGTCAATGGTAACCCTGATGATGCCTGCTTTGCCACTGCCGATACTTTCATCAATTATAACTGCCTCAATGCAACCGCAGGAAGGTTCAAGGGATATGATGTTAAGTGTTTGGCCTGTTATGTTCTTTAAGGGGATATCAAACGATAATAAAGAGCCCTCTTCCAGCGTTCCTAAATCATGTTCATTCCTGTCAAAAACAAACTGATTTTTCTCACTATGGGCAATTCCCTCAGTTACAAGAAAACACAAAAATAATAATAACGCTTTCTTAATAATCACGGTCATTGCTCTCTTTGCAGATCAAAGGATTCTTCATGCCCTCAGAACACTCAGCGCTTAAACCGGATTTCTTTTAACATAATATCTTTTATGGAGAAAAAGTCATACCGGATGCTGATCTGACAGTCCTTTAGATGCAGCAAGTGCAAAAAAGGCTTCATCAAAAGCCGATTTTCTGCACATTATATAAAAGCAGGGGTGCAATACACCCCTGCTCAAGACTATTTATTCAACAGGATAGCCCTTTGCCACCCAGCCGGGGAACCCGCCATGACGATACCACTTCACATTCTTATACCCGGCCTTTAAAAGCAGTGTCGATGCCTTATACGACTTCCAGCATCTCATGCCGTTACAATGCACAATAAAGGGCGCATTTTTGTCAGCAGGGAATTTGCTGAGGTCAAACTTATCCATTGATGCATCAAAATCAGACACCTTTTTGCTCTTTTCCTTATAAGGCACGGAAATAGCCCCTGGTAAATGAGCCTCCACATATTCTGCCTTTTTTCTCACATCAAAGATTTTCATTGTGCCATGGTTTGCCTTAACCCATGCATCATCTACAACAGTTACACCCTTGAGGGATTCAGGAGTAATGGGTTTTTCTGCCACAGCAGGTCCGGCAATGAAAAGCATTGATGCCACAACAAACAGTGCCATCAGAATCTTCTTCATCTTGACCTCCTTAAGTTTAAGGTTTACACAGTCTTTCTTACCGAATAAATAATGCATTAACTTTGACCCTTTGTCAAGGTCATTAAAATCAGGAATAAGACGGATTTGTCACTGTTTGATATCCGCTAATGTATTGCCCCATAAATAAATTTATATATAATTCTGTCATTCCGGCCTGTCTTTTTCTGTATATCCCCATTTCTAAAATACTTTATATTTTTAGATTATCTCAAAAAAAATTGGTATGATCTTTAGGATTATCAGCCTTGGCTGACCTGTCTGCCCTGCCTACCGGCAGGCAGGCGATAGGCAGGTTCGCTTCCGACTCGTCGGATCCGCTGAGGCGGAGAGGCGAAAAAGTGTGGCAAAAGTCTTAAAATATGTAAAATCCGGTATACTAACAAAAAACCAATATCAAAAGAGGGGATTTATGGAAAAATGGAAATGTACTGTTTGCGGTTATGTCTATGACCCTGAAGCAGGAGATTCAGACGGCAGCATACCGCCGAACACGCCTTTTAAAAAACTCCCTGAGGAATGGGTCTGCCCTGTCTGTGGAGCCGCTAAAGACAAGTTTGAAAGGGAACAGTAAGCCCCGCGTAATAAGGGCAAAGGTCTTCTAACGAGAAAGCAGGCAGGCCCGGGGCATTCTAACAGATCAACGTAACATTTAAAGGCCTATTCTATATTGAATACTGCTACTTCCTTGATTCCAGGCACATACTCGCCTACAGGCACCAGTTTTTTGCCTTCGTTAACACAGCCTATTATTACTGTCCACAACTGGTTAAGCTCGGACTTTTCCCTTTCATTCTCAGGGGTCATCTTAAGAAGAGTCCCTTCAAGTTCAATCTTCATATAAGCCCTCCTTTATAAAAATCTTCAATCCAGTATAGCAAAATATGACAGGAATCAAAAAATGCCTTTCATCCCTTAAACTCTTTTTCCGCCTCTTTTAAAAGCTCTTCAGGGGTGTCTGTATATTTTGGAGAAAAGTGAAAAATTACCATTTTCCCCACTCCTGCCTCTCTTGCTATGAAACCTGCTTCTTTCGCCGTAAGGTGACAGCGTTCTTTTGCCCTGTCTCTGTCCCTGTCAAGGAAATAAGCCTCGACAAAAAGGGCGTCAGAGCCTTTTGCAAGGTCTACAATATTTCTAATGTTATCCCTGCTGCCAAGAACATCAACAACATAAGAAAGTTTTTGTCCTCTTGTGATATCTGCTATATCTCTAAGCTCTGAAAAAGTATATTTTCTATCATTAATGCTGAAGATACTGTCAGTTATGTTCTTTCTTATGGCATTCTTTAAATCTCCAAGCCATGGTCCAACAGGAAGATTTAACCCATTAAGTTTTGCCTTGTCAATATTTATGTGGTAATCCTCTTCAAGACAGAATGCAAGGCATGGAATCTTATGGTTAAGGACAATGGCCGAGACCTTAACAAAAGAATCCTTTAAAAGCAGACCCTTAAACGGAACTGTTCCGGCATCCTCCTGTTTAAATGAATTTTCTGCCTTAAAAACCGCTCTTGTTATCACATCCTTATTAACCTCTGAAACCTCAATGACAAGGGGATAGTCTCCAATAAGATTCCATGTATAGCTCCTGAGTTTACCCCCTATATGCCCTATAAACCCCTCAGGGCCGTAGAACCTTAAAGGACCCTCTTTTCTCAGGTGAAGTCTCAGGACGCTGTCAAAACCAATGAAATGGTCAATATGAGCGTGTGAAACAAATATGTCGCTTATCTTCAGAACATCCCTTACAGAAAGACTTGTGGTAAAGCCAAGATCAAATAACAAAGCCCTGCCTTCCCTCTGGAATCTTACATATAGCCCAGGGTCCTCAAAAGGACTATTAAGAAGTCTTGCATGGAAATAGGGTTTCATGGGAAATTATAATCTAAATGATGATATAATGTTAAAAAAATGAAATGCAAAATGCAAAGCAGAAAGTAGATTAGAAGCTGATTTTTAATGCAATTTACTTTATAATTCGAATCTTTTAGCGTTTAAATTTTATTTTTCCCGGATATAATGTCTGAATTCAGAAAAGACCCTGTTGCTGGAAGATGGGTTATAATTTCAGTTGAAAGAGGTAAAAGCCCCGCTGACTTCAAAATGCGTGTGCCTGTCAGAAAAGGCGGATTCTGCGCATTCTGTAACGGGAACGAGCATACAACTCCCCCTGAAATAATAGCACTCAGGCCTGACGGAAGCAAACCAAATTCCACTGGATGGACACTAAGGGTTGTACCCAATAAATTTCCGGTTTTACATATCAGGAAGCAATTGAACAAAACCGGTAAAGGCATTTTTGAAAAAATGGACGGGGCCGGCTGCCAGGAGATAATAATAGAAAGTCCAGACCACAACCTTACCCTTTCAACCATGCCCCTGAAATCAGTGGAGGATACACTCCGGGTATTCAGCCGGAGGATTTCCGAACTTAAGAAAGACGGCCGTCTTGAATATGTCCTTGTATTTAAAAACGAAGGTGAAATTGCAGGTTCTACACTTGAACACACACACTCCCAGCTCATAGCGCTCCCTGTAATGCCAATCCTGATTCAGGAGAAAATTCATAATGCCAGACAGTATTATAGTAATAAAGAACAGTGTGTTTTCTGTGATATCATAAGGCAGGAAACAGCAGACAGAACAAGACTCATCTCTGAAAATGAGAGTTATGTTTCTATTGCTCCATTTGCTTCGAGAACGCCTTTTGAGACATGGATTCTGCCAAAAAGTCATGAATCCAGTTTTGCCCCTGATGGAAAGTTCTCACTGTTAGCTCAAATCTTACAGAAGACCTTAAGGCAGATTGAGAAGATACTCAATCTCCCGCCCTATAATATGATGATTCATACATCTCCCTTAAAGGATGAGTTAAATAAATATTACCACTGGCACATAGAGATAAGGCCAAAACTCGCCAGGAACGCTGGTTTCGAATGGGGTTCAGGCTTCTACATTAATCCAACCTCCCCTGAAAAGGCTGCGAAATTTATGCAGGATACCGGGATATAGCACCGCAAAATGTAAATTGTAAAATGCAAATTGTAAATTTAAGAAAGTCCCAAACTCCGGAAAGGTTTTTAATTTTGCATTCTTCATTTTGCAATTTTCAATTTTCATTTGAACGGAGTTCAAGATGAGGATTCTTTTGGCTTCTTCTGAGGTTGTTCCATATATAAAAACAGGAGGCCTTGGAGACGTCGCAGGAACACTGCTCAATGAATACAGGAAAACCGGTAATGAGGCAGCCGCTATTCTTCCTCTGTATAAAAAAATCAAAAAGTCTGCAAAAGATTTTAAATTACTGCCCCTTAATAAAGAAATAACAGTTCCTCTGGGCAATAGTCTTGAGAAAGGAAGATTGTGGAAGGGCAAAACCCCTGAAGGAGCTGATGTATATTTTATTGAAAACAGAAAATTTTATGACAGGGATGAACTCTACTCAACATCCAAAGGCGACTATCCTGACAATGCTTCACGTTTTATATTCTACAGCCGGGGAGTTCTTGAGGCATTAAAGGCCCTAAAATTTAAACCGGATATTATTCACTGCAATGACTGGCACACAGGTCTTATCCCCGTTTATCTAAAAACCCTTTATAAAGATGAATTCTCAAAAACGGCGACTCTGATGACAATACATAACCTTGGCTATCAGGGGATTTTTAATAAATCCGCCATGCCGCTTACAGGGCTTGCGCAGGCACTGTTTAATATTGACGGATTAGAATTCTACGGCAACATAAATTTCCTGAAGGCAGGAATTTTATTTGCAGACATTATAACTACGGTAAGCAGCAGTTATGCCAAAGAAATCCTGACGCCGGAATATGGTTTTGGTCTTGACGGAGTATTGAAAAAAAGGAGAGATTGCCTGTACGGTATAATCAACGGGATTGACTATAGCGAATGGAATCCTGAAGAAGATAATTTTATTCCGGCAAAATACAGCAAAGATGATTTATCCGGAAAGGTCATATGTAAAAAATCCCTGCAAAAAGAACACGGGCTTACAGAGGCTAACATCCCCCTCATTGGAATGGTAACACGGCTTACGTCCCAGAAAGGGCTTGACATTGTAGCAGATGCCATGGATATGATTATTGAGTCAGGTGCGCAGATGATAATTCTGGGTAAAGGTGATGAATCCCTTCACAGAGTATTTTCAGATTTTCAGAAAAAGCATAACAAAAAGTTTTCCGTTACCATAGGCTTTGATAATGCACTCGCGCATAAAATTTATGCCGGCTCTGATATCTTTTTAATGCCCTCCAAATATGAGCCATGCGGTCTTGGACAGCTTATTGCCCTGCGCTACAGCACAATCCCTGTTGCACGGAAAACAGGGGGTCTCCTTGATACAATTGAAGAATATAATCCATCCGAAGGTATTGGCACCGGGTTTTTATTTACCCGCTATTCTTATAAAGAGTTAATTAAAACCGTCAACCGGGCAAAAGAATTCTTTAATACCAATCGGCACTGGATGAAGATTCAAAAAAATGCCATGTCCATGGATTTTTCCTGGTCTCATTCAGCACAGGAATACCTGTCTCTCTACCAAAAAGCATTCAGGCAAAAGGATAAATAATATGCCTCAAATCACTGAAAACAAAAAATTGCAGGAAAGGCTTTTAGAAACAGAAATCCTGATAAAGGTTGCCCGGGTAGCTACTTCAACTCTTGAACTCAAGGAAATCCTCGGTACAATCACGGAAATTGTTGCAGACAATTTTAAGAAAGAGGTCTGTTCTGTTTACCTCGTTAAAGCCGGGGGAAAGATTTGTATTGAAGCCACCAAAGGTCTTAAAGAAGAGGCCCTGGATAAAGTTTGTTTTACCATGGGGGAAGGAGTGGTTGGCTGGGTAGCCAGGGAACTTCGGCCTCTTGCAGTGGAAAATATACGACAAGAACCGCGATTTAAGGATATCCCTGTTACAGGGGCAAGCGGTTATTTATCAATGCTTGCAGTGCCGATTTTAAGAGACAACAAATTATCAGGCGTTATAACACTTCAGACCAGAGAGCCTCATGTCTACAGTCAGAATGAGATTAATCTTCTCACAATAATATCGCACAATATAAGTTCAGCTATACGTAATGCCGAGCTTTACAGAGCAGAGGTAGAAAAAGAGGAAAAAATATTATCGCTTTACCGGGAAGTTATTCAAACAAAGGATTATTTTGAAAGCATTATAGAAAACTCAGCTGACGCCATTATTATATCCGATACAGACGGTTTAATCACCTCATGGAACAAGGGCGCAGAGAAAATTTATGGATATGCGGAAGACGAGGTGATAGGCAGGTTTATTCCAATGGTCCCTCCTTTTGAGATAGAAAAAGAAAAAACATTCATACAGAAAATCCGGCAAAAAGAAAAAATAAAAAACATAGAAACAATAAGACAGACAAAAGACGGCAAATTCATAGAGGTAAGCCTGACACTGTCGCCAATACTCGATTCATCGGGCAAGGTCACAGGCATAAGCGGTATATCAAGAGACATATCAGAAAAAAAGAGAGTCGAAAAAGAATTGATAAAAAAGAATCAGGAATTATCAAGGCTGTTCTTCATAAATTCTGTTGTAAGAAGCACTCTTGACCTGGACAAACTTCTCAGGATGGTTCTGACCGTTGTTACAATGAGTGACGGGCTTGGATTTAACAGGGCAATACTTTTTCTTGTTGATGAAGCATCCAATACTCTTAACGGCGTAATGGGTGTCGGACCGTCAAGCATGGAAGAAGCGGGTCAAATATGGCTGTCCCTTAAAGATAAAAGCCTGGAAACAATTATCAAAGAGATAGAGAGCAGTCCCCTCAGGAAAGACTCACACCTTGACATGCTTAGCCATGACCTGAGTATAAATCTCGATGAGGACTGTATTCTCGCCCGCTGTGTAAAGGAGAAAAAGATTCTTAACGTTCCGGATGCCGGTACAGAGCCTTCAGTAAATGTCCTTTTGAACCAGAAACTCGGAACCGGGGCTTATGGTCTTGTTCCTCTTATTACAAGAGACAGGGTAATAGGTTTGATATTGGCTGATAATCTTTTTACAGGAAAGAAAATCACTGATGAGGATTTACAGTTTCTCATGGGATTTACAAGCCATATAGCATCAGCCATTGAAAATGCAAGGCTCTTTGAAGAGGTGTCTCTTGCAAGAGCTGAACTTAAAAATATCTTTGAATCCATATCTGATATGGTCTATTTTAACGATAAAGATTACATTATAAGGAATGTAAACCAGGCAGTTGTAGCTAAAATTGGCAAACCTGCAGAAGAAATTATAGGCAAAAAATGTTATGAGGTTTTTCACAACAGACATGAACCATGGGAATGGTGTCCTCACAAAAAAACTATAGATACAAAAAAGGCCCATGTGGAAGAAATTTTAGACCCAAAGCTCGGAGGAACCTTTGTAATTTCGAGTTCTCCAATCTTCGACTCTCTGGGAAACCTTGCCGGGACGGTTCATATCTCACGGGACATCACTGAACTTCAGGCTCTCAGGGAACGGGTTACCAGCTCTGAAAGGATGGCCGCACTCGGAGAAATGGCCGCAAGGGTAGCACACGAGATAAGAAATCCGCTTATTTCAGTTGGAGGTTTTGCCCGAAGACTTGAAAAAAAGCTTGACGGAGACCTTCATGAATATGCAAAGATTATTTTAGAGGAAGTTTGGCGGCTTGAGAACATATTAAAAGAAATTTTGGGTTTTGTAAAAGGCTCTCAAATAGTCAAAAAAAAAGCAAATCTCAATGAATTTATTAGTGAAATTACTAATTTTATATCACCCGAAATCCTGGAAAAGGGAAACAGGTTAAATAAAGAACTATCGTATTCTTCAATAATGATTTCCGTAGATACTGACAGAATAAAAGAGGCAATTTTAAATATTATAACCAATGCCAACCAGGCAACAGAGTCTGGAACAATAACTGTAAAAACAGGGCAGGAAGCAAAAGAAGCGCTTATAGAAATCTCTGATACTGGCTGCGGTATTAAACAGAAAGATTTAAAACATATTTTCACCCCGTTCTTTACAACAAGGGCTCAGGGGACAGGTTTAGGCCTTACAATAACTCACAGGATTATCCGTGAACATAAAGGGAGAATCTACGTGGAAAGCACATGGAGCGGTCAGGGAGAAAATGATGAAAGTTATAATGTAAACAGGAAAGGAGGTACAACATTTAAAATTTATCTTCCGTTAGAGGAATCCTGATTATTAAGCTGCCTGACATTGGCTCTTAACAATTAGTCGCGGCAGGATATATAATAATCGACATATATTAGTGCCGTTACAACTTGATGTGCCAGGATTAAAGACTTAAAATTATATATATTTGCTTTGCAAAATAAACTATGGAGGTAAATAGTTGTAACGGTATTAGATTGTGATATCAGCCGGGTACCGGTAAAACCGGAAGGAAGCAAAATGAAAATACTTATTGTAGATGATGATATGCATATTCAACGTCTTTATAAAGAGGAACTCGGAGAAGAAGGATATGAAATCTTTGTTGCCGGTACAGGGGAAAAGGCGTTAGAGCTGTTTGAAAAAGAAAACCCCGATATTGTCACACTTGATATTCTTATGCCTGATATTGACGGCATAAGCCTCTTGAGAAAGATGAAAGAGCAGCGGCCTGAAATCCCTGTTATTATGTCAACAGCGTATGATTACAGGGATGATTTCGCAGTCTGGGCATCCGAAGCCTATATAGTAAAATCATCCGACCTGACTGAACTAAAAAGAACAATTAAAAGCATAACCGGAAAATAAAGGGGCAAATGGAAGAATTATCAGAAGATGTCCGGCTCGCAAAAGATATCGTGGAAAAGATACTCAGGAGCAAAAAACTGTTAAAGATGTATCCCGAAAACAATCCCGTATATCTTAAAACCTCAGAAGAAATCTTCGGTAAATTTGAAAGTTTCCTTGAACTTTTCAATGAACTTCCTTTAAAAATCTATCATAATGAAATCGTATTTAATAATGAGCAGATTTATTACAATCAGGAAAAGGAAAATAACCTGGCTCTCTTCTTCTTTAAAGACGGCATTAGAGAGATATCATTCCTGAAAGGCTTTACCAGGAAAGAATGCGAGGATTTTATAAAAATTCTTAATACTGATTTTGAAAATATAGCACTTGACGATGATGTTGTCACCCTTCTCTGGGAGCAGGACTTCGAACATATAAAGTATATAGTAGACGAAGATGCCCTGTCTGACGAAGAGGAGGGAGAAGAAGAAAAAAACAGAATGACCGAAGAGGTAAAAAATAAGCTTTATTCTGATGACGACCTCGTAAGAGCCTACAAGGACGGGCTAAAAGCACCTGAACAAAAAATGCACACGCTGGTTCCCATAAGCGAGAACGACTTCAAATATATAGTCCAGGAGATAGAGAAAGAGGAAACGTGTTCCGATATAGACAGAATTATAACAATACTCTTTGAACTGCTTTACCAGATAAAGGAAAAACGCCTTTTCACTGAAACAATAGGCTTTATTGGAGATGCAATTACTTACTGTATCAAAAACAACGAGTTTAAAAGCGCCTCTTTTATTATCAACTCAATAAAATCCATCATTAAAGACAGTGGTGCAGAAGAAAAAAACATTGAAATTTTTAAAGAAATTTTTATTTTAATTAACAGTGAAACTTTCATCAATGAAATCAGCAGGGTTATAGACAGCGATGCACTAATAGAAGAGAACGAGTTTATAGCCTTTGTGAAACATCTCGATAAAACTTCCATAGCGCACTTCATGAAGCTGGTAGGCCAATTACAGAGCATCAGGGGCAGGCGTCTTGTAATAGAAATCCTGTCAATTATTGGAAACCTTGACATCAAAACCATTGCCAAAGGACTTAATGACAAGAGGTGGTATGTAGTCAGAAATATAATATCAATACTGGGCAGGATAGCAGATGTAAGGGCAATCGAATATCTGACTAAAACGCTGTCCCATCCCGACCAGAGAGTCAGAAAGGAAACAATTAAAACAATGGGGGGAATTGGAGGTCCTAATATTCTGCCCCATCTTAAGAAGGCATTAAATGACACGGACTCAACAGTGAGAATACCCGTAATCAGGCTATTGGGCAATACTGAAACAATGGCTGCAAAAAAAATACTATTAACAGAATTATCAAAAAAGAGTTTCCAGGCAAAAGAGTTCTATGAAAAAAAAGAATTTTGCGGGGCTATTGCCAACTGGAAAGACCAGGATGTAAAAGACTTTTTACTTGAAAAACTCAGAAAAAGACAGTTCTGGAACAGGACTAAAAATGATGAAACAAGGGCATGCGCAGCATATGCCCTTGGAATTATTGGACATAAAGAAGCTATCCCGTTTCTTGAAAAAGTACAAAACTCAAGAAACAAATTACTAAGGACATTCTCTGCCATTGCAATTAAACAGTTAACAGCCTAAGATGACAACAACGAACAAGGAAAGAATAACCAGAGATTTGATTAATTACCTGGCAGTAGCAATAAAAACTGCACAGCTACATCATATTGATAATGTTGCCGTAGTCAGTGCTATAAAAAAAGTTCTTGCAATTATCAACCCCCTTTTATTAGAAAGTGTAGTCACACTTGAACTGGTAGGTGAATTTTTCCATATAGATGGCAGCAGAGTTCGATATTCAATGGAGTATATCTTTAATTATGACTTTCTTGTCAGAGAATTCAAAAAAAGGGACTTGGGCACCTTTGTTTTTGAAAAAGTACTGACAGAAGGCGATATTAAGACCTTACTTTCAGCCATGCTGTCATCGGTTTCTTCTGAATCGCCTTTTGAAACACTTTTTGATTCCCTTGAAGAAATACCAAGCATAAGTATCATGGAACTGAAAAAGGTAAAATCCGACAGTGCTGAGCTTGACCGCAGAAAAATTGTAAAAAAGACCTATTTTAATGCCGTGTCACTAACCAAGGGCATAGCAAGCAGAATAAGCTCAGGGGAGAGAATCAGCCTGAAGAAGGCCAAAAGAGTAATGGAGTCAATAGCAAACCTGATAATCGAAGAAGAATCCATGCTTCTCGGCATGACAACCATAAAGGATTACGATGAATATACATATAACCATTCGATAAATGTTAGTATTCTTGCCATAACGCTCGCCCACAGGCTCGGTCTCCCAAGAAAAGCACTTTCAGAACTGGGTTTGTCAGCCCTCCTTCACGATATGGGAAAGATTGAAGTGCCGAAGGAAATCCTGAATAAACCCGTAGACTTCACAGAAGAAGACTGGGAAATAATAATGCAACATCCGGCATGGGGCGCACTTGCGGTCTTTAGAATGAAAGGGATAGACAAATCTTCCATGAGTGCTTTTATCTCGGCTTTTGAACATCACCTTAATTATGACCTCTCAGGATACCCAAAATTAAGGAAGAAAATAACACAGCATCTTTTTTCAAGAATTATAACTATAGCAGATCAGTACGATGCAATGACATCTTCAAGGGTTTATTCAAGAATACCAGTGCCCCCTGATAAAGCCCTGAGCGTAATTGTTGAAAGGGGCGGCACACAACTGGACCCTACCCTGCTGAAAATATTTATCAATATAGTAGGTACTTACCCGCTCGGAAGCCTCGTAATGCTTGATACCAATGAGTTAGGCCTTGTCTTTGAAAGCAATCCCAATCCTGATTTCAGCAACAGGCCCAGATTGCATATACTTGTAGACAGCAAAGGTAATAAGACAAAAAAAACAGTTGACCTTATGGAAAAAGATGAAAAAGGAAACTTTAAAAGAAACATCGTAAAAACTCTTGACCCTAACCAGTATAAAATAAATCTTGCCGAGTATTTACTCTAAATCTTCTAACCAAATACAAAAGATTCAGAAGTTCTACCGGGTTTACAAAATAGACCTCAATTGGTAATATTTAAAGAGATTTAAGACATTATTATCTAACGTTTTTTTCTTTCAGAGAGAGTTTTTATGCTTTATAATAATGAAGTTTAATAACAATACTATCTCTTTGAATAGTTTAAGTATATAAAATATTGGAGAGGCGGCCGAGCGGTTTTCAGCCCCGGCTGATCCGCCGCAGGCGGAAAAGCAGTATTAATCCCTGTGGCGAATCTACTTGAAAAATATATTCGCTTTGTTTGTTTTGGAGAGGTGGCCGAGCGGTTTAAGGCAGCCGCCTGCTAAGCGGTTGTGGGGGTTAAACTTCACCCAGGGTTCAAATCCCTGCCTCTCCGCCATTAAACTCCG
>SDBV01002568.1_pt1 | contig 27104 bp, 48 predicted proteins | sample 2277081 | NCBI WGS metagenome assembly SDBV01 (sample SAMN10402039, study PRJNA504765) | marine sediment metagenome | isolation source: marine sediment core GS10_PC15, 223 cmbsf | place: Arctic Ocean: Southern Knipovich Ridge | collected 2010 | reverse complement strand
CTGCGTCGTTCTCTTTCCGGCATCTCAGAAACGAATCAACATGCTGGATGATAAAGTCGAAGTCGGGAGTCGCATCCTGACCAATTGCCAGATTTAGCGTCCCGGTGACCCCGTAAGGGTTGAACCAGAGGCTGACTGTGAAATCTTGGTCGCCCCGAGCGAGGCTAGTATCGGTCGAGATGAGATGAGACCCGTCCGTGTCGTTGAGCCTTACGCTCATCCCCGAGTCGCTCCGCTCGACTAGGCCGGCGACGCGGGTGGGGGTGTTGATTCCGGTGAGATCGTTGGAGCCGATGGAGTCTACGTAGGGTCCACCGTTCTCGGTCATGTCCCAGCAGGAAACGAGGTCGACCTTCTCGGCTGTGATGAGGTCGGCACAGAGCTTCCCTTTACCGGAGTTGTAAAGGGACGTTCGCGCTGCTGCGTCGGGGAATCCCCCCTTCCAGAACATCATCGGCCCGACCTCGCCATCTAGATCAAAGACAAGATCGTTGCGCGTCCCGACATACGTCCCGTCATAGCTACCGTGATTAGTAATGCGAGTGTGCGTGTCGACACTGCCGTTGTTCACCTGAAGACGCTGGGATGTGCCATCGTGCCAGCCACACGCAAACGCCCGCGTATTAATCGTATAAACAACTTCAGCGCCATCCGCCGCACTGCCCACAAAATATCGAAGATTTCCCGACGCGGTATAGAACAGAAACTGGCGGAACCCCCCACTGGGTTTATCTGATGCGAACAGAGCGTCACTGTCGGTTGCCCTGAACCAAAAACATGCCCCATAATTATCACTGTCCGTCACGCTTAAGCTGGCATCGTTGACAGTTCCATGCTGATCGCTAACACCATCTCCATGGAACGCATACCCCAGCGCCCCGCCCGTCGCCGTCGGCGTGTTGACCTCGGTCAGATACAAAGAGGGGTCTCCCGTGCCGGTGATGGTGAGCCCGGCAGCGCGTGTGGGAGTGTTCTGGCCGGTGAGGTCGTTGGAACCGATGTCGTCGATGTAGGGGCCGCCGTCCTCAGTCATATCCCAGCAGGCAGCGAGATCGACCAGCTCAGCAGCAGATAGGTCAGCGCACAGCTTGCCCTTGCTGGAATTGTAGAGAGAGGTCACCTGAGCATCTGTAGGAACCTCCCCACCGGATGCGGACCTGTACCAATAAACAGGCCCAACAACACCGTCCATTGTGGTTGAACCACTCTGTGCCCCGATATAGAACTTGTCGGTTGTGTCTGCACCGTCTCCAACCGTGGCAGTGGGTGCAGCATCCAGCACCGCGTCGATACCAGAAATCCACTCGTTGGCGGTGGCATCGTACCTACACATTACGAGATAACGCACGCCCGCATTGAGCGTGCCCATCTGGCTAGTTCGCTGTGCGGTGCCGTCGTGAAACTTGCAGAATAGATCTCCAGCAACGGCGTAGAATGACTCCCAGTCGCCACTCCCAGTCGCACCCTCCGTTTTGGAGAAGATGTACTTCGAGTCGCTTTCAAGCCTGATCCAAGCCAAAGCAGCCCAACTGACTCCAGGACCCACGCTGAGATCGGCGGTGTCTGCTCTCTCAGCGTATTGGGAGCTTCCGGTCTCGAAGTCTGCCGAGAACCCGACAGAAGCGTCGTTGCCCTCCAGGCCCAAGTTATTCGGATCGTTGAAGGTCCAGACGGCGATGGCGTCAGCGTAGACCCCCGACTGAGGAAGCGTGGGGGTAACTCCTGCGGAGTCCACTCCCGCGCCCGGAGGATAGACGATCGTCTGTGGTAGGAGGAGCAGGGCCAGGGCGAAAGTCTTCAGCATGGGTCTATCTCGCGGAGATTGTCGCGTGGACCGCTTCGCGCGTCCCGGGGTCGGCCGTGCGCCAGTTGAGCGCGATCCGGCAGAACGAGAAGGTGTTCTCCGTGATGACGACCGTCTGGCGATCGCCGAGGCTCGCGTAGGTGCAGACGTTCGTGTTCAGCGTCCCGAAGCCGCAGTCGGAAGCGGGACCAGGGTAGACCTGAACGGCCTCCGAGACCAGCGTGTTGTCCTTGCACTCCCACGCCACGTCCAGGCCGGTGAGGTCTCCCGCCTCGTAGAGCACCGTCATTGAGACCGTCGAGTATTTCTCGACCGCGATCCAGCCGTCGGCGGCGGTGGTTCCGCAGACGAGGTCGAGATACTCGAACACGAAGCCGGCGCTCCAGTCGACGGCCGAGCTCACGGTGATGTTGTCGGCGTCGGTCCTGACCGTGACCCAGACCATGTCCGTCACGTTGTCCCGCCGCACGTAGATCGCATCTCCGACCGCGACGTTCGCGAAGGGGTTGGTCAGAGCCGTCACGGCCGAGACGGCGTCCGAGCTCCCGACGGTGTCGATGGGGATTTGGACCCTGAACGGCTCCCTCCAGGGATCGTTCTGGACCCCGTTCATCGTGCAGTAGGTCGGCGTGGCCGACTCGACGTCGTACCCGATAGTGAAGTGCGCGGACTGTCCGGCGGCAGGCAAGGCCAGCGCCAGGAGCAGAGCGAGGAATCTGAGCGTCCTCATGTGTGCCTCTCTTTCCGTGGCGACTACCCGCCGCCGTTCCTTTCCAGCATGCCTTCGATGTGCGCGACCGATCCGCACAGCTCGTCCAGCTTCCGTATCGTCTCTCGGTCCGTGGCGAGGTGATCCTCGATCGTCTTCACGAGGCCCTCGAAAGCCTCCTGGGAGATGCCGAACGAAACGTCATACCTGTTGAGCCGCTGCTGCATCGCGTCGATACGCTCATCCTGCCGGCCCTGGTGCTCCTCCATGAGACGGAACTCCCGTTTCACAAACCACTTGAGCGTACCGGAGAACCAACCGAGAGCGGCATTCGCACCGGCCAGGACGAGCAGAAACAGCCCAGGGTGCTCCGATACGATGTCGTTCAGCCAGTCCATGTCTCATTTCCCTTACGCTGCGGGTTCCTCCGCCTTGGCGACCGCCGGCCAACGCCAGCCGAGCAGCTCGTCTTCGCGGAGAATCAGGAGCTTGGGGTCCTCCTCGAGATCGGTGCCGCTGTGCTGCCCGAACAGCACCTCCATCCCGACGGCGACCTTGAGCGGCACTTCGTAACCGCCCACCACCCGCCCTGTGCCGATCACCAGAACGACACCTTTGTTCTGGGCGTGCTGGTGCTGCTCTGCGACAGCGAGCTTCGCGTCCCCGTCGTAGGTCTCCTTCGGCTTGTCCCGAAGGACGATGATCTTGTCGTGCAGCGGCGTCCACGTGACGGTGTCTCCCATAACTACTCGTCCTCCTTCTTCTTCTTCTTCTTGTCGGTGTCTGCGGCGACGGCGTCTCCGGCGTCCTGGGCGCTCGCGCGACCCTCGGCCGCCTTCTCCGCGCGCTCGCCGAGCCCGCCCGTGCCTGTGTCGGACTCTCGCGAGCGCCAGGGCGCGTACTTGTCCACGTCTTCCGCAGCCTCCGCAGCCCTTTGGGCGCCCACCGCCTTTCGCCGACTGGCGGCCTGCTCGCCGGTCTTCACGCCGGCTCTCGAGGTCGCCGTGATGTTCCCTGTCCGGTCGCCCTTCGGCTTCGGCTTCGGTTCGGGCTTCTTCTTGACCGTGTGCTCGGCCCAAGAGTGTCCGCCGGCTGCCTTGCGGTAGGTCTTCCCGTCCGGACGAACCCAGATCGCGGAGTCCCCGCGCGCCACGTTGGGCGGGTTCTGCTGTTCGTAGGTCTTCTCCTCTGGCGGCATCATGCCCTCCTGGCGATCTCGTCGCCTGCGTCCTGCGCCGATAGGCGCTTCTTCTGGTAGCCCGACATCTTCCGCTTGGCCTTTTTCATCGAGTCGCCGTGCTTGATCCCTGCGGCGTTCATCAGAGCGTAGGGGTTGTCGACTCCGCCCGCGCGCATCGACTTGACCATTTCCTCTGGCATCACGCGCCCCTGGCGAGCTCCTTTATGGGCCCCAAGAGGCGGCCAGGGCGTCCGCCACAGCCGAGGCCGAGGGGATGTCCTTCGGCTTCTTGCCCTTGCGGTACTTGCCCTTGATCGCGCGGGACAGAACGGGGCCTGGGCGGGAGATGTTGTCCCCGCCGCCGTCGAGCTCCATGCCCGCCTTGTAGCCTCCATCTCCTTTGCCGTGTGCCATTTCGATTCTCCTCTTACTGAGCGGGTGGCCCGCCTTTGGGTGGGGGTCCGCCTTCGGGTGGGGGTGCTCCGCCGGGCGGTGGCGGCGGGGCGAGCATTGCCTCGAGCATCTTGCGGAGCGCCTCGATGACGGCCCGCATCTTGAGCAGGAGCAAGAGCAGAGTCGCGGCCTCGGCCTCGGGGCTAATCGCCACCCCTACGCGCTTCGAGGCGTCGACGCCGAGCTGGGCGTCTTCGAGGAAGGGGCCGAGCATCTGTTCCCAGATCGTGAAGATCCTGAGCTCTAGGGCCTTCGGCAAGAATCCGTCTTCCGGTGGCGGGGGCGGAGGGCTCTCCAGGCCAGAGCCGGGCGGAGGGTCGCCCTGTGCCGGGATCAGACCGACCGCTCGAGCTTGGTTGACCGCGCTCTCGTACATCTGCGTGGCCTGCGCGTGAACCCGCTGCCACTGATCCTCCGGGATGCTTCCGTAGAGCTTGCGTAGCGCGGCGTCCTTGGCCTCCGCCATCGCGAGCTCCTCCTGCCAGCCTGCGAGCCGCGCCCAAGTCTCCTCGAACTTCGCTTCCCGCTGGAGGATGAGGCACTCGTCCGAGAGCCACCGCCTCTGGAAAATCGGATACCAGATCAGCGGGTCAAAGAGGCTGTCGAGGAGCGGGACCTTCTTCTCTCGGAGGAAGTCGCTCCACGCCATCTCCGCACGGCGGATCTGGATGCCCTGTTCTTCGTTGACGTCCGTCGGGAGCCGCATAATCTCGAGGACGCGATTGACCGCCACAGGGCTGTCCAACTTGTAGAGGCCCATCTGGACCGCTTCGGAGCCGGCCTCCTTCTCGTAGAGCGCCACGTCGTAGCCGGCGACGGCTTTCATCCTTAGCTTGATCGTCCCGACGAGCTTCGTCGAATCGAAGGTGGCGACCTCGTGCAGCCCGGAGTCGGATTCCACCCGGTACGTGGTCGGCTCCTTCCGGAAGGTCTTTTGCATGTCGAGGACGTGCTGGAAGATGCCTTCGTAGACGTGGACGAGCTGCCGTTCCTTCGGGGCCCGCCGCTCGCCGGCCTGCTCGGACGCGAGCATGAGACCGGAGGTTGTCTTGATCCCGCCGGCACCCTTCCCGAGCTCGACGTCCTGGGGCGTGCCGATGAGCTGGGCGTCCACCATAATTTGTGCGCGTTCGGCCATGTACGGGTTCCCGGTCATGGGGAGGCCAGGGAAAAGACCGTCCCGAGGCGTCCACGTGCTCGGGGCCTCGTACTCCATGATCTGAAGGGATCCCTCGGTGTCTCGCCGGAAGTAGAGCTCGACGCCCTGGGGGGTCCACATCATAGGCTTCCCGCGCTCGCGCAGGTCGATGACTTGGGCGTCGAGCTCGTTCAGCCGGCGCTGGAGGGGGATCAGGTCGGAGACGAAGCCGCGGCCCCAGAACATTCCTGGGACCCGCTTCCCGCGGGCGACATGGTACTTGACTCGCGGGACGAGCTCGACGGCGCCCCCCTCCGACTCCACCTCGACGCAGAGCGCCCGAGAGATCAGCTTGTCGTTCACCATGATGAAGTGAGCGCCGAGCTCGAGACCCGCGCGCTTCTGAGGTGCGACGATCACTTCCTGCACGAGAGCGTGATTCTGGTAGGCGTCCAGGCCGCCGGCCCCGAGGCCGAACAGGAGCCCCTGCGCCACCAAGGCCGGGTCGGAGTAGAGGGGATTCAGGCGGAGGATCTTCTGCGGGTCGTCGGGCTGGATGGTGCGCTCGAACTGAGGGAACTTCCGGACGATGTCCTCGATCGGCTCAGCCCTCATCTGGTGCCAGACTTTCGATGCGTAAGGCTCGATCCCGATTCCGCCATTCTCCGGGTAGAACTCGTGGAGCGAGATCACCTCGACGGCGTCCTCGCCCTTCGGGAGCATCCGGCCGAGCGGGTTGCCCAGGGCGTCGGGGACCTCCGTCACTTCCTCCTCGGAGGGGCTGTACTTGTTCAGCTCGCCGGTCGGGCAGAAGGGGCAATGCTTCGCCTTGACGCGGTGCGGGCGGCCCTTTACGTAGGGCATCTCCTCGAGCGATTCCGCGCCCATGAACTCGCTGAACCCGCCTTCCTCTTTGGGAATGCCCGTCTCGACCATCGAGGCGGGGAGCTCCGCGCTCGCCAGCTTGGCCTCACAGGAGGAGCAGACGACCGCGTCCTGCGAGGCCACGGCGACGAGATCCGTGATGTCGTCCTGCCAGAGCGAGCGGACAAGGGCGGTCTCGTCGATGCAGAGGTTGAACGCGAGCTGCTCGCGCTTCTCCTTCCACAAGACCTTCACCATCTCCCACGTCACGATGTCCTTCGCCAGCTTCGCCGCGAAGATCCAGTCGGGCTCGTTGCGGTCGGCCGCGGTCTCGGGTTCGTACTCCTTCTTCGTGAGCCGGGCGACCTCGTTGTCGACGGCTGGCGCGATGATGTTGGTCACGGGCCGCTTGTAGGAGGCGAGCGACTGCTTATAGACCTCGCGGAAGTGGTAGACGCCCTGGCCCGCAGAGAGCTCCCCGACGGGCTCGATCCATTGGCGCCCGTGGTACATCCAAGAGTTCAGGGCTGCGCGTTGCGTCACCCAGCGTCGGCGAGGCGAGAGAGGATTGATGGACCTCGCCATGTACTGCTTGACCAACTCTGGGGACATCTCGAGCGTAGGAAGTGCGTTGTGCTTCCAGTCCGACATCTAGGATCCCCCGTCAACCTCCAGGGGAGACGGCTCTGTTCCCGGGAGGCGGAGGCCGGCGTAGGGGTCGACCCTCGCGGGCGGCGTGTCCGGCTTGCGATCAAGCCGGGCGGCCTGGACTACACGCTCGTTCGCGCGCGGGTCCGCTATCTCGACGAGACGCTGGTTCTGGATGTCGAGTTGCTTCTCCATCCATTGCCGCGACTCTCGTGTCCTGGCGAGCTCGGCGTCCTTCGCCTCGCAGCCTCGGCAGGGGAACAGCGTGCTCCAGAAGCTCACATCGACACTCCCTGGCCTTCCTTCACCGTCAGGAGGATCTCACGTTGCACGAGCTCGCGGGCCTCGGAGTGCATCGTGCGAACGTCGCGCCGGGCTTCGTCCATGCGGAGCCCGTGGTGTTGATGCCCGTGCCGCGCGACGGCAGCGCGAACCCGCCGGGCGGAGAGCATCTCGAGGACGAGATTCGCGGCGGCGTATCGGCTCCACACGCCGTTCGCCAGCGCGTGAGCCAGGAGCAGTAGCCGCTCCTTCTCGACGCCGACCTCGAGCAGTGCCTCGAGCACGTCGGCGTTGCCGGGCGCGGCGGTGCATCCCCCGGTCCAGTCAATCACCATCTTCAGCATTTCCTCGGGAGCGAGGAACTCCTCGGCCTGCGTGGCGACGGCGCTCACTACTTGACCCTCACAGCAACACCGACCCGCACGTAGCCATCTTGACCGCTCACGATGTCGCCGACCGCATAGAGCCGGTCCATGATTGGGATGTGCGCCGACAGGCTCAGGCGCCACCCGCCGACCGGCAGGTAGTCATGGCGGCCGACCGCCAAGTGGAACTCAGCGCCGTACCCGGCGACCCGCACGCCGGCCCCCCAGAAGTCGAAGGTGATGCCTCCGACGCTCTGCTCATTCGAGACGGAGCCCCCGGCGACCATCGGGCCGAGTTGGAGGCCGCCCTGCTCGAGTGCGACGTAGTGAGCTGCGCCATAGACCTCGAGCGTCGTGTAGGTCGCGGGATCTTCGGCGTTGAATTGCTCTTTGAGTCCGGCCACGTCGACGCGGAGTTCGGCACCGAAACGACCGAAGCCTACGCCGCCAACGAGCCGGCCGCCGAGTTGGTCGCCGCGCTCCACCCGGTAGGCGCCCTGGCCGTCGTCGACGTACTGCCAGATGGCTTGCTCCCAGAGGTAGAAGCCGAGGAACGTCGGGGCCTCGACCCCGGTCGTCTCAGGCGTCGGACCCGACGTGATGTCTTGGCCCTGCGCCACAGACTGGAGAAGCAGCAAGACCGCCGTCGCTAGGACCACAGCGGCTACCAGCCGGCGCCAGTCCTTCGGCTTGGTCCCGATGATAGCCACTGGCTCCTCCTACCAGCCGGGCATGTCGGCCCCGACCTCTTTGTTCTTCAGATTCCCGTCAATCCTATCCCGAATCGCCTTTTTCACGGAGCGGACGTGCTGTTCGATGAACCCGCCGCCCTGCTCCTTCTCCTCCGCGATCTCCCGTCCCCACTTGCTGAGGGACGACCAGCCCTGTGGAATGAGGAATTGTACGCCTTGGGTCAAAGCATCCACGAGATCGTCGTGGGCCCCGTGGGGGAAGGCGGCGGCCTCGGCCACGAGCTGCTCTGCGACTTCGTGACCGCGGGGCAGGTACACGTTTCCCGCCTCGATGAAGCCCGCCACAGAGCTCACGCCCCAGTGGAGCCTGACCGTCTTGGACCCCCGGGCCCGGATGGGCATGATCCCGGGGAGCTCGTGCTCGAGGAGCTGGATGATCGCCGGCCCGCTGGCGGTCTCCTCAATCAGAATCCTCCTGCCGGTGGGCCACTTCTGCCGCAGCGTCCGGATCGCTCGGATCGTGCGGGGGGCGTTCAGGTGCTCCCGGAGCCCGTCGAGCATCATGACCTTGTGCCCGATCCGGCCCAGGACGAAGCCGGCGACGAAGTCCGAGGAGTCGGTGTCTTTGAACGTGGGGTCCCAGCTCTGGATGATGTAATCGAAAGCCTCGATCGGCGGGAGCTCCTTCGGGTCGTACCAGCGCCACCACGAACGCTCGATCCCCAGGCCCTCCGGGGCCACCGGGCGCTGCTGGTAGAGAGCGTTGAAGCTGCGCGACCCGCGTTTCTTCGTGGCCGCCAGCCACTCCCCGGTGAACCTCTGCGGCCAGAGAGCGGATCCCTCCGGCCGCCCGAGAATGTCCTCCTCCTCAGCCAGAGCGGGGAGCTTGAGAACCTGCCACTCGTCGGGCTCGTTCTCGAGGAGCCGGCCGCAGAGGTCGTCCTCGTGCCATCTGGTCATGATGACGATGACGATGGCGTCCGGAGATCGGCGGGAGAGGAACGTCGTGTCCCACCACTCCCAGGTGTTGTCTCGGATCACCTTGGAGTTGGCGGCCTCGGCGTCCTTCACGGGGTCGTCGAGGATCAGGACGCCAGCGCCGCGCCCGGAGATGCCGCCGCCGATCCCTGTGGCGTACATCTCCCCGCCCTCGGTCGTTTCCCAGCGGTGGGCCGCCCGGGAGTCCTCGAGTAGCCGGGCGCCCAGGGCGGGGTAGTGCTCTTTGATCGACCGGCGGACGGCCCGGGAGAACTTCGACGCGAGCGACTGGCTGTGGGAGCAGAGGATGATCTTGGCCGTCGGGTCGAGCGCGAGGTTCCAGACGGGGAACCAGTGGGAGCAGAGCTCCGACTTGCCGTGCCTGGGCGGCATCATGACCATGAGGTGCCTGCGCGCTCCGGGCATGCGCGCGTGCAGGGCGACGAGCTCGCGCGAGAGGAGCCGGTGGTGCGGGTAGGCGATCCACGGCTCCGGCGCTTGACGGGTGAGGGTGGCGGCTAGGGCCGCCGGGCTCAACAGATGAGCGTAGTCTGCGTGCTGGAGCTCCTCCGCCACCCTCTACCTTGCTAGTCGACGACCGCGGGCTCGTTCTCGAGGCGAGAAGGCTTGTGCGAGAGCTTCTTCTCGGGGTTGCTGAACTTCCCGGCGGCAGCCACGAGGACTGCGTTTCCGATTGCGAAGGCTTCACCCCAAGAGAGAGAGCCGTCCGCCATCGCGAGGTTTATCATGGCGCCGGTGGCCGCAAGGCCGAAGCCCAACGCCAGGAGCCACTTCGGAATTTTCGACTTTTTACCGTCCATAATCATCCCCTCCAGCTTCCTCCGCACCGCCCAGAGCGCGATGCGAGTCTTCCACGGCGGCTTCTTCACGCGGGGCCGGGGCTTCTTCACGCGGGGCCGGGGCCCGTGTGCTCGCTTCATGAGCAAGCGCGCTCGCTCCCAGGCCGCCCGCGCCGGCATGCCGCGATCGTTCTGGAGGTGGAGACGCTTCTTCTCGAACTCCTTGTCCCACTTGTCGAGATCCGTGATGGGCGTCACGTGAGCCTCCGGATCCCCAGCAGGCGCGTCCGCGGGTAGGGCCTCACGCTCACGGTGTTCCCCTGGTTCCCGCCGAGCACGAGGATTTGATCGTTCCCGCCGGTCCCGGGATCGGGGATGTCCCAGCCGGCGAAGAAGCCGACGTGTCCAGGCGCGTCGAGCACGTCCGGACCCGGCTGGCCTCCGCCACCACGCTGAAGCACGACGACGTCGAATCCGGGACGGGCGTCGGTGTTCTCCACGGCGTAGCCGACCTCGAGCCAGGAGCGGGCCCGGAGCGACTTCGAGCGGGGCAGGCGCAACAGCCACGTGACGTAGTTCGTAAAGGCCGAGCACCAGGGGACCTCGTCATGGCTCGGCCACTTGGCGTCCAGGCGGAGCATAGCGAGCACGTGGGGGTTGTCCCCGCTCCCGGGGACCTCCCTCGTCCCGATGAACCGCTGGGCAAGTTGGAAGGCTGTGATCTCCACTACTCCTCCTCGATTCGCTCGGCGAGCGCAGGGATGACCTGTTGGTTGGTCAGGGCCAGGAGCCTGTCCTCGAGCTCGGCCACGAGCTCCGGCTTCTCCCGGATCAGGGCGAGCACAGAGGTCCGCATCTCCATGAACCGCCTACGGTCCTCCTCGCCCTCCCGGTCCTCGCCCTTCTTCGGGTCTCCGTAGGACCAGCGCCAGAGCCAGATTTCCATTGCGCCGGCTGTCCCGTCTCGGAGGCGAATCTGGAGGTTCTTCTGGTACTTCTCATCCTCGACGAGCTTGCGGGCCATCTCCCGTACCGGAGACGTCGCAACGGGGGGACCGTTCCCGCCCTTCACGTGCCCGGCCGCGCGCGCGCCCGCGAGATTGTCGTGATACTCCGGGGCCGGTGTGGGGGCTCCGCTCATTCGATCTCCCCTTCAGAATGGCACTCCTCGAGCACGTGAGCGAAGTCGCCGTTGTCGGCGCGGTGTCGGGACAGGCTCTCGAGCGCGGAGTCGCAGGCGGCATCCTTCGCCACATAGAAGGTGGCGAGCTCGTTCCAGTCCTCGTAGGCGACGTTGGTCTCGCGCTTCGCCTCGATCACCCGATTGTCGACAGTGGCCGCTCTGGCTTCGCTCCTTTTCAAGTCGACGTGTGTGACCTCATCTACTGCGCCACTGCCTCCGATGAAGACCATAGCGACAACCGAGAGGCGCGACAGGAGCTTGAAGATGTCCTTCCAGAAGTCCCAGTCGTACTTCTCGGGACTCACTCGCATCCTACCAATCCGCCTCGGCACAGGTCCGATCGTTCTCGGTGCAGGTCTTCACGTGGCCGTGGCACCGCGCCTGGGCCGGATTCGCGTTCGAGTCGATGGACTGGCCGTTGCACCACCACTTCTGGTCGCCGATCTCCTGCTCCTCGCAGACCTTACGCTCGGGGTCGCCCTCGAAGCGGAGAGGGCAGGCGTTGCGTCCCGTGAAGCACACGTCGGGCTCCTTGGGCGAGCACACGGCGTCGCAGTAGCCGCGATTCCGGACGCGATAGGTCGAGTCCCAGTCGTTGCCGTGCTTCTTCAGGACGAACTCTGCCCCCAGGTCCGTCGGGTCCGGGTCGACGCACTCCCGGGTGGGCGTCACGTTCACGTGGCAGCCGATGTACTTCCCGAAGCCGCTGTTCGTCCAGCAGCCGTTGTGGGAGAAGGCCGTGTGATTTTCCTCGTACCGGCCGTCGTTCCGGGCAATGAAGACGGCCTCGTTTCCCGAGATCACGCACCGGCCCGGCATCTGGATCCGGAGCTGTTCGACGACGGCATCGAGGTTTTCCTTCCAGTCCCTTCCGCACCGATCACCGAGGATGTCCGTCGCCATCTTCACCTCGTCCCGGAACTCCTGCTCGAAGCACGTGGTCGCGATCAGGTTGGTCTCCGCAGCGCAGCCGGTAGGGGGCGGCTTTGGGCACGGAGTCCACGCCTGCCCGAAGTAGCAGTCGCACTGCCCGCTCCGGGTGCGGAAGGTCCCGCCACGATCGGTGAAGGTCTCACACTGCGGCTGGGGGAGATCCGGCGGCGTCACGTCGCACGCGGGGGCCTCCTCGCAATGTTCGGGATCCTGGGTCGGATTGTGCCAGCAGGGTGAAACCTCAGAGCTGCACTGCTGCGGAGGCTTCGTCTTGTGGCAGCCCGGCATCCCCAGCTCGCAGGACCACTGAGGAGGGGGCGTTGGAGTCGGCCCCGGGTCTGGAGGTTTCGGCAGGAGACTACAGGCGGCAAAAAGAAGCGCCGCGGCCAGCACGGCGAGGCTCTTTCTCATCGGGTAACCTCCCAATCCGCGAAGTGTGGGTCGTTTCGTAACACCTGTCAAACATTCCCCCTTGACACGCATGCGGACGCTTGTTAGGTTCTGAGTACATGAGCGATCAATCCGAAGCCGCGGCGGCCCTTCGACGGAAGGACACAGGCAAGGCGGCACGGTCGGCGGCAGCGTCGGTTCTCGCGCTAGGAAAGCACTCGCTGACCGCACCGAGGACCCGGAGACGGCAATGCTCGAAGGCTGCGCGAGCTCTCTGGGATGGCATGACCGCCGAGGAGCGAAGCACCGAGATGAGGAGGCGGCGGCGGAAGGGCATCTTGAGGAAAAAGAGAGCCATGCGGGGAATCGTCGACGACGAGTGACCCCGTCTGGCGCTGTGCGGGAGGACAGTGAGCGGCATGATACCGAAACCCGGCTTCTACGCCAACGTCTCGTTCGACGAATACGCCTCTTGGGAGGCGATCAACCACTCCAAGCTCGTCGGATTCCGGAACACGCCCGCCCACGCGCGGTGGCTTTTCACGAACGAGCCGCCCCCGACGAAGGCGAAGGAGCTGGGGTGGCTGGCCCACCTCGCCATCCTCGAGCCCGAGAAGCTCTGGAGGGAAGCGGCCATCCGGCCCGACGTGGACGGCCGGTCGAAGGAAGGCAAGCCCGTCCTGGCCGCCTTCAAGGCGGACAACGTCGGCAAGACGATCATCACCCAGGAGGAAGGCAACAAGCTCAACATCATGACGGCCAACGTGCGAGCCCACGAGACGGCGAACGAGTACGTCACGAGCAAAGGCTTCAACGAAGCGTCGGTCGTCTGGATCGACAAGGAAACCGAGAAGCTCTGTAAGGCTCGCCTGGACCGGCTTTCAGCCGCCACGAGGATGCCCGGGGCGAATCCGGACATGCTGCCCGCGACCGAGCAGTTCATGATCGTCATAGACGTCAAGACCCACGGGGGCGTGGCGACCCTGCGCGACTTCGAGCGGTCGATCTACAACTACAACTACGCCTCCCAGGCCGCCATGTACGTCGAGGGGCTCAACTGCGTCTTCCCCTCGGACGAGATGCGCCCCTTCGTCTGGCTGGTCGTCGAGACCGACGCGCCCCATCTCGTCCGGCTGTTCACGCCGAATCCCGACCTGCTCGAGTGGGGCCACCAGAGATGGCACACGTGGCTGCGCCAGTACGCCGAGTGCGACAAGGCGGGGAGCTACCCGGGGTGGGACCCCGGAATTGAGGAGGCCAGCATGCCCGCGTGGGCTGCGAAGGTCTGGGAGGCCAGTCTGTGAGCGAAGAAGAAACCGCCCAAGAGCCCGGCGAGGCCCAAGAGCCCGGGGAGGCCACAGCTCCGGTGCCTACGGGCCCGACCGCCGCCGCGGCCACGAGCTTGAAGCGGGGGCCCCGCGGGACGATGTTCGAGAACGTCAACGACGCGCTCGCCTACGCGACGGCCTGCTACCGCTCTGGGATGCTGCCCGACCACATCAAGACCCCCCAGCAGGCGTTCGTCCTCATGGACAACGGGGCCGAGCTGGGGCTCCGCCCGTGGGCGTCGTGGAAGGCCCTCTACATCACGAAGCAGGGCCGAATCGCCACGATGTCGAAGGGGGCCCTGGCTGTCGTCCAGGCGTGCCCCAACTTCGAGGACTACGAGGAGAAGATCGAGCTCGAGGGCACCGACGAGATGCGGGCGGTCGCGATCGCGAAGCGGAAGGGCCGGAAGCCCACGATCAAGTTCTTCAGCTTGGCGGACGCCGAGGCGGCCGGTCTCCTGTCCCAGAAGACGAACAGGCGGGGCGAGAAGTACGACGGCCCCTGGCAGTCCTACGTGAAGGACATGCTGCTCTCCCGGGCTCGGGACCGCGCCCTCACGATCGCTTTCGCCGCCGAGCTGGCGGGGATCGAGCTGGAGACGATGGCCGAGGACGGGGACCGGATGGAGGCCCGCGCCGCGGGCAGCCCGGCGGCCCAGCAGGTCGCGCTCCCCCCGGGCGACATCGACATGGGGGAGGGCCCCCCGCGGCAGATCAGCGCAGGGGCCCCGGATCCGCTCCTCCTGCACACCCTGAAACGGAAGAAGGACCAGATCCCGGTGGCCGCGGCCGAGCCCCAGAAGGAGGAGGTCGAGACGGGATTCACGCCGAGGACGCTGGCTGAGGAGCTCGACGAGAAGTTCTCCGGCAAGGCGCCGGTCGTCACGGGGCCACCGGGGACGGTGCCCGAGGATAGGGAGCCGCCGCCGCCGAAGGAAAAGCTGACCCGGAGGAGGAAGAAGAAGGCCGAGCCCCAGAAGGAGAAGCCCCGGCTCGAGCCCGGGGACATCATCCACGGGACCCGCCGCGTGCTCGAGGTGGACGGCGAGGGCCGCCCCACGGTGGTCGAGAAGCTTTCGAAGGAGGAGATCGCCGAGCTGGACGCGAAGACCGGGGACGAGGTGAAGGTCCCCAAAGATTGCCCCCGCGACTACTGCGGGGCCCCCCTGAACCTGCTGGGCGACTGCGACAAGTGCGGCTGGCCCAGCACACAGTACACGTAGGAGAGCCCGATGCCCGCCCCTTCAGTCGAGTCGGCAGACGCCCAGGAGATTAGCTCGGCGGCCACGGGAGGATGGACCCCCCCCGTCTTGAGCGCCGCCCGTTCTGCCGGCTCGACTGAGGGGACGAGTGGATGAGCCTACCGTGGCCCGCGGAGCACTTCCTGAACGACGCCTCCGTCCGGCTCGCGCTGTCCCGCGAAAGGCACTCCGACGTCGCTTTTCTCATCCTTTTCGCGTCTGCATCGTGGATAGAGGACTCCGGGGTGTTACCAGACGACACAGAGCGATTGGCGGCCAGTCTGAATCTCAGACGGGAAGTAGTGGCCTCCGCGCTCGAGTTCTGGAAGGCCGAGGGCAAGATCGTATGCGAAGGGGACACCCTGTATCTACCGTGGCTTACGCGCGCCAAGGCGACAGCCAGCGCCGGGGCGAAGGCCCGCTCGGAGCAGGCGAAGGGCGCCGCCGAGACCCGCTGGGCGGCTCCGGACCCTGGAGAAAACCTCGCTCTTATGCCGGCAGCAAGCGAGCAGCATGCCGACAGCAAGGAATGGCCGAAGGACTACACCACCCGGGCCTGCGACATTTGGATCGCCCGGTGGGGATCGGGCTCGGCCCCGGGGGACGTGATCGGGTCCTGCCTCCGCCAGATGAAGAAGGGCGGGGCCGACTGGGGCGCCGTGATCCGCTCCTTCCAGCGGTACGTGGACGTGGTCGACGAGAAGTACGCCAGCCCCCAGGCGTGGCGGAAGCGGTGGAAGTCCTACGACCCGGAGGAGCCCGAGCACGATCACGAGATCGCGGAGATCGTCCACTCCTACGATCGCCAGGACCGCCAGCGGCGGAAGCGTGGCGGGCTGAAACAGGTGACTGAGTGACCGACCTGAACGTGAAGAAAGCCGAGGAGCGGGCGAAGCTAGTGGTCGATGCAGATCCCGCCTGCATGACAGAGGACGAGATCCGGGACAACCAAACCATCCTCGCCCTCGCGGATCTGGCGCGGCGGCTGGCGCAGCGCTTCTCGCATGAGCACATGACTCTCTTCCCCAAGTGTCGGAAGAAACCCTGCTTGGCCTGTGCAGTGATTTACGAGGCCCGCAAGGTCGGGCTGCTACCGAAGGAGGGCTCGTGACCGACCACGTCAAAGTGCTGAAGCGATACCTCGAAGCGGATCACAACGAAAACGAGGAGTGGGGAACCATCGGCAACTGGGAGGATCTAAATAACGCCATCCGCGCCCTGCTAGAGGAGAACGAGCACCCGAAAGATCGAGGCGAAGACTGTGATCTGTGTGGAGAGATTCTCGGTGACGCCGCTTGCGAGAAGTGCGTCGGTAAGCTAGAGGCCCGCCTCGACGTGGCGCTTGGCGTGGTCATGAGACGGTGGGGGCCGAACCCGAACGCCCCGGCTGTGCGCGATCTCGTCAAGGCCCTCCGACCCGACCAGCCGGAGGTGAAGCGGGCGAGGTGGGCGCACACGGACCGGGTCAACGCGGCTGAGAGGGCGCTTGTCGACGGCGTCCTGCCGTTCAGCCGTGAGGCCATGCCCGCGTGGCTGGCCGAATTGGCGGACAAGGTGAGGGAGGCGAGGGAGTCATGAGCCAGCTCCCACAGGACGTCTTCGTCGTCGGGATGGCGAACCTCGAGCGGTTCTTCCGCCGGAAGCTCCATCCCTTCGACCGGGACATCTACTACGCGGCCGTGCAGTCCACCAACCGGGGGAAGTGGGAGAAGGTCATCCAGTACGCCTGCATGAAGGCGAAGACTCTCCCGAAGCCCACGGAACTCCGGGAGTGGCTGGGGCTCACCGAGGATCTGACGCCGGCCGAGCTCGACCACCACTTCAAGCCCGGCACCGTCCGTGGGATCAGCCCTCGCGAGCTGTGCGAGATGGCCGCTGCTGGCGCGGAGCTCCCCTTCGACGAGACCTGTTGGAAGGACGAGGTGCAGCGGACCTGCTACCTCGAGCAGCCGTACACCGACCCTCCACCCGAAGATGCTGGGCCTGTGGCCCGGCTCGCCTGGATCCGCAAGTACGCGGAGCAGGCAGAGGAGCTCTATGAGAAGTGTAAGCCGACCAATGCGTGAGCTGCCCATCCTCATCCTCATCCTGTTTGCCAGCCTCGCCGGGGCGACCGGAATCGAACGCTACAAGGCGCACCTCGACCCGCCCGGCTGGGAGCTCACCGAGTTCCACGGCGGGCAGCTCATGGGCTGGTACGTCTACGTCTACATCGACGGGGAGCGCATCGTCTGCGCGAACCCGCGCGTCTGGAATGGACCCAAGGTCGTGACGTGTAACTACATCGTCGCGATCGAAACAGAAGGAGAGATGCCGTGAAACTCAACAAGCCGAAGACGGACCGTTGGTTGCTCATCCTCACGATAGGCAGCTTCGCGCTGGCGGGGGCGGCCCTGGTCGTCGTCCTCGCCGTCGCGATGCTGGTTCCACAGGCCGAGACAGAACGGCCCACCAAGTCTGAGCAGCGCGTCCAGCAGCTCGAGGTGCTGGTCGAGGAGCTGACCGTGGAGCTGGAAGCGAAGATGGCGGCCGAGCCGATTCCGCCGCCCTTCGTGGCTCCCCGTCCCGAGGAGGACCCCTACGTGCAGTACGTGGAGGACGCGATCGCCCGGGTCCACCGCGGATTCGAGTACCACAAGGGGAGCCGTTGAGGCTCCTGGTCGTTCTTCTCTCGGTCGCACAGCTCTCGTGCGCGCACGGGAAGCAGCTCTCCCGTGCGGACTCGTTCGAGCACTGGACGCGGTACTACGAGGTCCGGATGGGCCTCATGGAGAGCCGGGTCTACTACGGCCAGACCCCGAACGACAAGTGCGCCGAGGTCTGGATGCAGCCGGAGCTTCACCGCGACGTGGTCTTCGTGGTCGCCACGTACTACAACCCCGAGAAGGATGGCTGCCGGCCGCCCTGGGACGTCGCCCTACACGAGACCTGCCACCGCCGCTACGAGCACCACTTGGTCGGCCACCAGTTGCAGGAGCACGGCGTTGACTCGGAGGCCGAGGTGAAACGCTGCGAGAAGCAGTACACGAACATTGGGAGGAACCGCTACCGATGAGACAGGTTTTCATAATGCACCGGCAGAGCTGGCGGAGGTGCCCGATCTGCGTTCACCAAGTCGAGAAGGACTACGAGGACGCCGTCGTCGAGGACCAGCTCCGGTTCCTCGATCCCGACTCGACCACCCCGCCGGTCGGCGAGACAGGCTTCGCGATCGCATGAGGCACACCGTAGCGACGAAGTCGGCCGCTCAGCGCGTGCGCGAGCTCCGGCCCGCCCGGGCAACGGAGGCTGTCCGGATGAAGGCGGCCGTCAACCTTCGTAGGGTCCGCGGTATCTACCGGGACGCCTACGTCACCGAGGAGCTCCAGCTCGTCCACGAAGGGCGGCTCCTGGCCTTCGGCTTTGGGCACCTCCGTATGGGGCGGTTTCTCACGCTCCGGAAGCGCGGCCAGACCCGCCGGGCGGTCAGGAAGGGCGACACGACCCACGAGTGCCCCCTCTGTGGTCGGCGCCACAGGGAGCCCCAGCGGCGGCCCAACGTGGCAACGATCAAGAACGAGGCGAAGCACATCCGGGAGGCGCTCGCTTTCGCGAACCGCATCCCGCGGAAGCGGCGCCGGTGAGACGGCACGACAGGGTGTTCGTGGTTCGGCTCATGGGGCTCTCGCTGTTCGCCTCCGTGTGCGCGGTGCTCTCCGCCTTGGAGGGGATCAGCGCGGGGGCCCCGGGGATGTTCCTCGCGATGGCCGGCTTCGCCCTGGGCGCGGGCATCATGCTTCACCGGAGGGCAAGTCTCGAGGCGCAACTCGATCGAGAGCAGGATCAGCTCGCGCAGGAGCGGGAGCGGAGAGGGCTCGTGGACAAGGAGTCGTTTGGTGGATGGAGGATTCAATGACGCTGGTGTCTGTAGACCTGACGGATCTGGAGTGGCGACAACGCTGTGAGCAGCTCGCGAAAGAGGAGCTCGAGCTCGCCGTGAAGGAAGGCGAGATGAAGGCCGAGGCCGACGAGTGGAAGGACCGGAAGAAGGATCTCGAGACGGGCATCGCCGCCACGCGCTCGACCGTCCAGAAGCTCGCGAAGGAGGTCGACAGCCGGAAGGCGTGGACGGAGGCCCAGCAGGAGCTCGAGATGCCGCAGCCCGAGAGAGAACCGGGCGAGGAGGGATAGATGGAGGGACGAATTCGAGATGATCAGATCAACAATTGGTTCATGTACCACTCGCCCAGCCAGGATCAGGTGGCTGTCTACAACGTGATCCGCGAGCAGGGGCGCAAGCTGGCTTTCGTGATCCGCGACAACTGCCCGCCGGGACCGGACACGACTGTCGCGATCCGGAAGCTGCGCGAGACGATCATGGCGGCCAATGTGGCGATCGCCTGTGAGGAGGAAGACTGATGGTGGGACCAGCGGAGGAAGGAGGCCCCGGATTCGGCGGTGGGGTCAGCCCGGCGCAAGAGAAGGACCCGTGGAAGCATCGCTCGAAGGGGATGCTCTGCGCGACGTGCATGTACTACGTCCCGAAGGTGGCGAACCCCGACCAGGGCCACGCCGCTCTCGGTCGCTGCCGGCGGCACGCTCCGACGATGAGCGGCTATCCGGTCGTCTTCCCGCATGACTGGTGCGGGGACCACAAGCTCAACGAGAACGTGAGCGTGTAGAAGGAGAAAACGATGAAGCTGGAAGTCAAGGGAAACACCTACGCGGCCGGCGAGGACGCGCAGAACCGACCCACCGAGGGGGTGAAGATCCTCTCGATGGAGGAGATGGAGTTGCTCGCCGGAGAGCTGCTCCGGGCCGACTACGAGCTGTTCACTGACCCCGCCCTCGGCGGCGGGCAGGTCTTCCTGCTCGTGGGCGCCGTTCGGCAGGCGCTCGTCCCGTCTCCCGAGTCGGGGCTGAAGGCGCCGGGCTACTTCTTCCACGTGCAGGAGATCGGAAAGGTCCCCGAGCCCATTCTCGAACCCCCGACGACGGGTCTGCCGCCCGTCAATGAGGGGGATGTCATCACGATCCCCGCGAGCGGTGAGGGCAAGGGAGACGAGACCCCGGAGCCGCAGCCCGCGAAGCCGGAGGTCATCCAACCGAAGGAGATGGGGGGCGATCGGAGCACCCGGGGCCCCGACGAGGCCGAGGAGCCGCAGCCCGCGAAGCCGGAGGACTTGGAGCCGGTGGATCCGAACGAGGGCAAGGGAGATGAGGCCCCGAATCCCCTGAACTCGCCGACGTCCGGGGAGGGAGACGAGACCCCCGATCCCCCGAAGGACGCCGAGGGTGCCTGATCGTCGCGGATTCCTGGGGGCGGTGGCAGCACTGGTCGCCGCCCCCTGGCTATCGAAACCGCTTTTTCTCGACATCGCGCGAGCGAAGAAGGACGCACTCTACTTCATCGACACGTGCTTCTGGAAGTTCCACGCGGACAAGGCGGCCCCAGGCGGTGTCGGGTACTACAAGCACGTCCTCGACTCGCTCAACACGATGCCGAAGGCCAACGCGATCATCACCGGCCTGAAGGATCCCTACGGGAACGTGAGGACGACGAACGGCTTGATGCTGCTCGAGGAGGAGGCGCGAAGGAATGACCGTCAAGATGGAAGACGCGGCGAGGGAAGCCAAGCGGCTCCGGATGCTCCGGCCCGGGAAGAAGAAGCCGCGGACGATGGCGCACGCCGCCGCGATCCGCTTCTACCGGAAGCACCTCCGGCAGAACAAGAAAGGGCCGTCGCTCATCGAGAGGGCGACGCGCCTCAAGAGCATTTTCCAGGCCGGGGAGTTCCTGAAGGAGATCGCCGGCCTGGATCTCGCCGAGAAGAAACGCGCCCAGCTTCGAGAGACCGTGAGGGTCCGCGTGGCTGAGCTGAAAGGACTGATTCCGTGAGGCGATACGCCGAAGGCACCGCAGTCCCAGCGAGTCGTTCCAAGGCAGAGATCGAGCGTCTTCTCGAACGCTACGGGGCCACGCACTTCATGACCGGGTGGGACGACGTCAACGCCTTCGTCGGCTTCAAGTGCCACAACCGGATGGTGAAATTCGTCATCGCGATGCCCGACACTGCTCTCGTCGAGAAGAAGTACGCCCAGGAGGAGCGTCGTCGGTGGCGTGCGCTGTGCTTGGTCATCAAGTCGAAGCTCGAGGCCGTGAACAGCGAGATCGCGACCTTCGAGTCCGAGTTTCTCGCGCACATCGTCACGCCGGACGGGAAGACCGTGGGTGAGCATGTCGTCCCGGTGCTCGATGAGATGTACCTCGGCGGCAAGGTCAAGCTCCTGCCGACCTTCGCCGGGGAAGGAGACCTTTGAAATGATCGAGCGACGAGTCGCGAAGTGCAACGGCGTCCACTGCGGCGCCGAGATCATCTGGGCGAAGACGACGAACGGGAAGAACCTGTGTTTCGACGCCGAGCCTAGCCCGGAAGGCGAGTGGCTGCTCGAGGGCGACTACCCGCTGCGGTGCGTGAAGATGTCCGGCGATACCGCGGCCGTCTACCCGGGGGAGAAGTACGTGACCCACTGGGCGACCTGCCCGGATTCGCCCCAGTTCAGGAGGAAGACATGAGCCTTTGGTACGTGTCGTTCGCCGACCCAGGGGCATGGAAGGGCGCCGGCTTCGTCGAGGCCAACGGGCCCCACGAGGCCAACGAGAAGGCCAAGCCGTTCCACCCGGGCGGGCAGGTCTTGTGCTTCAAGTACAGCGGCCTGACCGACGCCCCCACGCCGCCCGAGGAGATGATGAACCGGCTCCTGGGACGGGAGGAGCTCCTCAAGCTCTGGCCGGACGCGAAGGACATCATGGCCCCGGAGGACCACTATGGCGACGACGGATAGACCAGTCGGGGCCGTGACGGGCAACATCAAGCTCGGCGTCCAGCTCTCCTGGGAGGAGGCCGTGCGCGTCATCCCGGCGCTCGCCGCGGCCGAGGCCCAGCGGCTCTGCGACGCGCTCGAGGACTACGAGCTGCGCGATGCGGACTTTCGGAAGCAGATCCTCTACTACGGCAACGCGCAGCGGGACGCCCTGATCGAGCTCCGAGAGGCGATCGTCCAGATGGGGGTCCAAGAGCTCCAAGGCGTCAGCCACTACCCGGAGTACGAGCGCATCCGCTACTACATCGAGAAGGCCCAGCGGGTCCTCGGGTGGAAGAAGTGATCGAGGAGCGTTCCACGTGACACAGTCGATCGTCGTTCACTCACGAACCGATGCCCTCGAGACGGCGAACGTGGTCGTCCAGGCGATCGCCACCAACAAAGGCTGGCTCCCGGAAACGCTCATCCGTCGCGTCAAAAACGCGCTGCCGGCTCGGGTAGAGCAGATCCTATACCTCCGACTGGCAGAATCGACGGGCTACCATCCGGAATCCGTCGCGAAGATGCTCCGGGGGATCCTGGGGTCACACGAGCTCCAAGCCAGGGACATGCTCGACGTCGCGCTCGGGGAGAACCTGAGCATCAACCGATTCGCGGAAACGCTGGATCTGCTCGTCGAGATCGTAGCGATGACGCGGAGCCTGCGAGAAATGTACGGTTCCCTCTCAATCGACGACGCCACGTCTCTCGCTAAAGCCTACGGTCCAGATCATGTTGAGGTGATCGCCGACTCCGTTTCCCGCTACCTGAGCTCCAACTTCGACGTCGAGAGTGAGCAACGGCTGTCGATGGCGCTTCACTGGTTGGTCTTCGAGGGTTTCGTTTACTGCGAGAGCCGGGGCGTGCCGTACCCTCAAGACTTCGGGGAATGGCTGTCCGACTACCCTGAAGCTGCTCGGAAATTGGGCCGCTACATCGGCTTCCCCTCCAGGGGGAGAACCTACTCATGGCGCTAGGCCGCGACATCCTCGCCGCTATGGGTGTCGGCGAAGACGGGCACCCCCTCGGGATGATTGGGCTCAGCCCCGAGATCCTGAAAGTCGGCCTCACCGACACGGAACTGTATTCGGTGTCCCGGCGCTTCGCCAAGAGCCTTCTCGCAGAGGTCCACGAGGATCGTGTCTCGAAAACCCCCCGGACTGAGCTGCTCCAGACGCGCTTCTCCCGCGCGATGGTGACTCTCCGCAGCGAGACCGCCTTCGATGTGTCGCTCCAGCAGCTTCGCCAGCAAGAATCGACGCGGAGCAGCGAGCTCGCCGTCGCGCGTCGAGATCGAAACGACTACAAGGCGCGAGCGCGCGCGGCTGAAGCCGAAGCTGAGCAGTTGCGCGTCGCACTGACGAAGGCGAAGACTCAGCTCCGGGTCCTCCGGCGCGACAAGACTCTCCTGCTGAACCAGACCGACACCCGAGTCGCCCGGTCCGACAAGATGGCACGGGAAAACCTCAAAGAAAGCGCCCGGGCCAGCCATCAGCGCATCACGACGAGACGTGCCGCGCTCGAGCGAAGGAGGAGAGAGGTGTCACCGGGGATCAAGAAGCTGGAACAGGAGAAAGGGGCCTGGGAGAGCAAGAAGAAAGCCTACAGGGCGAAAATCGAGAAGATGATCCTTCGCGTCCGAGACTACGAGGCCCGTCTTCGTAAGAAGGGCCTCCGGGAAGAGATGAGGTGTTCCACGTGACACACGAGGGTAACTGGATCCAAGAGACCATCGACATCCGCGTCATCATCGACGGGATGATCCGCTCCCACCAGGAGACGGACACGGGCCTGAAGGCCCTGGCGGAGAACCTCGAAAGGCTCTGGAGAGTCCACGCCGCCCACGCCACCCGGGTCAACGAGCTCGCCGACCAAATCCAGGCCCTTCGGTCCCTCTTGTTCCTGGCCGCCGGCTTCGCGCTGGGAGCCGTGCTCCTGGCTTTCGGGTGGTGGGCGATCAATGGCTGAGTGCGTCTAAAGGAGACCTTATGGAGACCTGCCCCATCTGCAAAGTCGTCTACAAGCTCCGCGAGGGGGACGTCCCCCAGACGCGGCACCTCGTGGCCGCGGATCCACCGATCGACAGACCCGTCGTCTACTGGGAGTTCACGTGCCCACGCTGCGGCATCGTGCAGCGCAGAACCGAGGACGAGCTGTTCGGCCAATTCGCGGAGGAGCACGACGGACGAGAGCCCACACCCGCGGAGGGCCTCGCCTGGATCGGCGAGCTCGGCCAGTGAGCCAACCCTGCCCGACCGAGGGCCCCGGGCCCCTCTGGAACACTTGCCGCTGTCGCCGCGGACTACCCGGATCCGCGTTCCGAGAGGCAATCCGGAAGGTTCGCGGGATCCCCCCAGGCGAGAAGACCGCCCGTGAGCTCAACGACCAGTTCACGCCTGCTCGGATCCGGCGCGAACTGGGCCTCTTTGTCCGCCGGGTGGAGGCGAAAGCCAGCGAGCTCGCAGCCGAGGATCCCGCTCTCGACGAGCTCGACGCCTTCGGGTGTGCCTTCTTCTCCCTGGCCCAAGACGAACGGGATGCCTTCGTCGCCCTGCTCAACAACACGGAGGCCCCATGCCGATGAACCACGCCGAGGTCGGAAAAGAGCTCAGCAAGACGATCGACGAGGAGCTCCATCGACAAGGGGTCTACAGTGTCGAAAATCACCGCGTAGCGGTCGCGCTCCTTGTGGGATACCTCTGGGAAAGAGGGACGGTCTCCATCGAGCTCACCGGCTGGCGCGACGCCCTCCGCGACGGCGTCGCCGAGATCAAGGCGGGCCTGTGAGCTGGATCCGCTTCGAGGAGCGCATCGTCGAGGACCGGAAGAAGACCCGGGAGTGGCTCGTCAAGGCCGTCGACGAAGGTCACGCGCTCGGCGAGGTGAAGTGGTACGCGCCCTGGCGGTGCTACGCCTTCTTCCCCTACGTCCGGACCCTGAAGAACTGCCTACGGGACATCGCTGAGCTCTGCGATCGCGAGACCCGGGAGCACCGGGCGGGCTGGAAGAAGCGGCCGAAGCCCTAGAACGCCGTCGTTCGGAAGAATGGTCCAAGGAGGCCCCAAATGCCCGTGAATCTGTCTATCACCCCGCCCCAGGCGTGGAACGTCGCCACGCTCGAGGAGATCGAGAAGATGAAGGCCGCGGGGACCTACCCTCCGCCGCGGTCGGAAACTAGGGTCGAGGCCCACCGCGCCGGGAACCATCGCGTCCGCATGCTCACCGGCCGGAAGGAGCACACCGCGCTCATCTTCACCACGATCCCGGACGGGAAGGAGCGTTTCGTAGGCATGCTCACCCCTGAGCAGGTCGACGAGATCCAGGCGCTCTTTGGAGGCCCCAATGAGTGAACTCATCGCGTGGCTCAGCCGGATCGTCAACTCCTGGAAGTTCTGGATCGTCGTCGCCCCCTGGGAGGTCGGCATCCGTGTTCGCATCGGAAAGCACGCACGAGCTCTCCAGCCCGGCCCACACTTCCGGATCCCTTTTCTCGACCGCATCACCGTCGTCAACACCCGCCTCCGGGTCCTCACCACCCCGCCCATCACCATCGGGAACGGGAAACCCTGGCAAGCCCTCTGCCGGCGGGCCACGGTGGGCTACGTCATCCACGACCCCCTCGCCGCCATCAAGGCGTACAACCAGCCCCAGGCCGCAGTCATGGCGCTCATTCAAGCCAAGCTCGCCGCCACCGAGCCGAGTCCTGATCTCGCCAAGGCGCTCGAGGAGCTTGAGAAGAACGGTCTGCGCGTGGTTTTCAGCCAGCTCGTCGAGGACGTGGAGGCCCCCGCTCTGCGCCTCCTCCAGCGAGAATCCGACGTCTGGGGGGGCGAGGGCCCGCCGACCATCGGCGGCGGGACGGAGCAGTTCTGATTCAATAGGAGGCCCCAAGTGAAACTCGAAGAACTGTTGAAAGAAGCGAAGCTCGATCCCGGGACGACCTGGGTCGAAGACGAGAGCCCGACCGTCGTCCCGGCCGTGGGCGGCTGGAAGGCATATCTCATCCACTTGATCCCGCCGACCGGACCGGAAGGCGAAGGCGCTCGGATGTTCGTCCACCGGGTCGATCTCCCACTCGTTCCCGGCGATCTGTCGGTTGAGATGGAGGAGAAGCTGCGGGCACTCGTAGAAACGGAGATCCTGACGTTCAAGAAAGCCCTACAAGCCGGCGTCGCCCAGGAGATTGGCGACTTGGACACCCTGCCATGAAGTGGCTCAAGGCCAGGCTGAGGAGAAGGCCGTGGAAGGACCACCATCCATGATGCGCTCCTGCCTCTGCGGCCGATGCAAGGTCGACACCAGGGCTTTTCCGAGGGGGACCGCGTCCGAGAAGGGCGTTCTCGACTGCCCAGACTGCGAGAGTACCCCCTACATCCGAGACGCGAGCGCCTCCGCAACGCAGATGGGGGATACCTGGGTGATCTCCACCAGGGGCGAAACCTCCTTCTTCACGGACAGCAAGCTCGTCCGGAAGGAAGTGGAGGCCGGAATGGAGGCCCTCGAGCCCGTTTTCCGCCATCTCGACCGCTCGAGCACCCCCGAGATCTCCCCGAAGCTCTACCGACGCGGCCGGGGGGCTGTCTGGTTCCGCGGCATAGAGCTCCACCCCGACGCGAGGTGCGTCCGCTGCGGGCAGGTACGCGACACCGATATCCGGGGCCCCCTCTGCGCCGCCTGCGAGGAGGCACACGACGAGGTATGCCTCCGCGTCCAGGAAGACGACGACGAGCACGACGCCTACCTCCGCGATGTCCGGGGCGTCTGGGGCGCATCCTCCATCACACCCACGCTCCTCGAGGAACAGGCCGCCGAAAACGCCCGCCAAGCCCAGATCCTCGACGCGAGAGAGCGCGCAGTACCCAATTTTTACGGCCTCGGTGGGCCCTGGGGACCCCCAAAATGGTACGATTTCGCCCTCCCGCTCCTCCTGACCCTCCAGAACATCGCACGACGCCTCAGAGCCTCCCTCAGACGCCCGTGAGCCTCAACCGCACGCATGTCGCTCTAGGGGGTCTGGTTGCCTGCGGGGGGGCCCCTATTAACGCAGGCCCTACCCCCGCGCAGAACCTATGGGGTGCCCTCCCGCCCGCGGCGTCCTTCCTCTCCCCCTCCCTCCCCTCCTTCTCTCTCCAGGCCACGGCTCGGCCTTCCTTCCACAGCCCAGCTCCGCAGCGCAGGGCAGGCCACACGAAGCTCGAGGCCCCCAGCCCCAGGCCCTCGGATGGGTGCCTCCTTCCAAGAGCTCCTCAGACACACCGAAGCCTGCGCTGTTG
>SDBV01002567.1_pt1 | contig 27106 bp, 21 predicted proteins | sample 2277081 | NCBI WGS metagenome assembly SDBV01 (sample SAMN10402039, study PRJNA504765) | marine sediment metagenome | isolation source: marine sediment core GS10_PC15, 223 cmbsf | place: Arctic Ocean: Southern Knipovich Ridge | collected 2010 | reverse complement strand
AATGCCCAGGACTGGAGTCGAACCAGCACTCCCTTATCAGGAACCAGGCCCTCAACCTCTTCTATATACTCAAAACTGGCTTTTTATAGCTAATAATGAGGGTAGGTAAGTCAGAAATAGTCAGATAATGCCATAGCTCGGAGTTGATTTACGCCATTTTTACGCCATAGATAATAAGTTTTGTAGGTAGTGGCAATAGGTTTGTAGGAGGGATGTCATTGACGCAGAATTGAAGCAGAGTTGAAGGAGTGTTGGGGATTAGTCTGGATTGTCATTTGGACTTTTTAGGCCATACCCAAAACTTTAGACCACGTTAATGTATCGTATCACCATTGTTTCATCCATGATGCCGTAGTTTTTTTGTTGCTGGAGACTTGTCTATATTTCCTGTTGAGCCCTTGCTGTATCGTATTGACCCCCAACCGCACTGTTTGGCAGGGATCGTTTTTAGCGGTAGCGATCACTTCGCTTAATGTCATCGATTCGTCAACACCTTCGCCGTGTTCGGTCCCTATTACCACCGCGACAGAATCGGGTTTGGAAGCGCGTATTGGTGTCTCAGTTTGTGCCTGAGCCAATACATCCTGCCATCGTACTGAGTTTAGCGATCCAAAGTGCAGTTTAACAAATCCTGGCAGCGAAAGAACGTGGTAATCCTTTTCTGAGCGTACCATGACAGGGCCCATGAATCTTAGGTCCGTATCTTCCTGACTATTTCTGGTTTCAGTAAGATACCCCTTGCAAGAATTGCAGAGTTCTTTTTTGGCGGTTTTTTGAAACGTTAGCAGTTTAAATATATCTACATCATAAGTTCCATACATAAGGCAGGCCCTGTCCTTACAGTGCCATGGAGAGTTTGCTTTCTGGCTCCAGTTAAGCCCCAGTATGTGCCCGGCTTCGTGTTTTAATAATTGATCCTGATGTTCACTAAGTGCTCCCATGTTGGTTTTATTGATGTAGTTGGTATCTATATATATAGCCGATGGGTAGGGCAGAACCCTGACATAGGGATTCATGTGCTGTTTGTACTTTTGTGCGGTAAGCCGGGTGCTGTCATAAAACAGTATATACAGATACGCAGTGCTCTCTGTCATTATTCTGTCCGGGCCGTCCATATACCGAAGAGCCAACAGCTCCGGCCGAGTTGTATCCGCATCTTCTGGCCGAATAAGCGAATCCTCTACGATCTTGATCCCGCCGGGCTTATCGCAATATTGTGTTAGGAACTGCCGTAATGACTCGATTGTCTCAGCATCCGGTTCGCTGCCTTCTACGGTATCGACTTCTACGTAAAGTCTCTGGCATTGGTTTCCGTGTAGGTACAGCAGATTTGGCTGCCAAAAGCTAAGATCCGTAGAACCGCTGTTTTTCACGTATGTCTGTGTGCCACAGCCGCCAAACACTAAGGTAACCAGGCACAATAGTACCAAGAGCGTGTTATTAACGCTGAATTTCCCCTGCATGTATCGCATTGGCAACCTCTCAACAAAACAACCAAAATCCCAATGAATAAACTAAATGCATGCCCTGTTACTGTGGATCCAAGTTTAAGGGTGTAAAAACCCGTATCTTACCCATGTAACACTAGCAACAAAGCATAGGCTTCTATTGAATCGTCCAATTATCAACATCAGTCAAGCAGTGTTCATACGTGATTTGGGATTCAGTGCGGGGGGGGGAGATTTTGAGAAATGTTTCCTGTAAATCCTTACGAAGAAAGAATTTAGGTTAAGCTAGGATGACAACGAAAATCAAAAAAATGTACCAAAAATCAGCAAATCTGACTTCTGTTGTGATTATCGGACGAAAATTAACTACAAAGTAAATTTACAGGTGAAATGGAGAAGCTGGGGGGCCGTTTTTTTTTTAAAAAAACATTGACGGCACAACAAATCTTGTTAAAATCTATATATTGGGCAGTTAGCTCAAGTCCGATAACGGTGTTTGGGGATGCAAGATATAATGAGATGAGATTTTGAAAGGAGAAAGCTATGGGGTACTTACGTAGGAGAAGGAATGTTAGTGTGGTGCTGGTAGTCAGTGTTATGCTGCTGTTTTCAGGTGTTAGCTTGGCAGCCGGAAATAGCGTAGAGCATTTTAAAATGCTTTCAACCGTTGAGTACAGCGGTCAGGGACAATTCACAAACCAGATCGAGACATTGTTTACAGTCGAGAAGAAGCCTTTCCTTGATGGTGCTTTTGCAGAGTACCTGATTACAACAAGCGACTTTGATCTTGTTTCCAATAAGGAATCTTCGTCCAGAGGACTTTCTTTTATGATCGATAGAAGCACATCGAAGATGTCAAAAGCTAACAGAGAACTGAGGCTTCATCAGCAGGTTAATAATCAGTGTGTAAGATCCCTCGAAAAGGTAACCAAGGACAATATTGGCAAAACCTGGAAACAAACTTTCGATCTGTCACTGCCATCTGAGTTGCTTCCCAAAAAGCTTAAATTTACTATCTCGGCGATATCAGTAAAAACAGATGCTTATGGCGACATGATCGCTGTAAGAGCTTTATCAAACCCTTTTAGTACTCTAGCTGATTCGGCTGATGGCAGCAAAGGGGTAATTAAATCCAGAGTAAACGCTGTTTACCTTTTCGATTCAGAGGTCGAAGATATTTATTTGAGTATGTCGGTTCTTGAAGCTGTTACAAAGATCAGTGGTTCCAAAGAGACTCTCAGGCATGAGGTTGCAACATATAAAACAGACGCTTCTGGAAATGCCGCTGATCTGACTGGCCTGGACAAGAAGTTTGAGAACTTTGTAAAAAAAGTGGGCTTCGCTAAAAAAGGTTTAGAGATCGTTGATGAGACACCATTGCCACTGTGGGCTCAGGCATACGCCATAGGTTCGGCACAGGTAGCCAGTATCTCGGCGGCTGTTGCTTGTGAAGGTGCATCAAATCCTGTCGCTACGATTTGTATGCCTGTAACAAGAACATTCGCTATGCAGAGTTTCGGTGCTGCCGGTCCTCTGGGAGCGTTGGCAAGTGCAACGGTTGCAGCTAGTCCAATAAGCGCCTCACTTGGTGTTGGTGTCCCTGCAATGGCTGGGATGAACATAGTAACGCCGACCATTCTTGGTATGGCTCCACTTACAGCCGCAGGGGTTGCCGGCGGTACAACTGCCGCAGTCGCAGGCGGCGGTGGCGGTGGTGGCGGCGGAACTCCTGCTAGCCCATAATTTAATATAGTCTTCGCTTAGTGTGGTTTATTGTGATATAAGCGGTCTTTAGAGTATTAGTACGATTAAATAGCTGTGCATCGTTTTGATTATAAAGTGGTGCATGGCTTTTTTTTATCCATTTTTTCCTTGAAAACATCCCGTCAAAATGTTAAACTGGGTAAAATGGCTGCGGGCTTGTGGGGTTTTTGTTCTCAAAGCAAGTAGTGAGCAGAAAACAATTCTCACGGAGGAAATTGCGACCGGTATAAAGACAGTCGTAGTCTGTCTTCTAAAGGTTAACATTTTGTGTGCAGCTTTGGCTGTTATGTTGATTTGGGAGTTTTTTGGTGATATTAAAGTCATACAAATGCATTCTATTCTGCAAATATATGTTTGCATACACCTTTGTGGTTGTGTGTTTATTGTTTTTATCAGGGTGTTACCCCGAATTATCAACAACCGAGCAGTTGCAAAGATTTGAGACTGCCGGCCCGATAACCCCCGAAGTTGATGTTAACCGCCTGCTCAATGCAAAGCTGCATACCGGTTATTATCGTGTGATTCCGGGTGATATAGTCGAATTACAGATGCCTGCAGCTTTACGTGTTATTTCTCCCGATCTTACTGCATGGTTTAAGCCTGCCGCAGGACATGACGATGTTGAGCCGTACCGGTTTCGTGTAAGCGATGCCGGCATCATCAGTTTGCCCATCATAGGCAAAATCCCTGTTGCGGGCTTAACGCTTACGGAGTTAGAAATACTTGTCGTAAATTCATATTATCCAAAATATGTCGAAAACCTTCCCTCGGTGATCTGCAAAGTCAAGGAATATCAAACACAGAACATAACGATTGCCGGCGGTGTTGTAAGGCCGGGTCTTTACAGGCTAAACAGTGATGAGATGTCACTTGTTGCGGCGTTGATGAAATCAGGTGGGATAATCGATGATGGTGCCGCCTCGATCACTGTCCAGCATGCCGATACAACTGATAACCAGCCTCAGGACGCCCCCGTTGTATCGACCGGTTCCCTTCAGGCAGGTTTTGCCTCCGGAACGGACAATATATCGGTAGATTCTATACGAAAAAGGATACAGGATCTTGTCGAACTCCTAAATGACCGTGATATCTCAGAAACTTCTTTTGCAAAGCCACGTAAAAAGCAGGTTGATCTTACCCCGATAGTCCTGCCGGTCAAGGATATGAATATTCCGTTTGCCGATGTTGTACTGCTTGATGGCGATACGATAACCGTTGAAAAACTGGATCCGGAAGTATTCACTGTTTTAGGTCCTGTTAAAAGCCCGGGCGTTTTTCCATATCCGCCTAATGTCGAATACAACCTGATGCAGTCACTGGCATTTGCCGGAGGTCTCGATATCGCTTTGAATCCAAGTTATGTATCGATATACAGGCAGGATGCCGATGGCCGGATCGTATCTGTGACCTTCCGTCTTAATAGTAAAACCTTAGCCACCGCATCTGCTATGATGATAAAGCCCGGAGATGTTGTATCTGTTGAAATGACGTTGGATGTTCGTACCAGGTTGGTACTTAGAGAAATGCTTAGCGTAAGATTTGATTATGATCTGAGTGAATAGTTTGTAACAATAGCCTTACGTACAAAGGAAAAAAATGAGCAACACTAACAATGAAAATATTGATTCATCATTTCACTATGATGCTGTGCAGGGACAGGACAGTCTTTTAAAGATCGCCTTTCGCCATCGGTGGATCATAATCTTTTGTGTCATATTGTTTCTGCTTACAGCGTTGGGGTATCTCTTAAAGGCGACGCCCATTTATACCAGCACATCAAGACTGTACGTCGAACAAAGCAGCCCGCGAATAATCTCTGAGTACGAAGGCGGCATGACGCGATCAAAGAATTATCTTTACACCCAGGCCGAACTTATCAGGTCTACCCCGGTGATCTCAAATGTAGTTGATGATCCTCAGATAAAACGGTTTAAGACATTTTCTGAAGAGTTGACGGTGACATCGACAAAGGTGGACGGCTTATTCGATTTTCTTAAACAGAAGTTGAATATCCCCGTCAGCAAAAAGGAAAACCTTGTTATTGACAATCTTGTTGTTTATTGTAAAAAGGAACTGGATATTTCAGTCGGTAAAAAAGATGACCTTATCACGGTATCGTTCGATTCGCCGTACCCGGCAGAAGCGGCCCAGTTCGTCAATGCCGTGGTCGATTCATATATCAAGTACCAAACTTCCAGTAAACGCAGCACTGCTGCCGAGGTTTTGAAGATACTGCAAAAAGAAAAGATCAAACGTGACGAGGAGTTAGCGAATAACTTTCAGCAGTTGTTGCAGTTCACGCGGGAAAACGGAGCGATCTCTCTCGATAACAGTGACGCGCACATAGTTTTCAAGCAGTTAAGCAAATTATCCACTGCACTTACTGACGCTCAGTTGGAAACTATAAGTGCGAAAGCGGATTATGAGGCTGTTTTGACTATGATCGATGATCCGGAAAAGATCAAGCAGTTTGCGTTAACTCAGCCTTCCGCCGGCGTTCGTATATTAACTGTTGATATTGAAACTCGGTTGCGAACCGAGCTAAGAGATATGGAACTGGAACTGAGAAATATCAGGTTCCATTGCACAGATGACCATCCGTCAACTCAGGCGGTCATTGCCAAGATCATTAAGATCCAGCAGCAGCTCGACGAAGAGGTGCAAAAGTTTGCCGACGCTTATATAGAGATGATGCAGCTGCAATGGATGACAGCCAGACAAAGAGAGAATGAGCTGCAGTCATCTTTTGATTCGCAGCAGGTCCTTGCAAAGGACCTTAACGTCAAAGCCGTAGAATATTATATGCTTCAATCAGGTTTAAAACGCACGGAAAAACTCTGTGACATTCTTGACGATCGCATCAAGGAGCTGAATGTCACCGAAGACACCGGCGTTCTCAATATCAGTATACTTGAGGTTGCTCGTCCTGAGGACAAGCCTTCAAAACCGCAAAAGGCAAGAGTAATGGCCATGGCGATGGTTTTAGGATTTATGTTCGGCGGCGGTATTGCTCTTCTACGTGACATGACTGATTCCAGGTTGCGTTCAGCAGATGAGATATCGTCCGTTCTCAATGTTCCGGTTCTTGGTACGATACCGGCAATGCCAAAGAGGCTAAGCGATACAGAACGTGGTACGAGAGCATACTTAGAGTCAAAATCAGTCACTGCTGAAGCTTACCGAACAATACGTACCGCGTTGTTTTTTGGTGCCAGGGGCAAGGCAAAGACGATACTTATCACATCGCCGGCTCCTGGTGATGGCAAGTCAAGCCTTGTAAGCAACCTGGCAATAACGATGGCCCAGGCCAGTCAAAAAACACTTATCATCGATGCCGATTTCCGAAAGCCCATGCAGCATAATATTTTTGAAATTGCCAACGAAGACGGCCTGTCCAGTGTTCTTGATGGCGAAATGGTATTGGAAGATGCGATCAAGTCAAGCCCGGTTGACGGCCTTGACCTTTTGCCTTGCGGGCATCAGGTTGACAATCCATCCGAGATACTTAATAGCCAGGACTTTACTGATATGTTAACAAAGCTCTGCGAAAAATATGACCGTATCGTCATAGACTCCCCGCCGGTAGGACCGGTTACCGATAGCCGAATTTTAGCAGCTACCTGCGATGCTACACTTCTGGTTCTAAAGGCAGACAAATCAACCAGAAAGAACAGCCAGCAGACCAGGGACGCTTTGCTAAGCGTCAATGCCAAATTATTGGGCGTAGTTGTAAACGCTGTCTCACGCAAGAACACTCATTACGGTTACTACACAGGTTATGGGTACTACGGACATAACGAAAAGAAAAATGTGTAGAATATCCATCCGCGGCTAGGTTGATCGTGGAGGTTTTTTAAGATTGTCTCTTGTAACTGAGCATTACGGTGGTACAATTACGCGGCTATATGAAACCCAATACAGACGATAATTTGGTAGCAAAGAACTGCCCTGAAGATTTCAGTCAGCGGCGGTACGTCGACATCCATTGCCACTGTCTTCCCGGTATCGATGACGGCCCTGAGACAATGGACGAAGCTGTTGCTCTATGCAGGGCTCTTGTCGCCGATGGCATCTCAACTGTCATCGCCACCCCTCATCAACTCGGACGGTTTAGCGATTGTAATCACGCTGATCAGGTCAGACAGGCAGTTGCTGCCCTCAATAAAGAATTGAAAAGCAGCGACATACCCCTTTCCATAGTCCCCGGCGCCGATGTTCGGGTTGATGAAACGATATGTTCATTGCTTGAAAAAGATGAGATACTAACCCTTGCCGATGGCGGCAGGTATATCCTTTTAGAACTTCCGCATCGCAGTTTTATTGACATCGAGCCACTACTTATCGAGCTTAGCGACCTTGGCATTCACTCGATAATATCTCATCCGGAGCGGCATCCCGTTCTTGCAAAGCGGCCTGAGGTGTTGCTTAGGTGGATCAGGCATTCTGCTCATGTTCAGGTCACAGCATCCAGCCTCTTAGGAGAGTTTGGCTCCCGGGTACAAACGAATGCATGGCAACTCTTAGGTTTCGGCATAGCCGCTATCGTAGCTACCGATGCTCATAACTTAGATGCCCGCAGACCATGTATGGATGCTGCGTTCAAGCAAATATCTTTTAAGTTAAGCCGTCCCGTCGCGGATCTGGTTTGTATCGATAATCCGTTACGAATATTAAATGGTCAGGACGTTGTTCCAATAGACAATGCCGGGGCTTTGTCCCATAAATAGAAAGGAATTAGTTTTGGCGGTTAATAATTATATATCCTGTTTTATCCTGTTGATCCTGTCTAAAAAAGGCTTTTAGCAGTTAGCTCTTAAAACTTAATACTTAATCACTTAACACTATTTAGTTTGTTATGTAAATAGAAAGAAATGCATTGAACAACTGTCCCCATACAACTTCTGGCTGTCTCGATCCTGGCCCAGCCCCTGTAAGCGCTTTTGACACCATTATCGAAAAGCTGCTGATCGCTCTTTTGATTTTTATGCCGTTTGCCTTAGGTGCAAGAAAGGCCTGGAGCAATGAGGTCGTAATTATTCTTGCAGGCGCGATTGTAATTTGCTTTTTGCTTAAGCTGATATGCGATCGCCGTTGTTGTTTCATTTGGACCTGGGCCTACGTGCCGCTAGCTGTCCTTTTGCTTTTAGCTATTGCCCAGATCATCCCTCTGCCGGTTAGCCTGGTAAACGCCGTTTCCTCATCTACGGTAACGTTAAAAACAGAGTTGTTGGGCGACCTGGTCAATTCCGGAAAAACAGACTTAGGATCAATGACACTCAGCTTTTATCCCAACGCTACAAGGCACGACCTGCGTCTGATACTGTCTATCGCCGCGGTGTTTGTTGTAGTCCTGAATATTTTCCGCACTCCTTCGCAGATAAGACGTTTTCTGACCGCTATTGCACTGATCGGCGGCTGCGTGGCATTGTTCGCTTTGATACAGGACTTCTTTGGGAACGGAAAGATATATTGGTATATATATAGTCCTCACAAGTCATTCTCGGGCCCATTTGCCAATCACAGCCACTTCGGCCAGTTCATGAACCTGTCGATCGGCGCTGCGATCGGATGCCTTTGTATAAAACTGCACGAGGATTTTCTCGGCAAAAGAGTAACCCCGTCTGCCGTCACCGATTATTTCGGTTCCGCTTCGGCGAGGGCTTTATGGTTGCTTGTTTCAATGATCGTTCTCGGTGTTGTTACTATTTTTATTTCCATGACACGAGGCGGGATGGTTAGCATGTTTGTTGCGTTTGCTTTTATAACGTTGTTACTGACAGCCAGGCAGTCTTTCAGAACACATAGCTGGATAATGATCGTTGCAGCTCTTGCGGCGTTTACATGTATCTTGTATATCGGTTTCGATGCCGTTTACGATCGCCTTGCAACATTATCTATCGTAGATAATTACAGAGTGCGGATGCAGATAATAGATGACCTCACCGCTTCATATAGACAGTTCCCGGTTATCGGGACCGGCCTTGGAACTCATTCGGTGATCTACCCAATGTTCCAGACGATCGATACGACGGCATTATTTACGCATGCAGAAAATGAATACGCCCAGCTAATGGAAGAAACCGGTTTTGTAGGTCTTATCTCAATGGTCGTTTTTGGTCTTTTTGTTTGTTCCGGTTTCATAAAAAACATTCGTAAATTTGAATCTTCGGCCTCCCCGGCGGCATACGGCCTTGGCTTTGGCCTTTTGGCGATACTCATCCACAGCCTAAGCGATTTTGGTCAGCATGTCCCCGCCAACGCTTTTTTATCTGCGATTTTTTGTGCCTTGCTTTTGGGATTAGCGAGGGCCGGCAGCAAGCCGGATTCCGATATGCAGCCGACTGGGTCGACCGGTTTTGTTCCGCTTCGGATATTTGCTCTTGTTGTTGTCTTAGGCTTTTTCGGGTGGTCTCTTTCAGGTGCTAACAGCGCACGTATTGCCGAGTCGCACTGGAACAGGGCGTTGGTCCTTGAAAAACCCTTCGTAGAGAATAACTGGCAGGGTACCGATGCCGAATACGCCGAATTGATCTCACATGCTGCTGCGGCATCTGATGCCGAGCCCGGAAACATAAGATACCGTTACTGGCTGAACGTCTATCGCTGGTCACAAGTCAGCCAGGCAACAGATCCTGATTTCGGCATTCTTCCCGACGAGTTAATGCCGGCAGTTTTCAATATTGTTGACCAGTTTCACAAGGCTCGCACATATTGCCCCACATACGGGCCGACTTATAGCACTCTTGGCCAGATTGAAAAAAACGTTCTTGATAACTGGCAGGGCGGCTCCGAAAGAATTAAACTTGGGCTTAGACTTGCACCTAATGACCCCGTAGTCTGTCTTGCTGCCGGCAGCCTGGATATTGAAGAGGGTAATATCGATCTTTCATTTAAGAAATTCGACAAAGCTGTAAAACTAAACGGCAGTCTTTTTAAGGGCTTAGCTGACATGTATGCTGTTGAGGTTGACAGACCGGACCTTGCCATCGATCTTGCCGGCGATAATGCTGGTAGGCTAAATTATGTCGTAAAGATTCTTGATGAAACTGATGACCACAAAGAACTTATCGAACAGATTAAGATCAAACAGATGGACCTGCTAAAAGAAAAATGTTCACAACCTGACGCTTCAGCCTCGGATTTTATTTATTTAGCTAATATATATCGCAAGCAAAATGACTACGCCCCGGCGATTGAATATTACCAGCGTGCTTTAGTACTTAACTATGGGCAGGTGGACTGGCGGTACAGATTGGCCAGGCTGCTGGCAGACGCTGGCAGGATTCCTGAAGCTATGAATGAAGCGAAGATATGTCTAAGGCTTCGCCCCCAGTCCAAAGCGGCCAAAAAGCTCATAGAGGAACTTTCCCTGCACCCGAAGATGTTAGAGCAGTAGGGCCGGGCACTTTAGAACTCTTGGAATTATAAATGATAATTTAATGTTTTCGTCCCTTATCGGTACACCGACAGGGACGGAGTTTGCGCAAACTTTATAACTGATAGCTAATTACTGACCGCTGACTGCTGAATACTGCAAAACTCCGACGAGCGCGCCTTAGCCTGCCCTGAGCGAAGTCGTAGGGGCCCATTCTCGTTTTGCAGTTGCTTTTCTAACGCGAGCTCCGCTCGCAACTTAACACTTAAAACTTTATGATATATCTAACCACATTTTTTCTATCCCTTCTCCTTTGCTTGGGCCTTATGCCGTTGGTGATCGCCTTTGCCCGTCGGGCAAACCTCGTCGATATGCCTAACGCAAGAAAGATTCATCAAAAACCCATCCCTCGTGTAGGCGGGATAGCGTTCATCGCCGCGATGTTCATAGCGGTTTTTGTCATTGTCTGTTTCGTCCCGTCTGTCAGGCAGCAGTTTGCTGCAATGCAAAGGCAGGCATTTCTTTTGATCGCAGCCTCTTTGTTCATCGCCTTGGTGGGTCTGATCGACGATGCAAAGGGGCTTTCAGCCAGGCTCAAGTTCTTATCGCTTATTCTCGGCTCGCTTGCCGTGTGCTGGTCCGGTTCTGCTGTTCGCACTCTTACCATAGGTTCCGTCTTTACTTTGGACCTTGGTTTTCTCTCATGGCCGTTGACTGTGCTATGGATTACCGGCGTTACAGTCGGTGTCAACTTCCTTGACGGCCTTGACGGTCTTGCCGGCGGTCTTTCGTTTATCGCCGCCGCTGCCATTGCCATCTTGGCGTTTTATATTGGCTTACCCGTTGTTGCGATAATAATGCTGGCCCTCTTAGGTTCGCTTATCGGTTTTCTCTTTTTCAATTACAATCCTGCAAAAGTGTTCATGGGTGACTGCGGCAGCATGTTTTTGGGCTTTCTGCTCGGTGCCTCTTCGGTCATTTGCACATCAAGGTCAGGCTCTATCGAGACTCTCGGTATTGCTGCGGTAGCTCTGGGTATTCCGATCATTGATACCGCATGTACGATGGTCCGCCGTGTCATCCTTGAGCGGCGTTCAATGTTCCACGCCGAACGCGGCCACATCCACCACCGCCTGCTCGACCTTGGCCTAAGCCAAAGGCATGTTGTTATCATTCTTTATCTCGTTACTGCTATTACGACAGCGCTTGCGATGTTTACCCTTGTTACTAAGGATTATAACACACTTGTCATCCTGCTGTGCATTCTCTTGCTATACATGCTTTTCTTCCAGGCCATCGGTTCCTATAACGTCAAACTGATTATCGTAGCGATAAGACGTAACAACTCGATAAAGCAGAGCATAAGGGATTTCCGCATGCGTTTCGAAGATATGCAGCTGGAGTTCCGCCAGGCACAAACATTCGATCAGTGGTGGAAGATAATTTCAGATGCAGCCGATCGCCTGGGCTTTCAGTCACTTAAGATGGACATCACCAACCGCGACGGTTCCAGGCGAACTTTACAGTGGCACAGAAAAACTTCTGCTGTCCGGCCTGCTTGTCACGCCGAAGCCTCTGGCGAAGGCGGAACCACTTATAGCTCTGTAGCAATTGTTCTCCCCGTTCGCGACCGCAGAAGCGATAAGATGCTCCAGATGCACACAGAGGTTTGTATTGACGAGTCCCTCGAGTCAACCGGAACAAGGCTGACAATGTTCATGCGCCTGCTTGACGAACACAGCATCGCCGACCTGCCTGCTTGTCACGCCGAAGCCTCTGGCGAAGGCGGAACTGCTGATAGCTAATTACTGCAAAACTCCGACGAGCGCGCCCGACGGCCCATTCTCGTTTTGCAGTTGCTTTTCTAACCGCGAGCTTTGCTCGCAAGCTGACCGCTGAATGCTGTAAGTTTTATATATATCCTGTTTTATCCAGTTGATCCTGTCTAAAAAAAAGCTTTTTGTAGTTGGTTTTATATATGAGTCTGCTTTGTCCAGTCTAAAAAAAAGGAACACAGCAAAACTCCGACGAGCGCGCCTGACGGCCCATTCTCGTTTTGCTGCTGCTATTCTAACGCGAGCTATGCTCGCTTACTGACCGCTGACAGCTGATAGCTAACCGCTAATGTATCTTAAAACTTAAAACTTAAAACTTAACACTTAACTCTTAACACTTTATAAACAATGATAAAAAAACTGTTCTCCTCACAGCTTCGTATCAACATGGCTTCCGGTACTTTGTGTACGGGGATTAATGCTGTTGCGATGTTGGTTGCATATCCGGTGTATCTACATTTCTTAGGTTATGAGAAATATGGAGTCTGGCTGGTTTTGGCTACAGTGTTGAGTTTTGCCCAGCTTGGCAATCTCGGCATAGGCCAGGCAATAATGAAACTGGTTGCCGAAGAACATGGTCGTGGTGATATTGACGGTATCCAAAGATATGTTACAACGGCATTGGCATTGCTATGTCTTAGCGGTAGCCTTATCCTGATGCTGATACTGGTTTTTAAGACACAGATTATTGCTGCATTCAAGTTGAGCGATGAGAATGCCCAGATGGCTTTGTGGTTATTGCCTTATGTTGGCATTCTGAGCATATATGTCTTTATCGTTCAAGCTTTGAATGCTATATTATCCGGTCTTGGCCGGATGGATGTGGCAAATTACATCCAGTCGATCGGCCGAATCGTGCCCGTGATAGTTGCCACAATATTGTTGTACACCGGTCATGGCATTGAAAGTCTGCTTGTCGGAAGTATTCTTTCGTATGTGTTTATTCATGTAGTGAGCCTTATTTACATTTGGCGCATAGCTCGCATCCATCTCTTGCGGCTAAAGAATCTCGATGTTCAACGCGGTAAGCGAATCTTACGCTATGGTTGTGCTGTGTTCGGAGGTTCACTTATAGGGATGTTGCTTAGCCCTTTCAATAAGCTTATACTCTCTCGATATGTAGGAGTTTCTTCCGTACCGATTTATGAAATTGCTTTCAAAGGAAGTGCGCAAATCAAAGGTTTATTTGAAGTGGGACTTCGGGCCATGATGCCGGAAATCAGCCGAATCAGCGCAAATATGACAAGCAATGCTAAGGCTAGGATTTCGCAAATATACCATCGATCGATGAGATTAATTTTCCTTTTAGGTATCCCTGTATATGGTGGGATAATCATGTCGATTACACCTCTGTTAAAGTTTTGGTTGGGACCGAGGTTTGTTGCCGAACTGCCTATCACATCTAGGATTATGCTTGTCAGTGCATTCCTTAGTTTGTTGAGTGTTCCATCATATTATACTTTACAGGCCTTGGGCATGGTACGCTATACCCTGATAGCTCATATTATTCTGTCGGGCTTAAGTGCTGTGATGATATTGACTATCATTTTAGTTGGGCATGATATATCAGTAGAAAAAGTTTGTTGTGCTACGTTGAGTGCGACAGCGATTAGCACCTTATATTTGATATGGAATAACAAACAGAGAGTATTGCAAGGTTGATGAGGGGATATATTTTGAACTTACTATTTGTAAGTCGTTCTATTTGTGCCGACGTTGTTTGTTTTTAATATGGTATTGGATAAAGAATATTTCGAGAAGGAATTTATTTTGAAATTATCGGAAAGGAAGTTTGGTTATGACGAAGTTTTTTGAACGAGTTATAAAAAGGACATTTAAACTTATTGGATACGAAATTATTAAAGAAGGCGAGCCAGCAATTGGTGCTTTTCTTTCTCATCACTATTTACGTCATAATCAAAGAAGGCAAGAACATCTTGCCAGTTTAGGCTTGAATATTGCCGGCTCTACTGTCTTGGAGGTCGGTGCCGGTATCGGCGACCACTCAAGTTTTTTTATAGACCGTGGATGTCATATAGTTATTAGCGAGGCAAGAAAGGAAAATATAAAAACCATTAAGTCACGATATCCTAACGTAAAGATATTGCAGTTAGATTTGAATAATTCCCCCAAAACACTTAATGAATCATTTGATATTGTTTACTGCTATGGTGTATTGTACCATACTCATGACCCGGCTATGGCTATAGAATTTATGGCGAATTGTTGTAAAGAAATGCTTCTGTTAAGTACACGTGTTTCATTTGGAAATGAGGGATTAGTTAATCTTGTACCTGAAAATGCGGCAAATCCTGCACAAAGTATATCAGGAACTGGTTGCCGACCTACCAGGAAATGGATATATGATCATCTTAAAAAACATTTTAAACATGTATATCTCCCAATAACACAACCCAACCATGAAGAGTTTCCTGTGGATTGGAATGCACCGAAACTTCATAAATCCGATTTTGCAAGAGCTGTATTTATTGCTTCGAATGAAAAGATAGATAATAAGTTTTTAAAAGAAGAAATCCCTATGAAGCAGGAGCGGTCGAACTAAGAAATTTGCAGAAAAATCACCTGCAATGGCAACTGAAAAGTAGATAAAGTTTTTGTTGAGTGCAGGGAAAGTGCCAGAAATTCGAGTTAAGTTAATGTAAAAGGGCTCTTTTTTGCCAGGCATATCCGGGGCAAAAATAAAAGATAGATTCGAAAGGATCATGTTCAAACTCAAGGGTCGGATGTTGATCTTGGCAAGTTCTTAATAACAATTAAACGATCCTTTCTTGTGTCATACAATATGAGGAAATTGAAAATGATTCGGCAATATATTATACCTCTTATTCCAACTAACAGGCTGAGAAGGCTTGTGCTACGTACTATTAATAGAGTATTTGGCAAAATTCCAACAGGGAAATATTATAAGGTAGTAGATCTAAAAGGAGGTTTGAAGATCAAAGTTGACATAGGTGAATATATTGGCTCGGAATTATACTATTTAAAAGAATTCGAAGGGGATACTTATAAAACTATTGAGGAGTTGATGGTCAAGGGAAAGTGTTTCTTCGATATAGGTGGTAATATAGGTTTGATTTCCTTAATGGTAAATCAGATTTGTTCAGGAAATGTTGATATTCATATATTTGAGCCATCACCAGACAATTTTGAATTATTAAAAAGCAATACAGAGATGAATGGAATGGACAATGCTGTACTAAATAATGTTGCAGTTTCATCTGAAGATAACGCTACATTAAGAATGCATATTTATGAAGATCAGGCATATAACTCAGTCTATATGCTAAATAGAGTTCCTTTTAAGTCTGTAGTGGAAGTTCCATCTTTATCAATTGATGGCTATATAGAAAAACAAGGGATAAGGGCAGATATGATTGAATTGATAAAAATCGATGTTGAAGGTTATGAATACAATGTGTTCAAGGGAGCATCAAAGTTGTTAACTGAATATTCTCCTAAGATACTATGTGAAATCAGCCATGCAAATCTGACTAAATCAGGTTTGGTTCCGTACGAAGTGATCTGTAACGTGTTATCCTATGGATATAAGTGTTATGTTTACGAGAACAGGTCATTTCGGGATATTACAAGTATTAAGAATTGCGAATTAGGTTACAAATATAGGAACTTCATTTTCTCGAAAGAGAAAATCGGTATTGAGTAGACCTCTGTCGTGATGTAAGGCAAATTATGGAATGTAAACTAACAGTTGCTCTACAAATAGACGCTTGTAGGGGTGATTATATCAATAAGAAAAACACACCATTCTTGTTTTCATTAAAAGGAGAATGTATTTCAGGTTCTTTAAGTCCTACTTTTGGTTTTGAGCCCGATGCGGCATATCTAGCAGGCCTTTATCCTGATGAATGTGATGGTGGAATGCACTTTTGGTATTCGCCTGAAACGTCACCATTCAAGGCAGTTCCACTTTTACTGAGGTGTTTTGATGATTTCCCTGAAATTTTTCAGCGAATTCTTCATGGGCTTTCAACGATATTTGTCCGGACAACAACAAAGTCCTCTCGCGCAAGATGTATACCATCTTTTTTCAAGATCCCCTTAAAGCTAATGTCAGTTTTTGATTTGGCGGAGAAATATCTTCCTTATGAAGATGAATTTGCAGGCGGGAAAAGTATTTTTTCAGTACTCAGAAATAGTAACAAATCATTTTTTTTTCATGGAGCGCCGACATGTCCTACATTGCCGGAAGATGTCTATAAAGGATTAATAGAGGCCGATCATCCTTTTGACTTTATATTTCTTCACACAGGGATTCTTGATGGAGTTGGTCATAAGTATGGCCCCGATTCCGAAGAAGTATCTTTTGCATTGAGAAGGCTTGATGACATTTTAAAAAGAATATCGAGCTTTCTTAAAAATAAATATGGAGAATTTAATTTTGTGATTTTTGGTGATCATGGCATGGTGGAAGTAAAGGATACAGTAGATGTCGAGATGGAACTTAAAGAATTGGATTTGAAAGTCGGCAAAGACTACGTTTATTTTTTGGATTCCACACTGGCCAGATTTTGGTTTTTTAATGAAAATGCAAGACGATTGATAACATCTGTTCTAAGTGAAATCAAAGAAGGACATGTGCTTACTGAAAAAGATAAAAACAAATACCATTTGAACTATTTCCATAATAAATTTGGCGATTTACTCTTTATGGTAGACCCTGGAATTCTCATCTTTCCGAATTTTTGGAATAATAGTATTCCTGAGAAAGGCATGCATGGTTATGAACCGGAATATAGCTGGCAACAATCGGCTTTAATAATACATTCTCCTTTCATCAATAAACGGATAAGGATCAAACACCCAATCGATATGAGAAGAATATTCCCGACCCTTGTTAAATTTGCCGGGATGAACACTTATAATGATAACGAGGTAAGTAGCATTGTCTGATTTTAACATAAGAAAACCTTTTATTATTGGTATTACTGGGGGTAGCGGTTCAGGCAAGACGTTCCTTGCCAATACATTACAATCTGAAATTGGTTTAGACAGATCGTTATTATTTCAGTTTGATGCTTATTATCGAGATTTAAGTAACATACCCCTTGAAGAGAGGGATAATGTTAACTTTGACCATCCTGATGCCCTTGATATGAAATTGTTTGTTGAACATTTGAACCGTCTCAAGGAACACAATCCCGTAAAAAAACCTGTATACGATTTTACTACCCATACACGACTTAATTACTTCGAGGAAATCCAGCCTAAAGAAGTTATTATTACCGAAGGAATTCTGCTGTTTACCAATGAAGAGATAAGGAAGTGTATCGATTTTGGGATCTTTTTGGATATTGAAACTGATACAAGATTAAACCGAAGGATCGAAAGGGATGTCAAAGAAAGACATCGGACCCCTGAGTCAGTGAAGACGCAATTTCACAGCACAGTTGAAACAATGCATAATAAGTATGTAGAGCCAAGTAAGCGATTTGCTAATCTCGTTTTAAAAGACACAGACATAGACAATTGGATACATAAGGTCATGTCAGAATTAGATTGTGAAAGGTTTTTATAAGCGATGGGAACGTATACCATAAATGATGATCCGGCAGCAGATCAGGCTGTAAAATATGTGTTGGATCTTGTGGCGGAAGGTATTCTTGACCTTATGGGCAACCATGTTCAGGCTATTGTATTGACAGGTGGTTATGGGCGAGGTGAAGGTGGAGTCTATGAAAATGAAGAAGGTTATCAGCTAGTTAATGATCTTGATATTATTATTTTTGTGGGGGGAAATTATAGTCGTATTAGAAGAAAATATAATTCTCTGATGGAAAAGCTGAGTGTTGATTTGCTACCCCATGCAAAAGGACTTAAACAAATTGATATTAGTATTACAAACAGTTGGCTATATCGATTTGTTCCAAATTTGGTAAATTATTATGAAATGAAAAATGGTTACAAGACGATCTATGGGGTTATGGATCTGTCAAAAATAATGCCTGATTTGAAAGCCGAGAATTTACCTGTATTTGATGGAACTATTTATTTCGCCTCAAGGGGAAGTGGTATGTTGTTGCCAGCAATATATTTCTTAACAAATAACCTAGATGATCCAAAAATAAGAGAGAATTTCCAGATTGAAATGCAAAAGGCGTGCCTTGCAATGGGAGATGCCTTTCTGTTATTGGCTGGACAATATCATTATTCTTATCAGGAAAGACTAAAACGGCTAAAGAATTTCAAAAAGAGCAATATTGTAGTTCCCGAAAGTCTTTTAAGAGATGTAACGTTATTATATTGCTGGGGTGCGAAAAGGAAATTAAGCCCATCATTTGAATGGATGGGGAACAAATCAATGATTGAAAAATGGTTTGAAGTGCGAAATACATTTGTTGATTTCTTTTTCTGGTTTGAATGTAGACGATTGAATAAAAACTTTAAAGACTGGTTAGATTATTCTGCTTACATTCATGAAAAAGGTATAGCAGAACCATGGGATGTTAAACTTCGGAATTTTTTGTCAGAGGGCAGGGCTTTGATGAGGAATTGCAAAGGAAGGGTACGTAAAAAAAGTAGAAAAGATCATTTATCGGTTATGCCTTTACTTTTATCTTCATTGCAACAAAATACCATCGATAATAAAAGTTTGCTGCAAGCTTGCAATTTGCTAGAAGTCACATCTGAGAAAGAGAATGTTGCTGCCTGGTTGGATGCCACAAAAAAATATTTATCAAACTGGCATCCTGCGGGTATTGTAAAAGAAGCAGTAGCTTTGAAATCTGGGGATGATTATGGAAAAAAATATAGATAGTGGATTTGTAGATACGTTGTCCAATGATCCTTCTTGGCCTAAAGTGACCATCGTTACTCCGTCATTTAACCAGGGGCAATATCTTGAGCAGACGATCCGTTCTGTTCTGGAGCAAGGGTACCCTAACCTTGAGTACATTGTTATGGATGGAGGTTCAACGGATAATTCTGTCGAAATCATCAAACATTATGCCGATAGACTGTCTTACTGGCAAAGCAAATCGGACAAAGGACAGGCTGAAGCTATCGCCAAAGGTTTTGAAATGGCCACAGGTGATATCATTGGCTGGGTCAATAGTGATGACTTGCTGTTACCCGGTGCTTTGATAGTTGTAGGTAAGAGTTTTTTGAACAATGACAGTTTTATTGCTGTCACGGGGCGATCAGTTTATATCGATCAAGATAGTTGCCCGTTTAACATCCATGTTCCAAGGAAAAGAAGTAAACGTGCTATGTTGCTTTGGGGGCACGGACTAAATCAAATGGCAACTTTTTGGAGAAAAGAGGCTTATGAAAAAGTTGGTGGTTTAGATGTTTCAATGACATTTTCTTTCGATTATGATCTATTTGTTCGTTTAAAAATGTTTGGAAATATCGAGATAATGCCCAACTATCTTGCTGCTTTTCGCTGGCATTCCTTAACCAAGACATCAACTATGTTCGATACGTATTTGTCAGAACATCAGGCTGTAATAAAAAGATATCGGAAAAACAGTTTGATTCCTCTTTTCATATGTAGAGTCTTAACGAAAATAGATCCTCTCCATCGAATTGAAGATATGATTGTGTGGAAGAGAGATAAGACACAGGTAATGACGATGTTGAACGAAATGTTAGGATCCTTCTAATCTGTTCCCAAAAACTGAACCATAGCGAAAGTTACTAGTAATGAGAATCAGTAGCATTGTCTAACGTCTTAATGGGCAGTTGTAGTCATAAAGGAATAGAATGATTTTGTTAGTGTTAAAGAGTTCAACTATGTTGATTTACCACAAAGATGGGGAGTCTCAATATCCTGGAAGGAATAAAAACAACAAAAATAGGTATGAAAGTGAAAATGTCAAGTTTTGATCAAACATATAATACTGAACAGAATAAAAAATGGCAAAGCATTTTAATAGGTTTTGTTGTTTATAGCTTATTCTATTTTGTTGGTTCGTTATCTGGAACTCCTGTATTAAATCTTTTGGGTGCAGTTTTAATGCTTTTAGTAATTATAGCGTTTAATCCGCACTGTATTGCCAATTTAAAATATGATACAACTGTATTACTCGCAGGATATATTGTTTTACTGCCACTTTTGACAATCTGTTTTGTAGATATTGAATTTGAATATAAGTATCTCTTGAAACACAGCGCAATATATATAATGTATATTGTGCTATTTAGCCTTAGACTTAAACCTATTTTTTTAATGCCAATCCGTAATAGTTTTGTTTTTGTTGTGGTACTTCTGACGGGCGTTTCATTTTTTAGTCCTAGTGTGTCAGACATGGAAGGAATGGCAAGAGCTGCAGGGATATTTGTTAATGCTAACAACCTTGCATTAATGGCAATATCTCTGATTTTTTTCATAAATGAAAACGATTCCAATATAAAAAAAATTATTATTCACGGGTTCATTATTTTATGTTTGTTTCGCTCTGTAACAAGTGGTGCGTTGTTGGGATATACCGGGGCGATGTCATGGATGTTTCTGAGGACATTGTCAAATAGTAATAGCAAAATAAAGCTCAAGCGTCTTTTGACAATAATTGTCCTTGTTATGATTTTGGTAACTGCTGGGGTTGTAGTATTTAAAAATGAACTTAGCGATATACCTATATTACAGAAGATTACCAGGCAATTCTTCTTGCTTGGGGATGGAGAGTTATATCGTGCAACTCATGGTTTGGATATAAACTATAGCTATTTAATTAGAACGTACGGCAATAGTGGTTTTTCAGGTATTTGGCGGATATCCCATTGGTATAAATGTCTGGATTTATTTTTTTCGGGGAGCAGTTTAAAATTAATATTCGGTAATGGTGTAGGCACATCAAGACTTTTGCTGGGGAAACTCCCTCATAACGATTACCTGCGGGTACTCTTAGAACAGGGAATTCTTGGCTTGATTTTAAATTTACTTTTCTTTTCTATCATTTTTAGGAGAATTCCAACGAGCTATCGATATTGTGTAGTTTGTGTTGCATTGTATTGCTTGACAGAAAACAATATCGATAACATGCTTTTTATGAGCACTTTCATGTTCTTTTTGGCCAGTGTGCAAATGAACACTAGGGCAATATTAATTCAGAATAATAGTAAATGTGATCAATAGGTCTCAATATTGGAGTGTAGTGAGAGTTTTGCTAGTTAATAAATTTCTCTACTGTAAAGGTGGAGATGCGATTTGTACATTTTCTTCAGGTGATTTACTCAGCCACAATGGTCATCATGTCACCTATTGGGGAATGAATCACCCGGATAATCCAGACTATCCATATAAGGAGATGTTTGTTGATCACGTGGATCTAGTAGATGGTGGCGGTTTATGTCAACGGATTAAGACTGCTGCAAATATCCTCTATTCTCTTGAGGCAAAGCGGAAAATCCAAAAGTTGATTGATATCATTAAGCCTGACATAGTTCACCTCAACAATTTTGCCCATCAGATATCACCATCCATTCTGCATGTGTTAAAAAAACACAACATCCCCACAGTAATGACCATGCACGATTACAAACTCATCTGCCCAGTCTATACAATGATAAACAACGGCAAGCCCTGTGAAAAATGTAAAGATGGAAAATACTATAATTGTTTCCTTAACAAGTGTACTCATAATTCGTGTATCAAAAGCCTGATAAATACCGTAGAGATGTATCTCCATCACAAGCTTCTACATATCTATGACCTGATAGATGTTTATATCTCACCAAGCTTGTTTCTAAAGAATAAAGTCAACGAAATGGGTTTTGACCGTCAGGTCATTCACCTGCCTAATTTTGTTGATCTTGCAGAATTTCAGCCAAAGTATGAAAACACTCAAAGGTCGATTGTCTATTTCGGCAGGCTTTCTTTTGAAAAAGGCCTGTTCACATTGCTAGACGCTGTTAAAGGTCTTGATGTTCAATTGCAGATCGTCGGCGATGGTCCGATCAAACAGGACCTGGAAAACAAAGCCGCTAATAAAAATATAAATAACGTATCATTCCTTGGCTACAAAACTGGTGACCAGTTACAGGAGATAATAAAAAGGTGTATCGCGACCATAACACCCTCCGAATGGTATGAGAATAATCCCCGGACGGTCATTGAGTCCTTCGCTTTAGGTAAGCCCGTCATCGGCGCAAATATTGGTGGCATACCTGAACTGGTGATCGATGGCCAAACAGGTTACATTTTCCAGCCCGGTAATGCAGATGACCTGCGTGCAAAGATAGAACAATTATTAAATGACCCGGATAAAATAATTGAAATGGGGCAAGCAGCGAGAAGGCACGTAGAACAAAATAATAATCCTGAAAAACACTATCAGCAGTTAATGAGGATATATGATAAGGCCTTAACCAATAGAACTGCAAGTTAAAGACTAAAATGACAATAGCTAACATTATAAACAATATCCACCTGCGGTCACGCGAAGAAAAACTGGATCAACTGCTCAGTTATTTAAAGCCAGGCAGTACGGATACTATACTTGAGGTTGGTGTGGCAAACACAGAACATTCGAATGTAGACAATTTTCTTATCAAGAATTATCCACATCAACATAATATAACCGCGATTGGAATAGGCGATTTATCGAAGTTTAAAGAAACTTATCCGGATATTTCCACTGTAAGTTATGATGGCAGTATCTTCCCATTTAGTGATGATCAATTCGACATAGCCCATTCAAATGCGGTTATCGAGCATGTCGGCCCACAAGATGCACAAAAACTCTTTCTAAGTGAAATGGTGCGTGTTTCAAAATGCGGGATGATAACTACACCCAACAAATATTTTCCAATTGAAATACACACCAAAGTTCCATTATTGCATTGGATGAGTAAAGCAAGATTTGATAATTTTTTAAGATTACTCAAAAAAGAGTGGGCAACTGGTGATTATATGTATCTTATAACTGAAAAAGAACTGAGATCACTGGTACAAGAAACAGATTTAAAAAATTATCATATAATAAAAAATCGGTTTTTAGGTTTTACAGTGACATTTACATTAATTTGGTTCCCAAAATAACAGGAATTAGAATGAGTAAGGAATGTCAAAAAGAATTTAAGAAATAAAAATAAGTTAAAAATACCTGTTGCCAATTATAGTCTGAGTTGTAATGCCGTTCTAAATGTTACTATTTTATTTTAACTTATAGGAGTTGTTATGCAAACACCAGCAGAAAAACATTTAGTTAAGTTACTTATGAATATTCAAAAGAAAAACAAAATATCAGAACCTAGTTATGTTTTAAATATTGGAGCCGGGAAAAGTCTTTCTATTGAGAATCAGCTTCAGGAAAATGGATGTAATTACAGATATGATCGAATCGATATAGATGATTGTAAAGTGGAACATCAATATGTAAATGAGTGTTGGAGTTGCTCTGCAGAATCGATGTTGCACGTAAGATCAAGCAAATACCATGCAGCATTTGCAAATTATGTAATAGAGCATATTCCCGATTTAAATAAAGCATCTAGGGAAATATATAGGATATTGAAGCCATCAGGACTTTTTGTGGCTTCTCTTTCAAATCCCACTTCTCCAGAAATGATCCTAGCAAAAATAACACCCTTATGGTTTCACAAGAAGATAAGAGGTGCTGAAGCTTGGGAAACTTATTATGCTTACAAAAACATTAGCGATTTAAAGGATATATTTGAATCAAATGGTTTTCGCATTTATGAATTAGCATATTATTCTTTTATTGAGGGCTATTTGCATAAGTTTTTTCTTGTGGGTGCAGTGGCTAAAATTTATGATAAAATTATTTCGATGTTAAATATTAAAAGGATGATGGGCAATGTATGTATTGCGTTTGAAAAACTTCCATGATACATACCTTTGAGTCTGGAAATATTGAGGATTTGCATTCGGTGATTTTGAAGATGATTGAAAATCCTGACAGAGTAAGTAAAATGGATCACAATGCAAGGGGGCACATTGAGCAGAACAAGAGTCCTGAGAAATACTACCAACAGCTAGTAGAAATATACAAAGCCGCTTGCACAAGGAATAAGGCATAAAATGAGCAAACAAAAACTTCATGCGTCCATAATCCTGACATACCGCTGTAATGCAAAGTGCAATATGTGCGAGGTATGGAAACATCCTACAAAACCCGATGAGGAGATAGGTCTGGATGTTATCGAAAAGCTCCCCGAAACATTTTTTACCAACATTACCGGCGGTGAGCCATTTATACGTCAGGACTTGCCCGACATTATTGAGATGTTGAGCAAGAAAACCAAAAGGATCGTTATCAGCACCAACGGCTATTTCACAAAAAGGATCATTTCGCTATGCGAAAAATATCCAGACCTCGGAATAAGGATTAGTCTTGAGGGCCTTCCTAAGGCCAACGATGCAATACGAGGCATCCCGGATGGCTTCGACAGGGGCCTAAGAACTCTTTTGAAACTTCGCGAGATGGGTCTAAAGGACATTGGCTTTGCTATGACCGTTCAGGAATCAAATTGTCATGACCTATTACCTTTATATCATTTGGCCAACGCCCTTGGCTACGAGTTTGCTACAGCTACTACCCACAATTCACACTACTTCCAAAAATGGGATAATAAGATCGAAGACAAGCAAGCAGTTTGTAACGAGTTTAAAAAGTTGATCGAGCAGTTTCTATGCTCCAAAAAACCCAAAGATTGGTTCAGGGCTTATTTCAATTTCGGACTGATGAATTATATCTACGGAAACGAACGTTTTCTGCCATGCGACATGGGAAGCAACGGTTTCTTTGTTGATCCATCCGGCGATGTCCTTGCCTGTAATGGCATGGATCAGAAAATGCCTATGGGTAATTTGAAAACTCAATCATGGGATCAGATTTGGAACAGCCAGCAAGCGCAACAAGTACGCCAATCTGTTAAGAAATGTCAGAAAAATTGTTGGATGATAGGCAACGCCGCCCCGGCAATGTGGCAGGATCTAAAAGTCCCCGCAGCATGGGTCATGAAGAATAAGTTGAAACTCCTTCTGGGTAAAAATATAGACTTTGATTGCATCTCTGGTGATAATATAAAATGAAGATAGTCGTTACAGGCACACGTGGTTTTCCAAACGTCCAAGGTGGAGTTGAGACTCATTGTCAGCATTTATACCCTCGGCTGGCAGAGATGGGGCTTGATGTCACTGCCTGCACCAGGTCTCAATATCTAACAAGACCCTTTAAAACGGATTGGAAGGGCGTTAAGTTCATCAACATAAGATGCCCTAAAAACAAAAGTTTTGAGGCCATAATACATACTGCGTTAGCGATCTTTAAAACAAGATCAATTCATCCTGACATCATTCACATTCATGCTATAGGTCCGTCACTGCTTGTTCCTTTGGCAAAGCTTATGGGCTTAAAGGTTGTTGTCACGCACCACGGCCCGGATTATAACAGGGCCAAGTGGGGCTTCATGGCAAAAGCAATTCTAAAGCTCGGCGAAAGACTTGGATGTAAATATGCTGATCAGGTAATAGCTATCTCGTCAGAAATAAAGGAGCATATTAAAAAAGAATTTAACAAAGATGCCCATCTGATCCCCAATGGTGTAGATATCCCTCAATTGTCACACAATACAGACTACATTGAGAGTTTAGGCCTAACACCTAATAAATATTTCCTTGCAGTAGGGCGTTTCGTGCCGGAAAAAGGCTTCGACGATCTTATTACAGCTTTTTCAAGTTTTGACACTGATTGGAAACTAGTCATTGCAGGTGATGCTGACCACCAGGCACCTTATAGCGAGCAATTAAAACTTAATGTAAAGGGTAATGAAAATATTGTACTTACCGGTTTCATCCAGGGCGATGCTCTTAATGAGGTCTATTCTCATGCTGGACTTTTTGTTATGCCGTCTTATCATGAAGGGCTCCCAATAGCCCTCCTTGAGGCATTAAGCTACGGCCTCCCCGTTCTTGTTAGTGACATCCTTCCTAATAAAGAAGTTCAATTAGACGAAGACAAATACTTCCCTGTTGGAAATATCGATGCACTTGCCGAGAAAATGCATCTCTGGCAAAACACAGGGGCTTTCTCGATCGAAGAACAAACAGAACAAATAGAGATGGTTAAACAGAAATACAATTGGGACAAAATAGCCCAGCAAACATTAGAAGTTTATAATAGTATCTTTGCCGGATAAACACAATTCAACATACATCAAAATGCAAAAGGGAGAGCTGGTTTTCAGCTTTCCCCTTTTTTTTATCTACAGTTAGTGGGTCTTGGCTGTACATCTTCAGAGCAAATGCTTGGACGCACTGTTAGGGCACAAAGACTTCGCCAAATACCTTTACTTCGGCTAGGCTCAGGTAGTTAGTATCGCCCAGTTGTATACGTACGTAACGACCGGTCAGGCCCACCGGGAGCAGTAATTGCGGATCGGGAACAGCTGCCACATGCATGCTCCAGACACTGCTATCGTTTAAAGTTGTCGTCAAGTCTGCGGAAGCAAAAGGTATATCCGATACAAAGATATAGAAATCGTCCAGCCGATCCACGGCAGAGTCTGTACGGTTCCACACTTCGATTCCGTTGAGGTCGTAAGTCGTACCCAGATCCACCTGCCACCATGGATTGAGTTGGTTATTAGTACATGTGATCGAATTCTGAGCCCAATCGCCATCAGTATTACCATCTACAGCTCGATTGGGAACTCCGCCGAATGAAGTGTTTGATTGAGTG
>SDBV01002566.1_pt1 | contig 27112 bp, 15 predicted proteins | sample 2277081 | NCBI WGS metagenome assembly SDBV01 (sample SAMN10402039, study PRJNA504765) | marine sediment metagenome | isolation source: marine sediment core GS10_PC15, 223 cmbsf | place: Arctic Ocean: Southern Knipovich Ridge | collected 2010 | reverse complement strand
GGTCTCGTTGCCGCGATCCGCAACGCACGGCGATCCAGCCGCTTTCCGAAAAGTGTAATTCCTTCTCGATTCGCACGATCTTCTGGCCCGACGCAACAGACTTATCGAAGACCACTTGGCCATCCTTTATGATCTGGAAATACTCGATGCTCTTCTGCGTAAAACAGGCCGTTTTCACTTTCACGGCAAAGGGACCTTTCCCCTCGAACCGCAGCTCTGAACCCATAGGCTTCTCGTTTGCCGACAAATCAAGCAAAGGGCCGTTTGTGGTGAAGGTTTCACCGCGGTCCAGCGCCGACAGAAAGCCCTGGTGGTCCCAAGTATCGACGCGCGCGTAGGTGCGATTGCCTCCTCCCACCACACGCTTCTCGTTCATCTTGTCAGTGCCGCCAACAACCGGAATGCGTGCGCCACAGTTTAGCATGTGATACCACATTGGCCCGGCGCCGAGAAGCGGGTATCCGGGTACTTCAATGTCTTGGCGCGTTCGTGAATTACGCTCGACCATGTCGGGTGTCAGCCACTCGACACCATCAATTTTGCCGAGGGCGGCCGTGAGCGGCGAACCGTAACCAGGCCAGTAAAGGAAATGCGCATGAAACGCCAGGCCGCCTTGTGCGTGCAAGTGGTCGTAGACCTCCCAGTTCAGCGGTTCATGCCACCACGGAACTGATGATGGCCGGTCCACACCCGTAAAGACGCGTATCGGCTCAATCGGGTCGGTGATGCCCAGAAGCGTCATGTGTCCCTGCTGAGCATCGCGAACTTCCTGCGACACATAAACGATGCGGCCATCCTTGACGATAGTTGGCGTTCCGGTAACATAGCCCGCCTTGAACAACGGATGCTCTGGTCCGATGAACATGAGGTTCACGTAATCGAGCGCTTCTACCCGCATCTGGCGATACGTGCCCTCCGGCATCAGGTTGTGGACATGCGTGTCGGCGCTCATCCAGTTTCGCTCGCGCATGTTAATGCCGCGCTTCAGCGTAAATGTTCTTTCAACCTTGTCCGACTGGCCATCCAAATCAAGCGCAATCAAAGGCAGCTCATATTCGAGACCATGCGCAATTTCAACCCGGTATCCGTCGATGGCGGGCAACGAGACAGCGAACGAACCCTCCTCGATGACCGCCCAAACCTTGCCGCGGTTGATGACATCGGCCTCATGCACAATACCGTTGTTGTTCACTTTCGGCATGGATATGGCCTTGTGGCCTTCGGGAGCGTAATATATGCCGTCGCGATTCTCGATATGTATACGGCAAGGCAGCGCCTCACCCGTTTTTGCATCGACCACCCGCCCGCGCACGATCACGTTGTCCACGCCAGCGATTTCGACATTGGATTCTTTAGTTGCTTCCTGCTTAACCGCCCTTTGGGGAGGAGCTCCATGCGCCCACGATGCAGAGGGAAAGGCCAATAATAAAGCCAGCAATAGAATATGGATAACAAGCAAGTTAACAAGCGAACGGCGTTTCATGGTTTCTCCTCTGTGGCCGGTGGGTTAAGAAGTGTTTTCTGCACAGCATAGTAGGCGGGTTTGGGTGTGTAGTCTTCGAACCACATGCAACCTCGGTCCTTTGACCTCTGGCACTCGCTGTCTCTGAGGTGCCACAGGTTCCACGCGACAACGCCTGTGCCGCGCCGGCTTAGCAGCGTTTCCACAATAGCCTTAAAAGTGGCCGCTTGCTTTTCCCAATCCTCGCTCTTATAGGTGAAGGCGTTGTTTTCGGTTACGTGAAACTCAAGCTTGTTGGCGTGGGCCCAGTCAATCAATGCGCCTAAACGCTTGATGTTGTCTCCCTCTTTTTCCCATCCCGCGTCGATGTGCGCCTGCCAGCCGATTCCGTCCACGCGCAAATTCCGCTCGCGAAGATAGGCGACCACCGCCTTAACCTTGTCCCATGCCGCCTCGTCCATTCCAAGATGCTGGTTGATGATCTGCTTTATGTTTGGCGCCTCACGGTTAGCGATTTCAAAGGCCATCTTAATGTACAACGGCGGACGAAGCGCCGATGACTCGTCATAGCCAATCTTCGGCCAAGGATTTTCCCATTTCCTAACGCCTCTACTCGGACCAAACCAGTCTCCACCCTTCGAGACGGTCTCGTTGACAACGTCCATCCACTTGACCTGCGGGTGCTCCCTGATGTGGCGGCAAAGTGCCGTCATATATTCCTCAAGGTTTTGTGCGAGTTCCTCTGCCGTACGTGAATCGTCTTTTGCCCACGTCGAGCACTGCGGACTGATAGGGCCATGAATGCGCATGACCTGCCCATTCGCCTTACAGAAATCCAGCCAATCATCCGCCTCGTGCCAACTCCAAAGGCCGGGTCCAGGGTGTACCGTAGTCTGTTTGAACTTGTTAGCGGGGGTCACATAGCCAAACTCGCGCGCCAAGTTAAGTGCCGTAGGCGTGTCCAACAGGCGGTGGTGGGAGGCCGAACCGATGTAAACATTTCCATCGGGGAATTGCCGCGCAACGATAGCGCGCAGCCGCTCGCCTTTTGGAACGGGAACTTCTTCCGCTGCGGAAGGGCCGGCAAGCGCAATCAACATCGGCAAGAACAACGCAAACAGCACGTGGCCGCGCAAACGCACGATTGCATTCAGTCCACTGCTAATCATCATGAATTACGTTCCTTTCTTAGATTCCTGGTTTCAATAAAAAAGACTACCAAGAAAAGCATCAGGATTCAACGACTGTGCATACGTGAACCAGAGGCTAACAAAAACGCGCAGGCTGGCCTCTCCGTGTCTCCGTTAGCTCCGTGCTAAGAATCTTCATGGCCTTCATGTTCTTCATGGTGAACAATCATTCTTTGTTGCGACTGTGCTGCGCCAAGGAATAATCATTGACAAAACAAGGGCTTGGGTATAATCTAAAAGCGTTAAGAAACATGTCATTTGGTTGTTTTTCTTGTGCATCGAGAAGTGTCGAATCTTTAAGAAAGGAAGCTGCTATGAAGAAGGGTGAAGGGTTTACGTTGATTGAGTTGTTGGTTGTTATTGCAATCATAGGTATTCTGGCGGCGATTTTGCTGCCGGCACTGGCGCGGGCGCGTGAGGCAGCGCGGCGCGCGAGTTGCGCGAACAATCTCAAACAGCACGGACTGATTATGAAGATGTACTCCAACGAGTCGCAGGGTCAGAAGTTTCCCGCGCGGGCGGGCGGGGGAAACATGTCGTTGGCTTACATGCAAATCTATCCGGAGTATCTCACAGAGATGAGCCTCATTCGCTGTCCTTCGGACTCGGGTAATCTGAACATCGTAGAAAACATCACGAAAGTCTGCTCCGATCCGAAAAAGCGTTGCTTCAGGAACAACGGCCGCACGTATTGGAATGATGTATCCTACCGGTATATCGGCTACGTGACCACAGGACCGCAGGATGATGACGGCCGTTTGGTATGGCTTTCGCCCGGGGTCCTGGATCACCGGGAATCCGGCTCGTCGCTGAACACGGGGGACAGCAACGCGCGCAAGGACTATGCCGCTGCGATGAATTATGAGCCCACCTTGGCAGAGACCCCGACGGGCTTGCCCTTCTTGCCCCCGCATGCCACGTGGCATGGCTTCTGGAATTCCTACGGCCCCGGTAATGATGCCACAAGGCTTGGGAATAAAGGCGCAGGAGACGGTACGGGGGAGAGCAGCACGTACTACTTCTTGCGGGAAGGCGTCGAGCGCTTCGCGATCACCGATATCTATAATCCTGCGAGTTCGGCCATGGCCCAAAGCACCATTCCGGTGATGCTGGACAGGCTCAATCTCCGGTATAACGAAGACGGCTCCCAGAAACTAGCACAGTTTAACCACCTTCCGGGTGGCTGCAATGTGCTGTTCATGGATGGACATGTGAAGTTCTTGAAGTACCAGGAGGGTGACGAAGGCTGGCCTATCAACAGTCACAACGCCTGGTTACACAGATGGTAAGGTGGGAGCGCCCTGACTTCCATCTGTTTCGAGTCTAGATAAACCGTCTCTTCGGGAATCAAGTCCGGAGAGGCGGTTTCTGGGATATAGTCGAGCAACCGCATCTTGTCCTCTATCTCTGGGAGCGCGGAATCGTTATGGCTTTTCCGCATCGACCGATTCAAGGTAGCCCAAAAGCAGCTTCTCCAAAGCGTCCGCTTTTTCCGGTTCCGCGTCAGCCAAGCCCTTGAGGTCTTCGCGCGGGTCAGGATTGAATCGATACAGCTCCCGTGAACTTATCTCGCCGTCTTTGGTCCAGTGCAGCATAAGCTTGTAGTCGCCCTGGCGAATTGCGGAGAACTTCCTGCGCGGCCTATGGAAGATAAGCGCGTCCGGGTCGCGTGTGACTTTTCCTTTTTTCGGATTGGCGAGCAGCGTGCGAATGCTTGCGCCGTCGATCTCGTCCGGCAGCGGCGTTGTGCCGCCTGCGAGATCATAAAATGTTGGAAGTAAGTCGTATCCCGCCACCGGCGTGTGGCAGCGAGAGCCTGGTTTGGTTATTGGTCCGCGCACGAGGAAGGGTACTCGTATCCCGCCTTCATAAAGGCTGTGCTTGGCTCCCGTCAACGGATAGTTCGTGGGAAGCCTCGATGTGTCTCCGCCAGGTACGGTTCCGCGCCCACCGTTATCGGTAGTGAACACCACGTAGGTATTGTCGGCCACGCCCAGTTCGTCCAACGAGTCAAGCAGGCCGCCAACGGCCGCGTCAAGTTCCTCCAGCATCGCCGCCCACGCCTCAGTGTATCCGCGGTCGGGTGTACCCTTCTGCTGATACTTTTTTAGCGTTTTCTCCAAGCACACCACGGACAAATGTACCGCATAGTAACTCACCTGCGCGTAAAAGGGCTGTTTGGCCGCCACCTGTTCGCGCATGAAATCGATTGCCTTTGCGGTGACCGTCTGCGTCCGTTTGGGATCTTCGTTTTCGATATAGAATGCGGGCGTGTTCCCATGGCTCGCTTTCGGATTGTCCGGATTCAATGACCTCGGCATTCCACCTGTCATGTTACCCGTCATACCATCGCTCGCATCGTAGCCGCACTCCTCAGGAGTGGAGATCATATTCTCACCCCATTTCCCAAAGTGCGCGCATCGATAGTCCGGATTGGCTTTTTTAAGCGCCCTTGGAATCGTCATATGTTTCGAGGGAATCCACTTGCTCTTGAATTCCGAGCCACTGCGTGCCGCGCTTGTTCCACAGAGAATGCTGCGACGGGTGGGCGTGCAAAGGGGAGCGGGAGAATAGCCGCTCGTAAACCGCACGCCCTCATGCCCCAGGCGGTTCATGTTCGGAGTGCTAAGATAAGCCGAATGCGCTTCCGAAACTTCAGGATGCAATGCCTCCGAAAGCTGGCTCCATCCCTGGTCGTCGGTGAGGATCAGCAGGATATTAGGCGAAGACGACTTGGCGGCCAAAGCCGCATTCGATCCCGAAAGCCCGAATAAATCGCCAACAGTGAGCAGTCCCGCCGCGCAGCCAAGGCCGTTTAGAAACTCTCTTCTTGTATGCATATTAGTCTCCATAGAAAGTGTTTTGATTAGAGAAGGCCCGGAAACCGGCTGACTCCTCCGCGCATTCCTAGCCCGGCTATCTCACCGAGCATAAGAATAACGGCGGTTATTGCCGCTGTCAACAGTTGCATTTCACGCGGGCCAATTGAACCCTCGTTGCGCCTGCCCGAACAGCGTGGATATCCCACTACGTCAACTGCCATGAATATAATAGCAAAAATGGATGAAAAACTCCGCTCGTCTTGATTAGGGCAGTTCCACAATCCGTGCAAGCTACTTACTTGTCACGAGAGACTTTGGATTGTTTCTTGCAGGGCTCACCACACTTTTAAGATGAGTTCTCCTGTCCCTGGTTTTTCGAAGGGCCCCGCGCATGGATTGTCTTTGTCCCTTGGATTCCCAAAGTAGTCCATGTCGATGGCCAATGGCGATCCATCGGGATTCTCGTAGGATAGGTCCGGGGTCTTCGCCTTTCCGAGCAGTTCGGTCGTTACGAGTTCGCATTTTCGCCCAGTCCAGGCCTTATCGAAATTAATTTCAAGGTGCATTCCATCCCCTTTCTCAACCAGCGCGATCTCAGGGCCGATATCCGGCAGCGTTAGCGGATTAGGTTCGTGTTTGGACGGTTTGGCGCCGTTGAGGAATACATTGCCCGCCATGAACACCGGCAATTTCGCCGGATCGTATGCCGCCAGACCGCCGTTGACGAATAGGTTATTGTAGTAGCGTTCGTCGCCGCTGAGATTCGGCGCCAAGCCCGCCACCTCGGTCGAGTGTTCCTTGAGGTGCGGGGTTTTGCGCTTTTCGTTTACGTTTACGCGTATTTTGCCGGCAATCAGGTTGTGCGCATAAGCGGCGCCCTGGGAGTTGACCAGAATGCCGGTGCCGGACAGCAGAATGTTGTTATCGACCAGGAAGGGGCCGTGATTGACCTCCACAAACAGGTCTTCACGGGGGCCGTTATCGTGCAGCAAATTGCGCGAGACGCGGGTGCCCTGGGTCATCCAGTCCAGCCAGATGCCGCGCGTCGTACGGTAGATGTGGTTGCGGGCAATGAGCGTGTCGACAGCGCCGTGGAACTTGATCCCGGCCATTTCCGCGCCGGCGAACAAGCGGCGCACGTGGATATCGTGGATGGTATTGTCCGTGATCTCACTGAACACGCACCCCATGCTGCCGACGATTCCCGCTTGCTCGCAGTGGGAAATGTGGTTGTTGCGCACCACGTGGTGGCCGATGTTCTCTTTCGACCAACCATGGGCCAAAGCGCGTTCGATTGTCTTGACGTAGCCTTCGGCCGAGTTTGCCGAAGTGTTGTCGAACTCGTCACCATGCTTGCCGAGGGTCACCCCCGTGCAGACCGAATAGCGAATAGTGTTGTCCTCAATGACCCAACCCTTGCTCCAGTGCGTGCCGATCAGGCCGACCTGTTCCGCAGTCGGCGGCGCCCAATTCGTTGCGGCGTGCTCCAGCGTGAAACCGCGTACGGTGATGTAGTTCACGCCTGGCTTTTCTGGGTAGAAGACCGTTTGACGCGCATTGATCTCCACCTGCTCTTGATTAGGGTTGACCTCGCCAAATTGGGCCCAGATGGTGGTGTTCGATTCGTCGACTTGGGAAAACCACAGGCGTGGCTCTTCTGCAAGCTGAATGTTTGCGTCCCTGAACACCAGACAGAGGGTGTGAGTCCCACTGGTGGGTTTTATCTTGGCCTGGAACGATACCCAGGATTGCCAACCGCCGGTATTGGGCACCGTACGGGCGCCCAGCAGTTCCCCATCCGGTGCGTCCAAATGAAATTCGACGACACCGCCCCGGCTGGCGGAAGCCACGCGGATTTCAATCTCACTGCAATCTTTGCCGAAGTCGACCTGTTCATAGCGCACCCAATCACCATGCTCCAGCCAGCCGATGCACTCGCCGCCTTCCGCACAGGCCGCTTTCTTGACGCCTTTTTGCGCGGCATAGCGGCTGGCATCAACGCGTTCTCCCTTGCCTGGGCGCAGCCAGGCTACATTCAGCAGGACGCCGCCGCCACCTCCCGGCATATATTGTGCGCCTGCTTCTCCTCTTGGCATTAGAACGTGCTCCAGTTGGGCGGCCTCGGTCAGCCAGTGGCCGTTTAAGTACACCGCGCCAGTGTGATGCGCGCGCCCCTGATCCCGAAACCAGTCCCCGGCGATCAAATCCCGGTATGGATTGAACGCGCCAAAAAAGGTGTTTGGGAGCGTGGCCTTCCAAGTGCCGCCTTGGACTTTCTCCCAGCCTTGGACCACTTCCGATCCCTTGATGAGGACCTTCTCGCCTTCCGCCGCTTGATACACGATCCGTTTGTCGTCGGAGGCCCCACCGCTCGGCGGATTGATTCGCTCGCGGTAAACGCCTTCATGTACGGTAATCACATCACCGGGCTGGGCGAGGCCGGCCGCATGCTGAATCGTTAGAAATGGAGAGGAGGCTGAACCGTCATTTGTGTCGTTTCCATTCTTGGCAACATGATATTCGGTGGCGATCACGCTGCCGGAACAAGCCGCCAGAAAAATGGATGCGATAGCAATTCGTGTGATCATGCTTTTATTCTCATTCATGTGGTTTCTCATTTTACCGCTCCCTCATCAATCGGCCAAACTTTAAGTGTTAATCTTCCAGCCCCTGGTTTTTCAAAGGGCCCCGGCGTCGGGTTTTTCAGATTGCGTTTTTTGCCGAAATAGTCCGTGTCGATTTCCAACTGGCTTCCGTCAGGATTTGTAAACGCCTGTTGCGTCACCTCAGCCTTCCCGAGCAAGGCCGTAGTTATGCCGGAAGTCTTTGCCTTTTGCACAGAGCGCTTGAGCGAGATGCGTAAGTAAACCGCATCTTCTTTCTCTTCAACGATGATTTCCGGATCTTCTTCCAGAACCAACGCAGTTTCATTGGAACAGGGCATGGCGCCCTTATAATAGACATTGCCCCCGGTCTCAGGAAGCTGTGGCCGCGTTTCATAACAGCGAAGTCCAAAGCTAAAATAGAATGGCCGGTCCGGAATCTCGTTTACGATGATCAGCGGCTCGCCCCCGTTCCCTACAAAAATGTTGTTGAAAAAACGGTCATCGCCGATGTTCATGTGGTGATCGTCGATTTTTTCGGTGCTGTGCGGCTTGAAATACGGCGTCTTGCGCGGGTCCGCCCAGTTGCCCCATTTCCCCGCGAAAAGATTATGCACGTATGCGCCGCCTTGCGACAGGTGGCGGCTTGTGGGAGAGAGGCAAATGTTGTTGTCGATCACGAAAGGCCCGTGATTTACCTCAAGATAGAGGTCCATGGCGTTGCGATACATCAAATTCCCACTCACCCGTGTACCCTGAGTCATCCAATCGAGCCACAGCGCCAAGTTGGTATCGTGAATACGGTTGTTTTTGATGAGCATATCGATAGGCGCATGGAATTTGATGCCCGCCATTTCCGCCCCGGTAAAGCGCCCTTGCGTGTGAATGTGATGGATATGGTTTCCGATAACCTGGCCAAACGACGCGCCCATGCTTCCAACCATGCCGGCTTGCTCGCAGTAGGAAATCTCGTTGTTGCGGACAATATGGCTGCCAATCGTCGCTTTGTTCCAGCCGTTGGAACGTGCACGGTCAATCGAATCTAGATAGGCCTGTGCAGTCGGCCCGGCGTTGTCGAATTCATCGCCGTACTTACCGAGCGAAATTCCCACGTTGATCGAATGCGAAATTTCATTGTTTTCGATAATCCACCCTTTGCTCCAGTGCGTTCCAATCAAAGCCATCTGCTCTGCCGTCGGCGGGGCCCATTTCGGCGCGGCGTGCCGCATTTTGAATCCGCGCACGGTGATATAGTCCTGAAACGGCTTACGCGGATAAAAGACAGTTTGCCGCACATTGAACTCGGTCAGGCCCTTGTTCGGATTTGCCCCGTCGAATGTGGCCCAGATGCTTGTGGCCTCATCGCCGACCTGTGCAAACCATGATTTTCTTTCGAGCAGATCCTCTTTGGAAGCTGCTTCAAAAAGCCATTCACCATCCTGGTAAACGCAACCTGTATGATGCTTGCGTCCTTTGGGTTTAAACCAGTCGCCACTGACTTCATCGGCAAAGGGGTTGAAATCACCAAAAAGTGAATTGGGTACGACCGCTTTCCAAATCCCTGGAGATTCTTCCGTCCAGTTCCTCACAACTTCCGAACCGCGTATTTCAACGTCTTCTCCAGAAGCCGCCTGATAGACGATCCTTTCCTTATCGGAGACACCGCCGCGAGGAGGCGCTATTTCTTCACGGTAAATCCCCTCATGCACGCTAATCACATCGCCCGGCTGCGCAAGATCCGCCGCCCGCTGAATCGTTAAGAACGGCTTTTCCTGGGTGCCCGTGTTACGGTTGTTTCCATTCTTGGCAACATGATACTCCGTGGCCCGCACGGATGCCGCGGCCAATAGCAAAGCGATAAGGACGCTACTCATTTTCATGTTTGATCCTCCTGTGTTAGTTTCCATTAAACTCGCGGACGGCGTCGACCATGGCCACCATGTTTTCGATAGGCGTGTTGGCCTGGACGTTGTGGATGGCGTCGAAGACGAAGCCGCCGCCTTTTGAAAATACTTCGCAACGCTCCAGCACCTGGGCCCGGACTTCTTCCGGCTTGCCGAAGGGTAAGACATGCTGGGTGTCCACCCCGCCACCCCAGAAGACGAGCCGGTCGCCATAGCGGTCCTTGAGGGTCCGCGGATCCATGCCTGTGGCGGAGCACTGGACGGGATTGATTATGTCAAAACCGGATTCGATGAAGTGTTCCATAAAGTTTTCGACGGCCCCGCAAGAATGCTTCAAGGTCTTCCAGGTAGTATGTTCGTGAATCCAGTCGTTCATCGTTTTGTAATAAGGATGCCAGAGGGAATCATAGGTTTCGGGCGAACAGAAGCTGCTGTTCTGCGTGCCGAAGTCCGTGCCGCACAGGAACACGGCGTCCAGTTTGTTTCCAACTACTGCGTGAATCTTTTCGAGATTCGCCAGCGCGTATTCGACTTGCTTCTCGAAGATTTGGTGCAGTAAGTCCTGCCGGGTGAGGGTGCTCATGTACCATTCCGCGATGTCGCGGATGCCTTTTGGGTATTTCAAGAAGGGTGCCGGGACAAGGGCTATATCGCCGACCGCTGTGCCGGGAAGCGTGCCCACGACGGCACGCCCGGTTTTCGCCGCAGCTCCCGTTTCTTTTTCGAGATACGCGAGGTCTTCTTCGCTGATTGGGCCGAACTCTTCAAGGTTATCCTCCGGGTTGAGTTCTTCCTCCTTGAACTGGGGCTGACGAACGATGGTGTCGAAGAAAAGGCCGCTGGTTGGCATATGCCCGCTGGGCGGGGCCGAGGTGTCCCCCTCGGGGAATATGTAGACGCCGTCCTCTTTTTCCACCACCCGAAAATCACCCGGAACCAGCAAGTCCTGCCCCCACGGCGCGCGCCATTCCTTCCAGCCGCCCAAGGGAAAGCCAAAGATGGTCTTTGGCGCGAACACGCCGGTCGTACAGACACCGAGGGCCTCGATTAGGTCGTCTTCAACAAGTCCCAACATCTGGTAGGGCTCGGCCACCTTTACCGGACGCCGCTCAAGGGCATAATGTTCCCGCAGGGTTTGCACGGCCGTCACATGTATGCCGGTCACGGCGGTGCTGCCGAAATCGACGGGCACCGGTCCTGAAGTGTGGTTCAAGGCGTTCAGGACTTTGCCGCGTGGTGTCATGATTGTTTTTCCATCCACATTGTTTCGATTTCTTCGAGCGAGCGGCCCTTGGTTTCGGGCACGAAGAACAGGGTAAACAGGACCGAAATCAGACAGAAGAACGAATACACCCAAAATGGGAAGGCATGATGAAACAGCCTTACAAGCAGTGGATTTTCGTTCAACATGGGAAAGGTTTGCGAGACCAGGAAACAGGATACCCAAAGGGTAACCGTGGCGATGGCCATGGCGCGTCCCCGGATGCGCATGGGGAATATCTCGGAAAGAATTACCCAGGTCACTGGCCCCATGGATATGGCGAAGCAGGCGATGTAGCCCAGTACAAATATCAGCGCCCAGGCCCCGCTCTTTTCAAAGTAAAACGCCAGGCCCATCACTATGAGCGATACACCCATACCGGCGGTGCCGAAAATCATGAGCGGCTTGCGGCCAAATCTATCCACGGACCAGATGGCCACCAAGGTGAAGAGCATGTTGACCGCGCCGACGGCCACGGTCTGTAATAACGCCACGTCCATGGTAGAGCCCAGATCCTTGAAGATCTCGGGGGCGTAATACAGGATCGCATTGATTCCCGTGACCTGCTGGAGAATGGCCAACGCCACGCCAATTATCATCATGAGCCGCATGCCGGGACGCAGAAGTTGGGTCAATGAACCGGATCCACGCGCCAGGTTTTGACGAATGGCCGCCAATTCAGTCTCTGCGTGCGCTATCCCGTCCACCCGGCATAGTATTCTTCTCGCTTTTTCTTCAGACCCGTTCTTGACAAGCCAGCGCGGACTTTCCGGCACGAAGAACATCAAGATGAACAGCATTAAGGCGGGTATCGCCTCCGAGCCGAACATCCAGCGCCATCCGTACTGAAGATTCCACGTTTCGCCGAGGGTGGCCCCGTACCCTTCGATAAAGTAGTTGACGAAGTAGACGACGAACATACCGCCGACGATGGCGAGTTGGTTCAGGGATACCATACGTCCCCGGATGCGGGCTGGAGAGATCTCGGCGATGTACAGCGGGGACATCATGGACGCCGCGCCAACACCCACGCCGCCCAAAATGCGGTACAGCACAAACTCCGTAAGGCTGCGCGGCAACGCCGAGCCCACCGCCGATACAAGGAAACAGACCGAGGCTATCAGCAGCACTTTCTTACGTCCGATCCGATCGCTTACGGCGCCCGCACAGGCCGCGCCCAAAACGCATCCGAGCAAAGCGCTCGAAGCCGCCCACCCCTTCATCGCCGGCGTTAATTCAAAGAACTGCTCCAAAAAGCCGATCGCGCCGGAGATCACCGCCGTGTCATAACCGAAGAGCAGTCCCCCCAGCGCAGCCACCAGCGACACGAATAATACGTACGCCCAACTTCCACCCGTCTCAGCTCTTTTGTGTTCATGCATTTCCACCACCTTGAGTTCCTAAAACGACGATTGAGAAGCACTCAAAGGCGGCGTGAAGATGAGATGCGAAAACGGTGAAGTTGTTATTGCACGAGCCCTAAGCATTTCTTGATAGTCCTCCCATGAAGCGATTATCCCCAGGTTGATGGGGGATTTCAAGTGTGCTGTGGCTGGTTTCGACGAGCGGAGGCCAGCATATAAGGGCCGGTTACGATTGCTAAGGACATGGGGTATTAGATCTATAGACGTTTTTGGTTTAACCGGTTGAGCGTCACTGGGTAAGAGATCTCTCCCTGCGGTTCGAGATGACAAGTGGGGGAGCTTTGCGTGGAATTGGTGGGCCAAGGGCCACCCTACGGATTTTGATGTCGTTTTATGAATCTGCGCCGTAGGGGGTGCGGGGCTCGCAATGGCGAGAAGGGGCGGGGCGTTATTCTACACAAGCTCTTTGTGGCGCTCTTCCATCCGGCGAAAAAGCCGCGCTGAAACAATATCGCGCAAGCAAGGTTCCCGACATCTGCCGTAATAACGAGCTTCTGGCATCATCCAGCCGACTCGCACAGTATGACATTGTATCGAATTATCCACAAAATTCTTCCACGGCGTCAAACATCGCCACGCTGTTATACAGCCGCGACAAGTTTGACAGAAAGGCCCATGCTGGTTAGACTGAGATCGAGTAGTCTTGGGCAACCCAGTCTTTGTGTACCGTACAAAGGGAGAAACCGTGATGTCCGCGAACCCGCTCATGGAGAAAAAATGATGAAACGCTGCATCGGAAATAGAGCATTGTTCAACAGGACATCATGGTGCCTCAATTGTGTCCTGCTGATCCTGTTCCTTTCAGGGATTTGTGCCGGTTTCGGACATTCTCTGCATGCGGAAACTGCACGCGCAGCGGCATCGAGGTTGCTGGCCGAAATCGATCGCAAAATCGAAGCATCGGAAAAGCATCTATACCTGTTTTCCTACTTCTCCGGCCAAACCGAAGGGCTGAAACTGTGTTATTCTGAAGATCTTTATAACTGGAAAGAAATCCCCGGCCCGCATCTGCCTCCTGAAGTGGGCAGCGATAAAATCATGCGGGACCCCTTTATCAAACAGGCGCCCGACGGGACCTTTCATATGGTGTGGACGACCGGGTGGGGTAGAAGGGATATAGGTTACAGCAGCACCAAAGACCTGCTCAACTGGACGAAGCAAGAACTTATACCTGTTATGGGCCATAAGGAGAAAGCGATAAACTGCTGGGCGCCAAAACTTTTTTATGACCAGGCAAAAGAACAATGGATGATTTTCTGGTCAACCTGGCTGGACGACGGGTCAGTCCCGCCGCCGGAATTGCCGGAGACTTCAAAGCAGCACCGCATTTTCTACACAACGACCAAAGACTTCAAAACCTTCACTGAAACCAGGCTGCTCTTCGATCCGGGTTACAGTTGTATCGACGCTTTCATATACGAAGAAGGATCTCAATATTATATGTTTTTCAAAGACGAACGCGGCAATGACGCTGTTGAGTACCGGCCCGGCTGGCAGAATATCCGAATGGCAAAAGCCACCAGCCCTTACGGACCCTTTGGCGAAATTTCCAAACCCATCACCGGCTACGGACCAGGCATCTGGCATAATGAAGGACCCTGTGTTCTGAAAGAAGGCCCACAATACTTCCTCTTCTACGATCATCACAGTGACAATAGATACTTTGGCGCTGCCAGATCGACCGACCTGAAGAGATGGACGGATATCTCCAATAGAATGTCTTTTCCAAAAGACACAAGACACGGTTCGATAATAAAAGTAAAGGCCGAATGTCTGAATAAAGTTCTCAACGAATAATCATGCCTATGACACACTGCAGGCTGGCGTGTGATCGCACAAATACTCAGCTTCCGTTCTGGGGAATGACTCATTTTTCATGAGGTGAATCATCTGCGATCAGGGGTGCTAAGATCAATCTGGGCCTCTACCCGGATAATACCAACGAAGACAGGCTTTACGCTCACAATCAATCTGTTTTGCGTTCTCTCCCTAAAAGATCCTAACCCGGCACAGCCGGAACCAAAACTGACAAAACTCCATTCCTTTTGTCATCTCGACCAAACAGACTGTCGGACTTCGCCTTCTCCCCATCATCTTGCCCCACCTGTCATCTCGAACCGCAGGGAGAGATCTCTTAACCGAAGGCTCAAACTATCCCAAGCGCCTTAGTTGCCAATATCGGCCCCTCCTACAAACTCGCCATTTCCTGTCGGTCAAAACGTACATGCAATAACGACGTTTTCCTCCACGAGATCTCTCCCTCCTGTCGAGATGACAGGCGGGAAGAATTCTCTTGTGTAGTTACAGAGCCTTGCTTGAGTATTGGCTTCACTGCAAATCCAGCCCCGGGATAGTGGAAACCAGGCTTTGTTGCAATTTGTACAGAATTTCACTCGTAAGGAACTAAACACGCAACCAGCAATTTCCTGGCCTTGCATTAGCCGGTCAATAGCGCCATCATAAAGCATGAAAAGGGTAAACCTGGCAATTCGAGAGCCCAAATCAATCCAAAATCTACAAAAGTATCGGCCAATTACTCGACGGCGTTGTTCTTATTATAGAATCAAGTTTGATGATCATGTTTGTGAGGGGCTTGGGTCTTGATGGAAGCTAATGACAGAGTTCTGCTCGAACGTTGGGTTTCGGAACGCGATGCAGAATCCTTCAGCGAGTTGGCAAAGCGGTATGCCGGAATGGTGTATGGCACGTGCATGCGTGTTCTGGGGGACTCCGCAGGTGCTGAAGATGTGTCTCAGGAATGTTTCGAGATCCTTTCTCAATCTGGGTCTGACGCAGGCGATTTTCTTGGTCCTTGGCTTCATCGGGTGGCGACGACTCGTTCGTTGAACCGTCTCAAGGCTGAAACCCGCAGAAGAACCCGAGAGCGGCGTTACGCTTCGGAGCAAGAGAGAACTATCGAGCATCAGTGGGACGACCTCTACGAGTACGTTGACGAGGCGATTGAGGCGTTACCTGAGAAACTTCGTTTACCAATCCTGGCGCATTTCTTCGAAGGGCAGACCCACGACGCTATTGCCAAGACTATGAATGCTCCTCGTCAAACCGTCACGTCCCGGATCCAGAAAGGTATCAAAGCTATCAGGCGGCACCTTGTGCGGGGTGGAATTTCTGTTGCAGCTCCAGCGCTTGCGGGAATGTTGTCGTCAAACTGTGCAGAGGCGGCGGCCCCCGCCACTTTGGTTGCCACGCTAAGCAAGATAGCGCTTGCAGGGCCGGCCATTGGTGTTGCGGGCAGCAGTGCGGCAGGAACAGCAACTGCAGGAACCATGAAGTTTATAGGGGGAGTCCTGATAATGAAAAAGTTAGCAATTGCAATAGCGGTTGTTGTATGTGTTAGCCTTGGTTATGTGGTTTTGGCTCCAGAGGCACCTGAACCACAATCCCAAGTTTCTCAAGCAACCGCGACCGTTTCGGACAATTCACAGGGAACGCGATTAGTACCTGTTTCTTTTCCAAGTGCCCGGCCGACCTCGTCTCCAGAACCTAGAGTCAGTGTCGAAGCAATTGCGACAAGCTCGCGAAGAGCGGAAACAGAACAGAAACCTGAACCTGGCACAGGCATATTGCGCGTGGAAGTGATTCATATGGATGGATCGCCAGCTATCGGCGCATCGATTGAAATTGAGCTTATGGATTGGAAGGCTTACGAAATTCCTCCTGAAAGTACTCACAAGATATCTGCCAAAACAGATCATGAAGGCAAGTTCGAAGCAGCCAACCTTGCTTTTGGCAGTTACGGAGTTCTCGCTTTTGATGAAACGGGATTTATGGTAAAAACGGCCCGTATGTGGAAGGGCTATTCTGATCATAAGTTGAAGTTCAAGCTAAAGCCTGCGGCAAGCATATCTGGCAGGGTAGTTGATAGATCGGGTAATGCAGTTCCTAACGCGGCCGTATATCCAAACAAAGCTTCCGAACTCAAAGGCACTTTCAATAGGGATCAAGCAAGCGCCTGCCGGGGGCGTACTGACGAGAACGGCAACTTTGTAATATCTCATTTGAACAAACGGGGGCGCTGGCAACTGTGCGCAGTTGCAAAGGGGTACTCGCCTGCCCTATCGGAGTTCTATGCATTAGGTGAGACCTCTGCCGAAATAGTCCTCGACGCTGGATTAAGCTGTTCGGGCCAGGTTGTTGATTCTGCAACGCAATCGTCGCTGGAAAACATTAAAGTTGTAGCGAATACGACGCTGTCGTATCGAATGCATGTTGAAAGCGTGAGCGACAGCGAGGGCCGTTTTGTCCTTACAGACCTTGCTGAGGGCGAGTATAGCCTTGACGTTGACGACCCGGTGTATGTTCAGGAAAACGAGTCAGAGAAATTCAACATAGTTTCGGGCAAGGAGCTTTCAGGTTTACGGATTGAGCTTGTGACGGGCGGTACAGTTTTTGGCCGTGTATATGACAAGGATACCGGCGAGGGCATTTCTGGCGTCAACCTAAGCACTTATTCAAAGGACAGCAACGCTCCAATTAGAAGCGAGTACACTGATTCGACTGGGATATACCAGATCACCGGCCTTGCTACTGCGCCCTACGAGATTAGTTATTCGAGAATCGACGGTTATCCTTCGATGGGACATCAGGACAAGCGCGTGTTAGAAGTTAAAACGGGAGAGATTATCCCTGACCTCGATTTTCCCATATCAAAGGGCATATGTGTTCGCGGCATAGTTGTTGACAACGACGGCAATCCTGTTGAAAAGGCGTCAGTCTCCCAACGCATAGGATATCAGACCTACTGGGTCAGGGCGACATCTGCGAGCGATGGCTCCTTCGAGCTGATGGGCTTGAAAGCAACAGAAAAGTTGTACTTGAAAGCCAGGACAAACGAAATGGCATCAAGAACGATCGGGCCCCTATTACTTCCTGATGAGGGACTGGAGGGGATAATACTCACCCTTGAGGACGGAGGAAGCATCTCCGGCAAAGTTGTTGACACATCAGGGAATCCAATAATATCGCGTGACATATCCGCCTATTTACGAAATGAAGAAATAGGCAATCCCAGCCAGAGCACCGACTCCAAAGGAAGATTTAGACTCCCTGCTTTGACTGCAGGGACATATGACATAAAGGTGTCTCCTCAGTCGCAAGCAGGAGGTTTTCGCGAGATTCACAAGACAGTCGAACTTGGCCCAGGCGAACATTTAACGGATGTAGTGGTAATAGTTGACGAAAGCGACGGTTTCGAAATTGCAGGGCGTGTAACAAACACAGAGGGCAACGCTCTTCAGAATGCCTGGGCATTCACTCGTTCGCACTCAACGGACACATCTGGCAACGCACAAACCGATAAGAACGGCTATTACAAGATATCTGGTCTTGATGAAGGCATCTATTATGTCGATGTTAGCCACAACAACTATAGTTCCGCGAAGATGAATGATGTGGAGGCAGGCAGCACAGGAGTGGACTTCGTTCTGGAAGGATGCGGTGCAATTGAAGGCAGGGTTGTCAGCGCGGCCAATGGCGAGTCGATTAGTAATTTCCAAATCATCCAATTAACGGGCCACGTGCAGCGTTGGGGTCAATGGATGAACACTTACACCTTTGTTAATGTACACAGCGCGGACGGTTCTTTCAGTTTTTCACAAGTTGATGTTGGCGAAGCAGCAATAATTGTCAAGGCCGATGGATTTAGCCCCGGCATAGAGCACGTCACAGGCATCGAGGCGGGGCAAACCATTAAGGACGTAATAATTAAGCTCGAAGCTGGGCTGTCAGTCGAGGGTATAGTCAAAGACACTAATGGCTCACCAATTTCTGGCGCCTGGATATTCATTGGGGCTGTTCCCAGTGAGTGGGATAGAGAACGCTTCTCGGTTGCTCTTAGCGACTCAGAGGGTGGGTTCAGACTCGATTCGTTGTCGCATGAAACAAAGACGATCTCAGCCTATCACGGTGATTATGCCTCAGCTTCGGTTTTAGTTGACCCGGCGCATGACTCGAAGATCGAGATAGTCCTATCGAATGGCGGAATTATTGAAGGGCAAGTCACGCTTGCAGGCCGACCATTAGACCAACAATTGGTACAAGTTTACTATCCTGGGTCAGGTGGCCACCGATCAGAAGTAAGAACAAATCATGACGGCACATACCAGATTAACGGCCTAGATCCAGGTAGGGCTAGCGTATCGACATCTATAAGGAATAACTCTAACCAAATCAGAGGACGCTCGGCGAGCCAAGAAGCTGTAATCGAAAACGAAATGACAACCACTGTGGATTTTCATCTTGATGTTATGGATGCGGTCATTGAAGGAAATATTAGCATAGATGGCGTGGCGGCCAAGGGAGCTAGAGTAAGAGCAACAATCGAAGGGCCTTCTGGCCTTGATGAGAATTGGTACTGTTATACTGATAAGAATGGTTATTACGTTCTTGAGCCACTCCCTGCGGGAGAAATCAAGATACTTGTTCGTGTTCCATCACCGCGCGGGGCAGATCCCACTAAACGCGTGACCGTGACTGCAGTTAGCGGCAGGACTGTTCGCCAAGACATCGACTTCAGCGGCGGGAGAATTTTTGGTCACGTCAAAGTGCCTGACCGAACCCAAATGGGCCCTGTTTTTGCCTTAGAGGGCAAGGTTGAAATCACCGAAATATCGATGAAGATAATGAAGAAGTTGTTTGATCAAATGAAGGGTTCGCCAGACTTCGAAGACTACGATGGAAGTTTCACGATTGCAGGTCTTGAATCTGGCACATATACAATAGTCTCAATCGCTTTTGATGAGGGCTCCCAAAGCGAAGAGGAAGCGTTAGACTCGGCATATTTCACGACGGTGGTTGTTGAATTGGCCGAAGGGGCTGAAGTCGAACTTGAGCTTACAATAGAATAGAGTGTTGCGCGGACGGCCTATGGCTCTTCTTGCATGGAAACTTTTTCTTGCTCGACCCGTTTCATGTTGCGCCATTTGTCTGTTATCCAGAAGTTTATCGCGCTTTCGGCTTGTGGATCCATTTTGCGCAGGTCGATTATTGTTGGCGATAGGAAAATGAGCAGTTGGCGTTCGTTGACTTCTGTTTTTCTGAACCTGAATGGCATGCCCAGTATTGGGATGTTGCCCAGCAGCGGGATTCTTGATTCTGAAGTTCTCTCTACCCTACTGGTGAGGCCTCCGATAACGAGGGTTTGGCCGTTGGGCACTATGACCTGTCCGGTTTGGGAGCGCGTTGAGAACACTGGCAGGTCAATTCCGCGTATGTTGTCTATGCGAATGATGTCGCTCACGTCGAGTTGGATAATATAAATCTGGACGAGGTCCTCGGAGAGTATGGTTGGGCACAGGCGCAGGCTTACGCCGATGTTGGTCCACTGGACACTCAATTGCGGTTTGTCGTTCTTATACTTGACGTCCTGGAACGGCACTTGGCCGCCAGCGTGTATCTCTGCCTGTTGGCCGTCTCGAACCAGCAACTCGGGTTTGGAAATAAGGTCAACGTTCGAGTTCAGTTCGTTCGCCCTGAATACGCCGTCTACTATCCCGTGCCCCGCGTCGATTATTGTGAAGGTCATGCCGCCGCCCACTGGTGCTTGTATGCCGTCGCTTGCATCGCCGAATAAATCGGGCCGCAGATTGTCCGGATACGGATTGGAGTCGGGGGCAGGCAAGGTGACGATAAAATCTGGATCGAAGGGATCGAAGGTCGTTGTTACAACTCCCTCGAGAATGTCGTTGTTGCCTCCCCTGCTTCCGTTATCGTCACGGCGTGTATAGCCGAGGTTTGTTCCTATGTCACGAATCCCCTTATCGGTTGTCTCGCCGATCCACATTTGAATCTGTACTTGTTTGAGCGACACAGCCTTTGGCGAAGGTTCGGGTGGTGGAGGCGGAGGGGGCGGTGGTTCCCGCTCACCTTCTTGCTCAGGTTTTTGCTCACCTTCTTGCTCAGGTTTTGGCTCCGGGGCCTTCGGGTCTTGAGCGAACAAGGTTCCGGCTATGGCAAGGATCACAGTGAAGATGATGAGGATGCGCACGTACATCATTCGCCTCCCTCATCTTCCATGGACTCCATGTCGTCGTCCGATAGCAGGTCGTACTCGTCTACCAGCGTGAAGGCAGGCTGCCATGCCTCGGCTTTTATGAAGAACACCAACTCGCGGTGTCCTTCGGATTTGGCGCGGTTGCCAATAGTTGATGTAATGGGTTTCGCGAGCGTCCTTCCCGGTATGATTCGGTTTATGCCTCCCATGAGCGCGTTCTCGACCTGGCCCAGCCATGGAAGCGTCGACAAACTTTCACTAGCAGTGTTTCTGTAGAGGCCTCCAAGAATGAGGACTTGGCCGTGGCGCACCCAAACAGAGGTTTTTATGCTTCTTGTAATTTGCTCGGGCACTTCTATCTGGTTTCTTGCGAGACTGAAGTTGGCCCCCGCCAATTGGTCGTCCAGCGCGACCACTATTCGCTGCCCTTCTTCGTTAACCTCGATGTCAACATTGAGGCTGACGTAGGTGTCTTCGGTCGTGCTCCAGTCTTTGTCGTCGTCTATGACCTGCGGTACCGTTATGGTCAAGCTTACACCGGTGTCGCGGAACTTTGTTGTCTGCGCAGTCGTTGAACCAACCACCACGGTTTCTTCGTAAGGGATCCTTTCGACGGTTTTTATTTGTGTGGGCACCTGAGAGCCTATTAATACCATTGCTTTTGGGTTGGACAGGATGAACGCGCGGTTTTCATTTACCAAGGCTTGAAGAACAAATTCGAGGTCGCCTTCGCCCATTCTCAACATGTCCAGGAACACCGTAATGCCTGAGGCTACCCCAGAGGGAAAGGTCAGATCGGCGCTTGTGATTGATGTGTCGCTGCTGGACACTTGACCCTCAGGCCGTTCGACTGGCCTTTTCAAAAAATATGCGCTTAAGCCTGTCTCGCGTCTTTTGTTGGTTTGAAACTCGATGATCTTGACCGAAACTTCAACCTGTTGCGGCGCGTCATCTGTCAGTGGGATAAGGCGATCTTCCTCCTCCACTTTGGGCCAGTATGGAGTCGGATTCTTCGGGTCCACGCTCACCGTCGGTGTCAGAATAGGATCGACGCCATGTGCGCATAAGGCCGCACAGGCTGTTAGCAAGACCAACATCAATACTGACAAGTGCCTATTCATGGTTCCCTTTACTGCGAAAACGTGGCCACGGACTCGTGCCCGGATATATTGTCGGCGTTTTCATAAGTTGAGCAGGTGACGCTGAAAGCCCGTATTTCACCCGGCGACATTCTTCCTATGTTAACCGACTTGGCGTCGTACACGACCTTGCCAAAACCGTATAAGGTCACGTTGACGGACACGCCGTACAGAATCCTTTCGCCTCGATTCAGTACCTGGCCTGTTACAACGTATTGCGGTTCTCTCCTTGGGGCCCTTCCCCTGTCGCTATTAAAAGCGTTCTCGTTCACTATTAGCAGAGGATTCATGGCGATTTGACGCCGCATGAGTTCCTCGGGTTCTATTATTATATACTCTCCCTGGGAATTTCGTTCCACCCGGTTGCGTATTGTGGCGTCATGAGCGAATTCGGGTCTCTCACGGATCACTTGGATGTAGTGTCTTCCGGCGTCGGCGAAATCGCCGCGGCGCCAAAGAAAATCGGCCAATTCAAGGCGGGCCGCTACATCGCTTGGTTGCGATTTTAGTTTTGCTTCGAGCGCTTCTATTGTTTCGTCGAGCTTCTTGGAAGTCATGAAAAGCTCTCTGTATTCAGCGCTTATCTCTGCTGCGTAATCTTTGCTGCGCTCTGCGAAGGGCCCATCGGGCGCAAGGCGGATGTACTCGCGATACATCTCGATGGCGTCTCTGTATCCGCCCACCTTGTGATACGCCTCGCCCAATCTGTAGCGCGCCTCGATGGAGGTTTTGCTCGATGGATTCCTCTCGATGATTTGGAATAGACGGGGAATGACGGTGTTGTAATCGCCTGCCTTCATCATGCGTTTGGCCTGCTCAAGCAACTGGCTATCACTGCGATGACCGTTCGGCGTTTTGGAGGGGCGGGATTGATAATCTCCTGCGCAGCCTGCCAAATACAGACAAAAAACAAGAGCGCCCAATGAGCGCGCTAGAAGAACTGTGACGGCGGGGTATCGAGATATCATAAATCCAGTCTCAGGGAGGTATATTATTCCTTCTCCTTCTCCTTCTCCTTGTCCTTGTCCTTGTCCTTGTCCTTGTCCTTGTCCTTGTCCTTCATGGCCTTTATCACCAATTCGGTAATGTCCTTAGCGGGAATGGGAGGCTTCAGATCGCCAAGATATCCTTTAGCCGCTATCAAATCGAAATCGGTGTCTTTGGCCACTTTCTTGATGGCGTTGACGGCACGCGTCGTGGCCTTGCTCAAGAGAATTACATACTTGCCGGTTCCCGGTTGAATTCTGTTCTTCTTCATCTCTTCGCATTCGGGCGTGGCCTTGATCACTTCTCTCAAGTCCACTTCGCCGGGCTTCTTGAATCCGCTCGGTCTTCCGCAAAAGACCTTTTTGGGATCGAACTGGTCTTTTGGGATAACGAACTGTGCACAATACGCCGTCGTCATTGTTAAGACGACGGTAATAGCCACTGTCGCCTGTGCAAGCCTGTTCATCGAACTGTTCCCTTCTTCGACAGAAACCGCTGCCGGTACAACCTGGAAGATCTCTCCCCTATAGGTGTTAGGTATATTATAACACAAATTCTGTGCGAAATATCTTCTCTAAGATCTAAGTTTTGCATAACTTATGACAAATTGTCAATATTTTACCCCAGCCAAGCCGTGGTTCCATTGGCACTTCCGCGTTTTGATTATTCTCTATAATACACGTAATTGATTAGAAGTTGCATTTTTTTGCGGTATTTCAATATGTGAAATTCAAATCTACCCAGGATTTGACAGTCACATAGCTTCCCTCTATAATTCTGCGACGGGCAGCCTATGTTCTGTGTGGGCTGGCGTATGAAGTGGGCTCATCTTAATATTGCTTGCGAGGCGCTATGAACAAAGAACGTTTTTCTGAAGGTTTATCATTTGACGACGTGTTGCTGAGGCCCGCCCGATCGGACGTGCTTCCGCGCGACGTAGATCTAAGAACGCGTTTCACGCGGGACATTACCCTTAACATCCCCCTGGTTAGCGCCGGCATGGATACGGTAACAGAGTCCAGAATGGCGATCTGCATTGCTCAGCAGGGTGGAATTGGCGTTGTACACAAAAACCTTAGTGTCGAAGATCAAGCCGCGGAAATAGACAGGGTCAAGCGCTCCCAAGCGGGTGTAATTACGCATCCAATGACGTTGACGCCCGACCGAAACGTTCAGGCGGCCGAAGACTTGATGGCGCGATACCACATTTCCGGCGTTCCCATTACAGACCAAAGCGGCAAACTTGTGGGTATTCTGACAAACCGCGACCTTCGATTTCTGGAAGACTATTCCGTACCGATCGAGTCTGTCATGACCAAAGAGAATTTGGTTTCTGTTGCACCTGGAACTACGCTTGAAGAAGCCAAACTTATGCTGCACAAACACCGAATCGAGAAGCTTCCCATAGTCTCCGAAGACGGCAAGCTCAAGGGGCTTATAACGATCAAAGACATCATAAAGGCCAGGGATTTCCCGCAGCGCTGCACGGACGAGATGGGGCGCTTGAGAGTGGCGGCCGCGGTGGGAGTCGGTGAGGGAGAACTCGAACGAGCAGAGGCAATGTTGGATGCCGGAGCCGACGCCATAGTAATTGACACGGCGCACGGCCACTCGGTCATGGTTATTGACGCGGTCAAACAAGTGAGGGCCGCACGTCCTGACACACAGATTGTCGCAGGAAATATAGTTACGGCCGAAGGCGCGAAGGACCTTATTGAAGCTGGCGCCGATGCTATCAAAGTTGGTGTTGGACCAGGTTCCATTTGCACTACGCGCGTGGTCGCCGGCGCGGGGATGCCGCAGTTGACCGCCATAATGGACGTGGTGGCTGTGGCCCGCGATCACGATGTGCCGGTGATTGCGGACGGGGGAATACGCTACTCAGGCGACATTACTAAGGCACTAGCTGCTTCATCGGATTGTGTGATGATAGGCAGCCTGTTTGCAGGAACGGAGGAAAGTCCAGGCGAGACAATTCTGTACGAGGGCAGGACTTTTAAGGTGTATCGCGGTATGGGATCGATTAAGTCCATGCAGCGAGGAAGCAAGTCGCGCTACATGCAGTTTGACGTGGACCAGGAAACGAAACTTGTGCCGGAAGGCGTTGAAGGACGCGTACCGTATCGTGGAGCGCTCTCGGACTATATTCATCAGCTCATGGGGGGAGTGAGGTCTGGAATGGGATATTGCGGATGCCATAACCTTGAGGAATTGAGGGAGAAGGCGCATTTTGTTCGTGTAAGCGCCGCGGGTCTTCGCGAAAGCCATCCTCACGATATCACTATTACCGAAGAACCCCCAAATTATCAAAGGATGAGGTAAGACTATGCAGGGTGAGGCCAAACCGGTGGTTGTTCTGGACTTTGGAGCACAGTACAGCAAGCTGATTGCCCGCCGTGTGCGCGAGGTGGGTGTGTTCAGTCTAATCATGCCCTTTGACACCCCTATTGACGAAATTAAGGCCGCGCAACCCGAGGGCATAATCTTCAGCGGAGGCCCTGCCAGCGTCCACGGAAACGGCGCACCTTTGCCGGATTCGGAAGTTTTCAAATTAGGTGTCCCGATACTTGGCATTTGTTATGGGACGCAGATATTCGCCCACCTTCTTGGCGGAGAAGTGCAAAGGTCTGACAAGCGAGAATACGGTTTTGCCCACCTTCGTCATTCGGACAAGACAGGCTTGTTCGATGATGTAGACGAAAACACTCAGGTCTGGATGAGCCATGGTGACGCCATATCACGATTACCCGAAGGCTTCAGCACCATAGGCGAAACCGAAAACTGTCCGCATGCGGCAATTGCCAACACAGAATCGGGTTTCTACGGCCTTCAATTTCATCCCGAGGTTGTGCATACCCCCCAGGGGACAGCGATCATACGGAATTTTGTCAGAAAAGTTTGTGGCTGTACCCACGACTGGAACATGGGGTCCTTCGCTGAATCCTCCACGCAGGCCATAAAAGAGCTGGTTGGCGATCGGCAGGTAATATGCGGTTTGAGCGGCGGGGTCGATTCCAGTGTAGCGTCGGTCCTGATTCACAACGCAATCGGGGACAACCTTACCTGCGTTTTTGTCAACAATGGACTCATGCGGGATGGCGAAACGGAGTTGGTGCAGAAGGTTTTTCGCGACAACTTCCATATCGACCTGAGATACGTGGACGCCGAGGAGCGGTTTCTGACGGCGTTGACCGGGATAAGCGATCCTGAAATAAAGAGGAAAACTATTGGCAGGCTTTTCATCGAGGTTTTCGAGGAAGAAGCCGCAAAACTCGAAAAAGTCGATTTCCTGGCCCAAGGGACGCTTTATCCGGATGTTATTGAAAGCGTATCGGCTACCGGCGGACCCTCCGTTACCATCAAAAGCCATCACAATGTTGGCGGGCTGCCGGAGAAAATGAACCTGGAACTGCTCGAACCGCTAAAAGAGCTGTTCAAGGACGAAGTTCGCGTTCTGGGCAAGGAATTGGGATTGCCGGACGAAATTGTCTGGCGGCATCCATTCCCTGGTCCCGGCCTGGGCGTCAGGTGTATCGGCGCGGTTAATAAGGAGAGGCTGGACACCTTGCGCGTGGCCGATTCGATCTTTATCGACGAAATCAAGAAAGCGGGCCTTTACCGGGACATCTGGCAGGCGTTGGTGTGTCTGCTGCCGGTGCGCAGCGTCGGGGTGCAGGGGGACGAGAGGACCTATGAGGAGGTTTGCTCCCTGCGAGCCGTCACAAGCGAGGACGCTATGACGGCCGACTGGTTCCGTTTCCCGTCCGAAGTCCTTCAAAGGACCGCCAACAGAATATGCAACGAGGTCAAGCATATCAACCGGGTACTTTACGATGTGACCTCAAAGCCGCCCGGAACCATCGAGTGGGAATAGTACATCCGACGCGATTCTGCTGATTCCATGCGAGCAACGCACCGCCTTCGGCGCAGATTCCAAAAAAACGACACCAAAACCCGTAGGGTGGGCCTTGGCCCACAAATTCCACGCAAAGCTCCCCCACTTGTCATCTCGAACCGCAGGGAGAGATCTCTTACCCAGTAACGCCGTGCCATTAACACCAAAAGCCTCCCCAAATCCCCATGTCCTTAGCAGCCCCGCACCGCCTTCGGCACAGATTCACAAGACGACATGAACCTCGTCAACGCAATACGTCCATATCGTCCATACAGTCCATGAAGTCCACAGGCATCCACCACCACTCCCCCCACTCGTCTTTGCGAGGAGGAACGACGAACCAGCAGTTTCTTCTGAGAAACTGCCAGGGGCTCCGCCAGGAGACCGGCAATCCTACTGTCCTTACCCTATGCA